>JAEEGL010804868.1_pt1 | contig 16916 bp, 14 predicted proteins | sample 9134231 | NCBI WGS metagenome assembly JAEEGL01 (sample SAMN16246548, study PRJNA631951) | gut metagenome | biome: gut microbiome; feature: rumen; material: fiber-attached | host: Bos | place: Iran: Karaj | collected 2018-10
CGCTGATTCAGGAGTATAATCTTCTGATTGCAGAAAAGCAGGCTGAGCTGGATCAGGCGATTCGGGATTACGATGACCTTAACATCAAATATAGAGCGCGAATCCGCTCCATGGAAGAAAATGGCAACCTGACCTACTGGTCCATCCTCTTCAAGGCGAACAGTTTTGCGGATCTTCTGGATCGAGTAGATACGATCAATGAAATTGCGCAGGCGGACGCCCGTATGCTTCAGGAACTCCAGGATGCCGCCAGAAGGATCGAACAGGCTCGTCAGGAGCTGGCCGCTGAGAAAATCGCCCTGGAAGAAGCGAAAGAGGAACTTGCCGAGCAGGAAGCAGCTCTGGTTGCCCAGCGCGAGGAATCTGACCGCTTGTTTGCTGAATTGTGGTCCAATAACCAGGCACTGCTTGACGCTGCGGCAAAGTATGATCAGCAGAAGGAAGATCTCCTTCAGAGTATTGCAAAGTCTGAGGAGGAGTACAAGCAGCAGGTTGCCGCCGAGGAAAAAGCGAGAAAAGATCAAGAAGCGAGAGAGCGTGCTGCAGCCGCTGCCAGAGAGGCTCAGGAGCGCCAGAACGATTCTACCGGCGGATCCTCCGGCTCCAGCAGCTATGGGTTTATCTGGCCCAGCTCCTGTCATACCATCACGGATTATTTCGGGCCCCGTTACCATCCGATCACGCATACCTACAGTAATCACAGCGGTATCGATATTGGCGCTTCTGCCGGCTCGCCGATCTATGCCTGTGCATCCGGCCGTGTTTCGACAGCAAGCTTCAGTACCGCTTACGGCTATTACGTTGTCATCAATCACGGAAACGGCTTCTCGACGCTTTACGGACATATGACCCGCTATATCGTTCACGAAGGTGATTATGTATCGCAGGGACAGGTCATCGGTTACGTCGGCAGCACAGGCTGGTCTACCGGCCCGCATCTGCATCTTACATTCTATCGCAACGGATCGCTGGTGAATCCGCTGGCTTATCTGCCGTAATAGATCATGAATCCAGCCAACATTCTCCCACAGCCCTCCGGACTGTGGGAGAATCGTCTTTTATACCAATTGCATTTTCTGCAAAAAGGATGATTCAAAATGAAGAATATAAAAATGTTCTGGATCGTATTCCTGTCAGTTCTGGGAACAGCGATCATCACCTTTGCCGCGACTTTTTTACTGGCTCGAAAGATCTATAAGCCCAGAAAAGTTGTTGTGAATTCCGACGGTGAAATCAGTTACCAGGATAAGCTCCAGGAAGTAGAAGGCGTTATCAATGCTTACTATATAGGCGAAATCGATAATAAAATGATGGGTGACGCTTTGGCTGAGGGCATGATCAAAGGCCTCGGTGACGAATGGAGCTATTATATCACCAATGAGGACTATGACGCATACGTTGAGAACCTCAACAACGCATACGTCGGCATTGGTGTGACCGTTACGACGGAAGGCGTTGACACAGGAGTTCTGATTACCGACGTTACGCCCAACGGTCCTGCCTATAAAGCCGGAATCCAGAAGGGAGACATCATCACTGCAGTGGATGGGACTCCCGTCCGAGACGGCAGCAAAGACAGTATTGAAATGTCAGAAATGCGCAACAGGATCCGCGGGGAAGAAGGCTCGAAGGTCAGTATCACCATTCTGCGAGGGACTGTTTCGAAAACGTATGAACTGATCCGAGAGAGCATCAAGATCATCAACGTTACTACGAAATGGCTCGACGGTAATATCTTTTATATTCGGATCAACAATTTCCAGGAGAATACTGCCGAGGATACGATAGCTGCAATCCGGGAAGGAATGGAAGAAAACTGCGCAGGCATCATTTTTGACGTTCGATACAATCCCGGCGGATATAAGCGTGAACTGGTCGATCTGCTGGACTACATCCTTCCGAAAGGACCTCTGTTCCGCAGCGTTGATTATTCCGGAAAGGAATCAGTCGATTACTCCGATGATTCGCATATCGACGTTCCTATGGTCGTGCTCGTCAATTACGATTCCTACTCTGCTGCCGAGTTTTTTGCTGCTGCATTGCAGGAATATGAATACGCTGTTATTGTTGGGGAACAAACTTACGGAAAGGGTTATTTCCAACAGTCGTTCCAGCTCTCCGACGGCTCTGCAGTCAATCTGTCGATCGGAAAATATACGACCCCGAACGGAAAAAGTCTCGTTGGGAAAGGTGTGACCCCTGACCGCAAGGTGGAGTTGACGGACAAGCAAAAGTCCGACCTCTATTATAACCGCTTGCCGCTGGAGGACGATCCGCAGCTTCAGGAAGCGATCCTGGTATTGGATCCGTCGTACGTTCCTGAATTGTCCTCCGAGCAGACCTCTTCGGATTCAGGATCCGCGTCAGGACTCGCTTGTTTATCGAAGATCAAAGAAATCGGAGAATTGATCGATTATTATTTTATCGGCGAGATCGACGAGAAGCAGATTGCCGATTCCGCTGCGGAGGGTATGATCAACGGCCTCGGTGATGAATGGAGCTACTATATCCCGGAGGAGAGCTATGCCTCCTTTTTGGAAACCTCTGCCAATGCATACGTCGGAATCGGCGTGACGATTACGATCGAAGGCGTCGACGAAGGACTTCTGATTACGGACGTGACCCCCGACAGCCCTGCTTTCCAAGCGGGCATCGAGATAGGCGACGTAATGGTCGCAGTCGAGGGAACCCCGATCCGCAACGGTGAAGAAGGCTGCCTTGATTTGACCGAGACAAAAAACCGTGTCAGAGGAACGGAAGGAACAGATGTTACGATCACGATCCTGAGAGACGGCGCAAGAAAAGATTATACCATCACACGTGCCAGGATCAAAGTCGTTAACGTGACCTGGGAGATGTTGGATCAGGGGATCGGCTATATTCGGATCCGCAACTTCGATGAGAACGCCGCTGACGATACCATTGCAGCCATCGACGATCTGATCGCTCGCGGCGCGAAATCATTGCTTTTTGACGTACGATTCAATCCGGGAGGATATAAACGCGAGCTTGTCCAACTCCTGGACTACATTCTTCCCGAGGGTCCCCTGTTCCGCAGTGTCGATTATGCGGGGAAGGAGCACGTCGATTATTCCGGTGAATCCCATATAGATTTGCCTATTGCCGTGCTGGTGAATTACGACTCCTATTCCGCAGCGGAATTCTTCGCCGCAGCGCTGCAGGAATATGATTATGCGGACATCGTCGGCGAACAGACTTACGGAAAGGGTCGGTTCCAATCCTGCTTCCAGCTGTCGGACGGATCCGCTGTCAATCTCTCTATCGGGGAATATACGACGCCGAACGGAGTCAGTCTGGTAGGGAAGGGCATCACTCCCGATTATCTTGTAGAGCTCACAGAAGGGCAAAGAATGGATCTGTACTACAACCGTCTGCCAAGAGAAGATGATACGCAGTTTCAGAAGGCAATTTCTGTATTGACTCCTTGACAAAATCGGATGTAGTGAGTATAATATAGCCCGCTATTCCGGTTATTATCTCAAGAAAGGCGGACATCCCATGGCAAAAGAATACAAGCTGACCAGAATTCGTCTTGCTGAACTGGAGCAGGAGCTCCATTATCTGAAAACCACCCGCGAAAAAGAAGTTGCCGAACATTTGAAAGAAGCTCGGTCCTTCGGTGACCTCTCCGAAAACAGCGAATATGATGAGGCCAAAAATGAGCAGGCTCTTCTCTACGGCCGTATCGCTGAAATCGAAAACATTATGGCCCACGTGATTCTGATCGACGATGAAGAGAGCGACGACAGCGTCGGCAAGGTCGGTCTCGGCTGTACCGTGAAGGTGCGCGACGTGGAATTTGATGAGACCAGTGTTTATTGCATCGTCGGCTCCCAGGAAGCTGATCCGAAGAACAGCATGATCTCCGATGACTCTCCGTTCGGCCGCGCCATGGTCGGCAAGACTGTCGGCGATGTTGTTTTGGTGGACGCGCCCGTCGGTCAGATTCAGTTCGAAATACTCTCCATCGAGCGCAACGCATAATTCTTTCTCAGGAGGAAATCCAATGGCAAAGTTCGTACCGCAGGCTGAGTTGCCCCTGGTTGACCAGGTTCGCGTTCGCCGCGAAAAGCTTCAGGCGCTTCAGCAGGAAGGCAGAGATCCTTTCCAGATCACAAAATTCGATGTGACGCACCACGCTCAGGAGGTCAAAGACCGCTTCGATGAGCTGGAGGAGCAGACGGTTCGTCTTGCAGGTCGTATCATGTCCAAACGCGGTATGGGTAAAGCCATCTTTGCTGACCTGCAGGATCGGTCCGGCCGTATACAGCTTTACATCAAGATCGATGAAATGGGCGAAGAAGGCTTCGCCGAATGCCGCAAGCTCGACGTCGGCGATATCGTAGGCGTTGAAGGCCCTGTGTTCCGCACGCAGAGAGGTGAAATCTCCGTGCGCACCAGGGGAGTGACCCTGCTTTCCAAGTCTCTGCTGCCTCTGCCGGAGAAGTTCCACGGCCTTACCGACGTTGAAACCAGATTCCGTCAGCGTTACGTGGATCTGATCGTGAATCCCGAGGTCCGTCGCAATTTTGAGATCCGCACAAAGTTCGTATCTCATATTCGTCGGTATCTGGACAGCCGCGGCTTTATGGAAGTGGAAACGCCTGTGCTCAATACCATTTCCGGCGGTGCAACTGCCCGCCCCTTCATCACGCATCACAACACCCTGGACATTGACATGTATATGCGTATCGCCACCGAGCTTCACCTGAAGCGCTTGATTGTCGGCGGCCTGGAGCGTGTATATGAGATCGGCCGCATCTTCCGCAACGAAGGCATGGACCCGAAGCATAATCCTGAGTTTACGACCGTGGAGCTTTACCAGGCGTATACCGATTTCCATGGCATGATGGATCTGTTCGAGGAACTGCTTTCCTCCGCCGCCAAGGAAATCCTCGGCACGTATCAGGTCAATTGGCTCGGCTATGACGTGGATCTGACGCCCGGATGGCCCAGACTGACCATGGCTGAAGCTGTCAAGCAGTATCTCGGCGTTGATTTTATGGCGATCACATCCGATGAAGACGCCGAGAAGCTGGCCGCTTCCGTCGGTGTGGAGCTCGGGCCCGCCAAGGAGCATACTTGGGGCAATTACCTGTATGAGTGCTTCGATCAGAAGGTCGAAGAGAAGCTGATCCAGCCGACCTTCATCACCATGCATCCCGTGGACGTTTCTCCTCTGGCGAAGCGTTCTCCCAAGGATCCCCGCCTGACGGAGCGTTTTGAGCTCTTTATCTGCCACAGCGAAATGGGCAACGCTTTTTCCGAGCTGAACGATCCCATTGACCAGAGGGGACGCTTCCAAAAGCAGGTCGAACTGCGCCAGAGGGGCGACGATGAAGCCGGCATGATGGATGAAGACTATCTGACCGCCATGGAATACGGTCTTCCTCCCACGGGCGGTCTGGGCATCGGCGTTGATCGCTGTGTCATGCTTTTGACCGGTACCGATTCTATCCGTGAGGTCATATTGTTCCCGACCATGAAGCCTTTGGATAAATAACTCGATAATTGCGGGAATTACTTCCGCAGCAGTAAAGGGCAGTCTCTGACCGGGACTGCCCTTTGTCTATTGTTTTTCCGAACAATTTTTGCTTTTGCTTGCAATACGCACGGTTTTATTGTATGATAGATTCAATCTCAGGACTTCCGGAGGTACTCGAAATGAAGGATAAGAATCTATTGTTCATCATCGGCGGTGTTCTGATCGCAGTCGGGTTGTTTATCTTTTTCAAGAGTGTTTATGCAGGCACCGTCGGCTTTTATCGTCTCTGGGGTACCGTATCGACCGGCGGCATTCTCATCGCTCTGATCCTTGTCGACGTCGTTTTCTATGTTGCGACACAGCATAAGGTTACGTTGATCATCCTTATGGTCTTGCTTGCAATGCTTGTTCTTTCCCTGATCCTCGGAACGACGCTCTATTTCCGCGGCAGTCTGTTGGATCTCTTCCTGATGCTGATACCGATCGCCGCAGGCAGCGGCTTGATCCTTCGCGGACTATTGGTTCGGAAAAAGTAACAGGCCCTGTAGTTGCTAATGAGGTATCCATATGGGAAATAAAAACAAGAAACAGACAAAGATTTGGTGGAAGAACATACCAGATTCGGTAAAAATCGCTTTTATCTGCTGCTTTGCTGCGGGGTTCTTCGCCCACGTTTTTGCCTTCACCAATATCATTCCGAACTCTGACGGCGTCTCCCGTGTTTTCGATGCACAGCAGATGACTGTGTCCGGAAGATGGTTTCTCCATTTTGCGACAGCCTGGAACGGATATGTTCAGGCCCCCGCTGTGATCGGCTTTTTCTCTCTGCTGTTTTTGTCTCTCTCGGCTGCGCTGACCGATTATTTGCTTCGGATCAAGTCTCGGGTAATCAGCGGCCTATGCGGTGCGCTGATGAGCGTTTTTCCTTCTGTCGCTTATACTTTCATGTATATGTTCACTGCCTCTGCATATTTTTTCGGTATGCTGTTGGCGGTCATCGCGGTATACCTTGTGTCCCGCTTCCGATACGGCTTTCTTCTTGCGGCGATACCCCTGGCTCTTTCCGTCGGCACGTATCAGGCGTATCTTGCCGTTGCGGCCTCCTTATCTTTGATCCTGGTCATCCTGTTTGGCCTGGAAGGGAAGAGGTCCGCGAAAGACATTTTTCGCCTGGGCTTGAAATACCTTGTGTTTCTTGTGCTCGGCCTGTTGCTCTATTTCGGCATTCTAAAGCTTTTCCTCGCCGCGAAGAAGCTTGAGCTGCTGGATTATAAAGGCATCAGCGCTCTCGGCTCCGATATCACGGTAAAAGGTGTCGTTTCGCTGATTCTTCTGACGTATAAGAATTTCGTCAAATACTTCTTTACAAGCTCCTTTGCAAAGTATACGACGGTGATCGCCGTGATCGCCAACTCTGTTTTCCTCTTGGTCGGGGCCTATGCCTTTGTTATCCTGGTGCGGAAGAACAGATGTTATAAAAAGCCGGGCGCCTTTATCCTCACCCTTTGCCTTTGCGTTTTGCTTCCCTTGGCGCTCAATCTTACGGTGATGATGGGCGAGGCCATGCCGATCATGCGCTATGCCCTGGTTTTTACCTATATCCTCGCATTGGTATTCGTAGACAGGGCGACGGACAAGGAGAACATCGATAAGAAAAAGGTGCTTTCTCCTGCCTTGCTTCGACCTGCAGCAGCGGTGGTTTCTTTACTGATCCTGATCGTTTCCTTCAATATTGATAATCTCGCCTATACCGTATCGGCGCAGGCACATCGTTCTACCCTATCCTTTGCCACCCGCCTTGTTGATCGTGTAGAAACAACGCCGGGCTACCAGAACGGTATGGAGGTCGTTGTGATCGGAGGATTCCCGAGGAGCGTATATTATAACGACATCGAGGCCTTCGATCTCGTCCAGGACTACAGCAATTATTCGACCTCCGTCATTCCGAGAAACAAACACGTATATTATTATTTGAACGATTGGCTGAACGTTCGCTGGACTGAGCCGGCGGAGGATCTGATGATCGAAATCTCTGACAGCGCGGAATTTCAAGCGATGCCGCTGTATCCCAGCGACGGGAGCATCAAGATCATCAACGGCAGGGTTGTAGTAAAACTCGCTGCACGATATACGCCGAAGCAGCCCTATGAGATCCAGTATGAAAACAGACGATGACCCCCGCCTTGCGGGCTCCGATGAATCGAAAGGAACGAAACAAGATGAAAGATATCCATGAAGAGATCGAATTACAGGATTGTCCCCTCTGCGGCGGACCTGCACTGCTGGAGGAGGAAGGCAATTGGTGCTGGTACGTGATCTGCCACGACTGCGGAGCACAAACTGCGCATTTTGAATACTCTAACAAGAAAGAACGCTTTGAAGCCGCAAGAAAGGCGGTTCGCCTCTGGAACATGGGCAAGGTCGTCCGCCAGGACAACGGCGAATAGTTTTTTTGTCAAAGATAAAAAGGACGCAGCGCGGATTTCTCCGCGCCGCGTCCTTTTTTGTCATCGCAGGAACTTTACAAATTCCGTGCCGGTTGAAATATTGCTCATTTCATAGATAAACAGCAATTCGTCCGGCGACACTACTTCGATCAATTTGTGTACAGATCCCGGATAATACCGGAGATCGATCATAATCACGGTCTCATAGTCCGCGCTCAGCAAAGGAGCAAGGCAGTTGGCGAAGGAATCCTTGAACACCAGCAGCTTCTTTCCGTTCTCGCAGCCGCCATTGATGGTGACGATCCCATGATTGCCTCCCAGGAAAACGGTATACTTGTCTTTCCTTTCCGATGCAGACAGATCGTAAAGATCGATCGATTTCCCGTCAGCAGTAACCGTCAGATGATCGGATACAGGGAAGAGATAGATCTCGTCCGGCTTTGCTGAGGGGTCCAGCGTCTTTGACCAAGTCGAACCGTAGAAGTCACTGCAGAACAAATACGGGTCTCCTCGGTACTCGCCGGTTCCTTTTTTCCATAGGTCATACCCGATCTTTGCCCCGAAAACCGTCCAATGATGATCGGTTCTGTAGTAGCGCTGAACGTCGGTATGCTCCTGCAAGGCTTCCGTCAGATCCGGAAGAATCACATCCTTCAGTTCTTCGCCTGCAATCGTGTATGCCTTTTCGGCGTCATAAGATACCGCCCCGAAGGGAAGCGCTTCCGTCAATACGGAGGCTGCGCAGGGAATGAGCAGAGCGGAAGCCGGAAGATCGAATTCTTTGGTGATACGATGAATATACCCGAGATTTCTGCGATATCTGACATCGTCGAACTCTTCGGGCGTATGCATCTCCAGATAATACCCGTCTTTGCCTATATATGCGCCGCCGATATCTTTGCTCCCGCTCAGTTTCTTGAGGATCGAGCTCCCGCTCATCCAGAAATCCCTTTGGGGGAACTGATCGGAGATCCAATCCTCGGTCTGGGTCTGGAAGGTTCCCTCGAGGATTGTCTCTGCATTAAGGACCGGCTTTCGTGCCAGCAGTCTGTTTTCGTTATCGGAAAAGCTGCGGTCGGGGAGAAGGAACGCCAGGATAGATGGTACGGTGAAAAGAAGCAGGCAAATCAAGGAGTAGATTTTATACTTCATAGAGCTGCCTCCTAAAAGCGGAAATACAGAAAGGGGTTGTAGCTGTCACCGATCAGCAGCATCATACTGATAATGATCAAAACGGTGCTGCCGATCGCTTTCGGCCAGAACGGTGTGATCTTTTCGGAAATACGGCGCGGAAGATCCGTGCAGCCGATGACTGCGACGATGCTCATAATCGCGTATTTCAGAAGATAATATACGTCCAAACTTGAGACGGCGCCATTCTTGCCGAACATGGCGCTGACGTATCCGACCAGCGTTCCCGGGGCACACGCGAACAGGACCCATCCGAACAATACCGCAATCAACGTATAAATCCTGCCAAATACTGCGGGGATCTTCTCAAGGCGTCGAAGCAGGAACAGCTTTTCCAGAACCAAAAGCACGAAATAATACAGGCCCCAAAGCAGGAAGTTCCACTCTGCTCCGTGCCATAACCCGGTCAGTCCCCAAACGATCAGAAGATTGAGGACCTGCTTCGGAAGGCCTTTCTTGTTTCCGCCCAAAGGGATGTACAGGTATTCGCGGAACCAGGTACTGAGGGAGATATGCCATCTGCGCCAGAAGTCCGTAATACTGACGGCGGTGTATGGATAGCGAAAGTTCTCAGGAAATCGGAAACCGAAGAGCTCACCAAGGCCGATGGCCATATCGGAGTAACCCGAAAAATCAAAGTAGATCTGGAACATAAATGCGCCAGCGCCCATCCACGACATCAGTGCAGAGGGATGGGACAGACCGGAGGCCATTGCCCAGAGCTTTCCAAGCTGATTTGCCAGAAAGACTTTTTTGGCCAGACCGACGCTGAAGCGCATCAATCCGGAAGCAAAGTCCTCCGCTGTGACACTGCGATCCTTCAACCGTTCCTCGATATCGGAATACCGGACGATAGGACCGGCGATCAGCTGCGGGAACATCGCGATATAGGCTCCGAAATCCAACAGATTCCTCTGTACGGAGACTTTTCCTCGATATACGTCGATGGTATAGGACATCGCCTGGAACGTGTAGAAGGAGATACCGATCGGTAGAGCAAGCTCCAACAGCTTCAGCTCACATCTCATCAGCGCATTCGTTGTTCGGATCAGAAGATCTGCGTACTTGAAGATCCCCAGCATTCCGAGATTGAAAACGATGGAGAGTATCAGCCAGAGCTTGCTTCTGGATCTTCCCAGCAAAAGTCCGAAAACGTAGTTGACGACGATCGACAGCAGCATCAACACGACGTATTTCGGTTCTCCCCAGGCATAGAAGACAAGGCTCGCCAGCAAAAGGACCGTGTTCCTTCCTCTTCTCGGGCAAATGTAATACAGACCCAGCGTCAGCGGCAGAAACAGGCACAGGAAACTCAATGAGCTGAATACCATCAGCGGACTCCTTCCAAAAACACCTTTCTGACAGCGGAATTGTTGTCACACATGATCAGCGCAACGTATTTACCCGAAATAAGGACCTCGGCCTTTTCGGCTCTCTCGGTCTGCTCCGGTGCGTAGGTGCTGTAGAAGCTGATCCTGCCCTTTTTATGTTTTTCAAGAGCCGACCTCATTTTGCCTGCGTCTTTCGCGTCCTTCATCGCCACGACGACGATCTCGTACGCCTCGCCCTCTGCGGAACAAACCAGAAAATAGGAATCTACTTTGTTGTATTCTACGTCTTCGGAGATCGCCAGGAACTGATCCTCTGCGTCTTCGTCGCTGCTTTGATACGTTTGCATTTCCGGCATCGTTCCGGCGGCATCGAGCATATCCGTCCTGAGCTTTTCCATATCGATCGTCGAAGGCTGACCGTTGGAATTATCTCCGACGCCGTTTGCGCAGCCGGCCAGAAGAAGGCAGGCGGCTGCAAGGATAATAGCGATCGTTCTTTTCATCATTTCATCACCGTTCAAACCAGTCGGTTACCAATCGTACTGGACATCCTGGGGAATATCACCGAAGGACTCCTCAATGGCTGCGCCGATCTTTTCGATCTCTTCCTCTGTAAGAGAAGGATCCGGCTCATAGGGATCGTCTTCGTACCAGTTGAAGTTGACGACGAGCAGACAATCGGAATCGGTGTAGTACATATTCCATTCCATATACATGTTGCTGTACACGGAGCTTGCGTCAACACGTTCCTGTACTTGATACATCATCAAATTCAGGATTTGCGCTCTGTTATCCTCACAGATGGAAGCATCAAAGCGCAGGGAGACCATCGACGTTTTGTTGTCCAGCGCTTCACGCATAATGGCAGGGACCTGATAGATATCATCCTCAGCCACAGCGTTCTGATATACGTAGCAGTATTTGTAGCCCTCTGCGGCAGGGAAGTATTCCATATTCCAATCCTGCTGATACATCATCATCTCATCGGAGAGATTGAAATGTGCGTAATTGGCATTTCCGACGTCGGAATAGATATCGGTATGGTACCACTCGCCGTCCAGCTGGACCAGATCCCAGGAGTGATATCGGTCGGTGTTATGGACGACCTTGCAGGGAATCTCCATCATCTGCATAAACAGACGGAACGTCGTAGCATACCCGACGCAGACAGCGTTATGATACTTCAGCACTCCGTAAGGATTGTCACAGTCCTGCTCGGTATCGCGGATCACGGGGAAAAGGCCGGTGTCCGACTGCAGGGAAGTCGTCATCCACTCGTAAACGGCCTTCTCTTTCTCATAGTCCGTCATTCCGTCAACAATGATGGAATCCAGAATCTCCGAAGCCATTTTCAGTGTTTCCTTATCTTTTTCAGACAGCGCAGATTCGTTGCCGGAGAGATAGGCGTCCGAAATGTGCTCAGTGGAGCGGATCACGTAATCTTCGGCGATGCGGACGTCGTTTTCCTGCCCATTGTCCTCGCCGGGATCGTCGTCATCGTCGGAATAATAGCCCGCGTTCTGGATATCGTCCAGTCTCTCTGAAAGAGCGGCATTGGAAGCAGTCAGTTCTTGTTTCAGGGAAGCGATCTCATCATTCGTTTTTCCCTGACGCCGCATCGCGGCAGCATTCAGGACAAGGCTGCCGGCGAGAAGGCCCGTCAAAACCAGCGCAGCGATTACAGCAAATACTTTTGTCTTTTTTGACATGAATATCACCTCAAATATCGAATTAAACGTCGGACATTAGACGACGTTCAGTATAGCGCTGTTCCGTGGATTTTACAAGTAGAATTATTCATCTTTTGAACATTTCGGGAAGGACTTTTTCGATCTTCCAAAGCTGAAGACTTGCAATCCTCATTTGCTTATGGTAATATAATCATAATAAGGAGTACTATAGGCTCTTATGGGTTCTGTTACTCTTTTCGGTGAGGTGCATACAGATGAATGCCTTTGAAAAGTTGATCGTTTCGCTTCAGTTTGAGATGGAACGTCCGACGTGTTACGGCACGTTTCACCTCTGCTGGCTCCTGGCATCCATCGCGCTCGTCGTGTTTCTGTCTGTCAGAAAAGAGCGGGATCATGAGCGAACGCTCAAAACGATCCTTCTGCTTTATGCGATCCCTGCCCTGATGCTAGAGCTTACGAAACAGATCATTTGGTCTTACAGCTATGATACTGCTGCGGGATTCGGTCATTGGGACTATCAATGGTATGCCGCTCCGTTTCAGCTCTGTACTACTCCGATCATCACCTGTCTGATCTCTGCGTTCCTGAATAAAGGGAAGATGCGGGACAGCCTTTTGTCCTTTACTGCCTTTGTAACGATTCTGGGCAGCGTCGCAACGGCTCTTTATCCCGAATCCTGCTTCGTCAGAACGGTGTTGGTAGATATCCATACCATGTATCTGCATTTCGGCAGTCTTGTGATTTCCCTATATCTGCTCATATCGGGAGAAATCAAGCCGACGTTCCGGAATCTGCTGCGGGCCTGGATGACGTTTCTTGTCTTTGCGGCGATCGCCCTGTTGCTGGATCTGGCGGTTTATCATTCGGGTCTTCTCGGCTCCGGCCAGGAGAAAGAGACCTTCAATATGTTCTATATCAGCCCCTACTTTATCAGCGTTCTGCCCGTTTTTGACGGGATCTGGACCTGGGCTGATGAGCATCATCTTTACCTCGTATTTCTTCTCATATATCTGTTTGCGATTTGTGCCGGAGCCGGCATTGTCTGGCTGTTTGCCAGGCTGTTTTCCAAGAAACAAAAACCCGTTCGATGAAAGGAGCCCTCTATGAATCTTCGTAAAATGAGACAGATCTTTAAGGACACGGATTTCGTGCATTTCAGCGGCACCGAGCAGGAGCTTCAGGTCGCGGAATACCTGAAAGCTCAATGTGAGCAGCTGGGTATTCCCGCCCGCATCGAAGCGTTTCCGGTTTCCATGGCAGATATCGAGGAAGCCAGCGTGTTTGCCGACGGAAAGGAGATTCCCTGCAAGGGCGTCTTCTGCTGCGGCAGCGGTTCGGTCGAGGGTGACCTCTATTATATGCCGGCCACGGATAAGGTTTCCATTTCCGGCGCCAAAGATAAGATCGTCCTTCTGGACACCGCCGGGATCGGTTTCTATCCCTATCACGATCTGATGGAAGCCGGCGCAAAGGGAATCCTCTTCCAATACGGCAATTTACATTATCCCAATCGGGATATCGATGAACGCGATCTCAGGCCGCAGGTGGTCGGTGAGGAGCGGAAGGTGCTTTGTGCCATGCTGCATTCTTCCTCCGCGGTCGAGCTTGTAAAGAACGGGGTGAAGCGCGTCAGCATCACTGTCCGTCAAAAGGAGTATATGGGACAATCCCATAACGTGATCGCCGAGATTCCCGGAAAGAGGGAGGAGTTCATCGTCCTAACTGCCCATTACGATTCCACCGCCCTGTCTCACGGCTCCTATGACAATATGAGCGGCTGTGTCGGTCTGCTAGGCGTAATGGACGCATTGCGGAACAGGGAGGTAAACTATGGCCTTCGTTTCGTCTTCTGCGGCAGCGAGGAGCGAGGGCTTCTCGGCTCCAAGGCCTACGTAAACGAACATGCGGATCTTCTGTCCAAAATCGCTCTGAACGTCAACCTCGATATGATCGGCAGCATTATGGGCAAATTTATCTCCAAGATCTCCGCCGAGGAGAAGCTCGCGAATTACGTAGAATATATGGGCGCCGAGCTGGGCTTCCCGGTAGATACCTCCGTCGGCGTATATTCCAGCGATTCCACTCCGTTTGCGGATTCCGGTGTCCCTGCTCTCTCCTTTGCTCGTATTGCAGCCGGCGGCATCGCTCCGATCCATTGTCGGTATGACAGACCGGACGTGATGTCCATGGAGCAGCTGCGCAAGGATAGCGGTTTCATTACTGAGTTTACCGCAAGAATGGCCAACGCCGCGGTCTGTCCCGTTTCCAGAGAGATCCCCGATAAGGTCAAGAACGAACTGGACGAATATCTCTTCCGCAAGCGCAGGGGATCGCATTGATCCCAACTCAGAAAGGGAAGGTATATGGATTTTCAAATACTGGAAGTCAAGGAGCAGCTTCTTGCCGATAACGACGCGACGGCGGAAAGGACCAGACGCAATCTCTCCGGTACGAATACTCTACTCGTCAATTTGATGGGCTCTCCCGGAGCGGGGAAGACCACAACGCTGCTGCGCATCATTTCGCTTCTGACGCCAAAATACCGCGTCGGCGTTATGGAAGCGGACGTAGATTCCGACGTGGATGCAAAAGCAGTGGCTTCCGCCGGAGCAAAGGTCATCCAGCTCCACACCGGCGGATTGTGCCACATGGACGCCGATATGACCGCAAGGGGTCTTGAAGCGCTGGGCACGGAGGACCTGGATATCGTCTTTCTCGAGAACGTCGGGAATCTTGTCTGCCCCGCGGAGTTTGACGTTGGCGCCGACCTCCGTATCATGATTCTATCCGTTCCGGAAGGGGACGACAAGCCGCTGAAATACCCTCTGATGTTTACCGTCAGCGACGTCATGCTGGTCAATAAGATCGATACCGCTCCGATCTTTGATTTTGATTTGACCGCAGCCTCCGAATGGGCCCGCGCACTGAATCCCGGGATCGTCATTCTCCCCGTCAGCGCTAAGACCGGCGAGGGGTTTGACCGAGTAGAACAGTATCTACTCAGCAAGCTCGAGGAAAGGAGGCGCGAAGGATGAGGCTGATTACGCTGAATGAAACGGTCACCGCCTCCAATGAGAGGGACGCCGACGTACTGAGAGACAGGCTGTCAAGGCAGGGGAGATTACTCATCAACGTAATGAGCAGCCCCGGAGCCGGAAAGACGACGCTTCTATCCAGACTGATCAAGGATCTCTGCGACGTCAGGATCGCGGTCATGGAAGCCGATATCGAATCTGACGTCGATGCGCTCCGGATCGAAGCCCTTGGCGCTGACGCCATCCAGGTGCATACCTCCGGCATGTGCCACATGGACGCCGGCATGACGACCGCAGCCTTTGATTTGCTGGAAAAAACCGAAGCAAAGCTTTTCTTCCTTGAAAACGTCGGCAATCTGATCTGCCCTGCGGAATATGACACAGGCGCCCACAAAAACATCATGCTGCTTTCTGTTCCGGAGGGCGACGATAAACCGCTCAAATATCCGTTGATGTTCCAAAAGAGCGACGCGCTTGTGATCACAAAGACCGACGCTCTTCCGTATTTTGATTTTGACCTTGACAAATGCATTCAAAGGGCAAAACGACTGAACCCGAAGATCGAAATCTATCCCGTCAGTGCGAAGACCGGCGCCGGTATGGACGCGCTGGAAACATGGCTCCGCACGCAGCTGCTTCATTCGTAATTACTTGAGATTCTGACAGAGGAGACGAAAAAATGAAAGATCAAAAAAATCGTATGGTCAACGAACGGGATTTCCGGCAGGATCCCAACTACAAGCCTGCAGACCCTGAGAAGGCGAAGCTTGTCCTCAAGCTCGGCACCATGATCACGGATCGGTATCTGCAGAAGTACACCCACACGCTGAAGTACGACGATCCCGAATACTGGGCCCTGGACGCGGTGCTGACCAAGGAAGAGGTTAAGTTCCTGCTGAACTTCAAGAAGACCAGAGTTCCCTACGATGTCCCCACCCTGGCGAAGATGAACAGCATGAGCGAGGAAGACACCCAGAAGATGATCGACCATCTGTGCTGGGTCGGCGTGGTGGAAATGACCCGGGAGGGCCCGGCGAAGACCAAGCACTACAGCGTGCCCATCTTCGTGCCCGGCTCCGCGGAGTTCATGATGATGAACGACGAGCTGACCGATCAACATCCCGAGCTGGCCACCTTCTTCAATCTGATGACCCAGATGCCGCTGGAAAACGTGACCCCCATGATCCCCCTGGGCGGCGCCGGCGTCGGCATGCACGTGATCCCCGTGGAGAAGGCCATCGAGCACGAAAACGTCACCGCCGACGTGGAGCACATCTCCCACTGGCTCAAGAAGTACGACAAGTACAGCATCGGCCAGTGCACCTGCCGCAAGCAGCAGACCATGCGGGGCGAGGGCTCCGGCCAGATCAACGGCGAGTTCTGCATGGGCATGGGCGACATGGCCGAGTACCAGGTGGACAAGGGCATGGGCCGCTACATCTCCTATGAGGAAGCCCTGGAGGTCCTGGAACGGGCCGAGCGCCACGGCTTCGTCCACCAGATCACCAACATCGACGGCGAGGACAAGATCGTCGCCATCTGCAACTGCGCCGCCGGCGTCTGCAACGCCCTGCGGACCTCTCAGCTCTACAACACCCCCAATATGTCCCGCTCCGCCTACCGGGCCCACGTGACGCCCGAAAAGTGCGTGGCCTGCGGCAAGTGCGTGGAGGTCTGCCCCGTGGGCGCCGCCAAGCTGGGCCAGAAGCTCTGCA
>JAEEGL016025613.1_pt1 | contig 16916 bp, 18 predicted proteins | sample 9134231 | NCBI WGS metagenome assembly JAEEGL01 (sample SAMN16246548, study PRJNA631951) | gut metagenome | biome: gut microbiome; feature: rumen; material: fiber-attached | host: Bos | place: Iran: Karaj | collected 2018-10
CTTAATTAATGTGATTTCAAGTCCTGCGGCTTGGATAGCTCTTATAGCTGTTTCTCTTCCTGAGCCGGGTCCTTTGATATAAACTTCAACCTTTTTCATACCTTGGTCGATTGATTGCTTAGCAACTTTTTCTGCTGCTGATTGTGCTGCAAACGGAGTGCCTTTTCTTGCACCTTTAAATCCGCAGCCGCCTGCAGAAGCCCAAGCAATAGCATTACCTTGAGTATCTGTTGAAGTTACGATTGTATTATTAAATGTTGATTGTATATGTACAACACCTTGTAATACATTCTTTTTTTCTTTCTTTTTTGTTTTTACGGGTCTAGCCATTGTTTATATTACTCCTTCAATTATTTCTTGTTGGCGATTGGGCCAGTTTTCTTACCACGTCTTGTTCTGGCGTTTGTCTTTGTTCTTTGTCCTCTTGCAGGAAGTTTACGTCTGTGACGCATTCCTCTGTAAGAGTTAATTTCACTCAATCTCTTGATGTTTGTTGCTTCTTCTCTTCTTAAATCACCTTCGATTGTGTAATGTGCAATTTCTTCTCTTAATGATTTGATATTGTCATCTGTTAAATCATCTGTTCTTAAATCTTCAGATATTCCGCATGCTGCCAATATTTTTGCACTTCTTGCAGGTCCTATACCGTAAATATAGGTTAATGCAATTATCATTCTTTTATTACGAGGTAAATCTACCCCCGCAAGTCTTGCCATAGTGTCTCCTTTTATCTTTTGTTTACTTATTGACTTGTTTTAATTTTTCAAATTTTCCTTCACGGAAAATTAACCTTGTCTTTGTTTGTGCTTCGGATTTTCACAAATTATTGCTACTCTTCCTTTTCTTTTTATAACTTTGCATTTATCACAAAGTGGTTTTACTGATGCTCTTACTTTCATGACTTTTTCCTTTATATTATTTTATTTTAATCTGTATGTAATGCGGCCTCTTGTTAAATCATACGGTGTCATTTCCACCTTTACCTTGTCGCCCGGTAATATCTTTATGAAATTTTTTCTTATTTTTCCCGATATATGAGCCAATATTTCATGCCCGTTCTCTAATCCGACTCTGAACATTGCGTTCGGTAGTGATTCTATTATCGTTCCTTCAAATTCTATTACGTCTTTTGACATATTTTCCTTTCATCATGACAGGTCAATATTATTATCCTACATGTTAAATTTTTCAAATCAACCCCCTTTTACTTGCATGGTTTTATTTTTTACCTCTTTTTTAAAAAATATTATCAATTGTTTTTATAAACTTAGAACTTATACAATTGTTATAACATTCTTATAACCCCATTATTCTATGTTTGTTTAACGATTTTGTAAATTTTTTGTAATATATCAACGTTTTCTATTTTTAAATAAACAATTTTTTAATCGGATTTTAAGGGTTTAAAATATTGCATTTAATATTATTTTTAAATAACATTTTTATTATGAAAAACAAATATAAATTTTTAGTTTTAAATATTGTATTCATATTTTTATTCTTTCTGGTTATAGAATTGTCAATTTGGGGATATGATAATTATTCATTAAAAAAACAAGGTTTTTTTAATGAAAAAGTAAAATACATTAAATTCCACTCGGGAATAAAAACATACAAAAACGAAATTGAAAAATTTGCCAAGTATGATGAACACTGGGGCAGAAGACCTGTCGGTTTAGAATATAATAAACCGCCGATTGTAATATTCGGATGCTCTTATGCACACGGGTTTAATCTCAACCCGAAGCAAATATTTTCATATAAACTCTCCGAGCAACTAAAACAGCCTGTTTACAATCAAGCATTCATAGGCTGGGGAATTCAGCATATGTTATTTCAAACAAAAATACCCGAACTATACGAACGCATTAAAGAACCTGAATATGTTATATATGTTTATATTTCAGACCATTTAAGAAGATTGTATCTTATGTCTTTTGGTCCTTGGAATATTTTAAATGAAGAATTTAATATACGTTATAAAGAAAAAGACGGCAAATTAATTGAAATAATGAATGCCAATCCGTTTTTAAACCAAATAAAAAGGTTGTATTTTGTTAATACATTGCAAAATAAACTTGCAACTAAGTATGCGTACGGAGAAAAGAACTATTCCGCAGTTTGTAATTTTGCTTTAAAACACTTTATTGAAAGCAAAAACGAGATGCAAAAACACTGGAAAAATACAAAATATATTGTTTTCTTTTACAACGATAAATATATAGCTACCCAATTTAAAGCAGATTTAGAAAAAGCAGGCTTTATAATTATGACTACAGATGAACTTACAAATGAAAATCTTGATACCGAAAAATATATGCAGCCGAGTTTACATCCGACAGAAGCTGCTTGGGATTTATTAACACCCAAATTTATTGAGAAATTAAAAACATTATAATATAATGGTTTTGGGTAGATATTATGAAAAAAGCACTAAAAATATTATATATAGTTATTATTAATATTATTTTTTTAGCAGTTCTTTTTTTCGCATTCGATTATTCTGTATACAGACAAGCCTGTAAAGAATTTCATGAACAGCATCCGAATGATAAATCGGAATTAAAATATTCTTATAAAACGGTCATTTCTGACTATTTATATGATTTGGAACATTTCTTCAACGGCAAAGGAATGTATTTAGGAAGGCTTCCTGACGGACTTGAATATAAAGATAAACCTGCCATTGTGGTTTTCGGATGTTCATATGCTTTTGGACAATACTTAAATCCAAATCAAACCTTCAGTTATAAACTGGCCCATCAATTAAAACGTCCGGTATATAACAGAGGTGCTGTAGGATGGAGTACACAGCATATGTATTATCAAACATTATCCGATGCTTTTTACAATGATATTCCTAAAAATACGGATACTGTTATATATGTTATGATTGGGGATCATTTAAGACGTTCTCAAATTGAACATTTTTTCATTACGGATAAATGGGCATACCTCCACTATACACTTAAAAATGATGAATTCATTCAAGATAACTATAATAGTAAATTAGCAAATTTTTTCAGAGCTTTATACATACGAAAACGCTATAATCACGTACTGGCACAAAAATATCAGACCAATGATATGAAATATGTAAGAAAAGCGCACAAAATCGTTGCCAAATTTATTATAAAATCAAAACATAATATGGAAGACAGATTAGGTAAAAAGCTGAATTTTTATGTCTTATATTATGAACCTGGAGATTGGAAAGTCTCTTTTAGAGGTGAATTGTCTGTATTACTTATGAAAGAAGGAATTAAAACAATATCAACTACTGATTTAACCGATGAAGATTTATTTTCAAAAGAATATATGATGCATGAAAATTGGCACCCTCAAGAAAAAGCTTGGAATTTGTTAACTCCGTTAATAATTGAAAAACTTCAACTTAAAGATTAAATTTTTTATATATATATTCAATATTTTTCAAATAATCTTCTATATTGAAGCATTCTTTTATTTCCGCTTCATTCAGATAATTCAATATTTCTTTATCATTCATGAGATTATCAATAAAACTGCCGTTATTATTGAAGGCTTCAAGTGCATTTTTTTGCACTAATTTGTAAGCATCTTCCCTTAAAAGTCCTTTTGAACACAGCTTTAATAATACTTTTTGAGAAAATACTATACCTCCGAAAAGATTAGTATTTTTCAGCATATTTTCTTTATGAACAACCAAATTTTTAATTGTTTTATCCAATCTGTTTAACATATAGTCAATTAATATTGAAGAATCCGGAAAAATAATTCTTTCAACACTGCTGTGAGAAATATCTCTTTCATGCCAAAGCGGAATATCTTCCATTGCTGCAATAGAATTAGACCTTACAATTCTTGCTAAACCCGATAAATTTTCGCCGGAAATTGGATTTTTCTTATGCGGCATAGCGGAAGAACCTTTTTGTCCGATTGAAAAACCTTCTTCTATTTCTAAAACTTCTGTTCTTTGAAGATGTCTTAATTCAACTGCAACCTGTTCTATAACACTTGCTATTAATGCTAACGCTTGAATATACTGAGCATGAATATCTCTGGCTATAACTTGTGTGGAAAATTTTGCAGGTCTTAAACCTAATAAGGCGCAGGCTTTTTCTTCTATTTCAGGAGAAATATTACTGTATGTGCCGACAGGACCTGATATTTGTCCGACATTTGCTTCATAAAGAGCTTTTTCTAAATTTCGTTTATTTCTTTCAAATAAATCTATCCATCCGCATAATTTAACACCAAAGGTCATTGGTTCTGCATGAACACCGTGTGAACGTCCTATACATATGGTTTGTTTATGTTCTTTCGCTTTTTCTTTTATCGTACTAATAAGATTATCAATATCTTTTAATATTATTTTACCTGCATCTTGCATCTGTAAAGCGAGTGCTGTATCTATTACATCACTGCTTGTCATACCCATATGAATATAACGGGAATTTTCCCCTACATTCTCATTTACATTCGTTAAAAAGGCTATTACATCGTGATGAACTTCTTTTTCAATTTCATCAATTCTTTCTACAGAAAATGCTGATTTTTCAATTATTTCTTTTAATGCAGCATCAGGAATTTGCCCTAATTCATTATAGGCTTTGCATACAGCTAACTCTACCTCAAGATAATATTTAAATTTAGAATTTAAATCCCAAATTTTTTTCATTTCTTCTCTTGAATATCTATCAATCATAACAGCCTCTTTTCCTGATTTATTTTACAATAATGATGAAAAGAGTTCAATAAACTCAACTGAATATATGTTGTTTTTTATATTTTCAGGGAACTAGAATATATATGGTTATTAAAATAATTTGGTTATATGTTTAGAGCATTATTTTATATATTTATAGCAATCATTGCCTCTATAATAAGAAGCAACGGCAGATACAGATACTCCGATTACGGCTCATCCCTTCCTGGAATGAGAGGTTCTCAGGGTGCATATATTGATATAAGCGACTTTATAACAAGCAAAATAAGAAATTTTATGGCATTAAGAAAAGTCAAAAATTTTCTTTCAAGATACAATAATTCTTATTCTTTAAAAAATAAAAATATTACGCTTATTTATAATTATAAATCTTTTTCCATTGCCTGCATGAATGTAGAAAATCGGCAGGAAAATTTCAAAGTATTTTATGAAGATTATAAAGATAATAATAATTTTAATTATATGTCCAATGACATATTAAAAAATTCATTCAGAGAAACCTTTAATAAAATTTGTGCATTTTTCAATAACAATACTACTTATGAAATGATTTTAAATTTTATTTCGGAAGATTATAATGTTAATTCGGAATTTTCTAAAAAAGAAATATCAAATAAAAACGATATCAGTAAATGTTCAAAGTCCAAAGAAAAAGATATGCAATATGTTGATGATTATTTTGCAGGTAATACAAAGGTTATAAGAAATTTTATTGACATTAATAATGCCGGATTAAAAGAAATATCGAGTTTACCCGGAATTAATATCATCATGGCAAAACGAATTATAAAATATAGAGCGGAAGAAGGCGGATTTAAAACAAAAGAAGAATTTTATGACAAATTTAAAATTAAACCTCATTTTCAAAATCAGCTTAACGAAATAATATTAATAGGAAATATAAGTAATAAATCTCAAAAGTTTGACGAATTATGGCAATTTGACAATGAAGAAGAAAATCCTTATATTAAAAAAACCGATGATATTGTCATTGACAGTCTTGAACCTGAACCTCCAAAAAATAATACTGACAGAATAATAGATATATAAATGAAAACAAGAATATATAAAATTTTAAAACATACAAAAGTAGAGGGACCGGGAAAAAGGTATTGTATATGGTTCCAAGGATGTTCAAGACATTGTGAAGGATGTTGGGCAAAGGCAACTTGGGACTTTAACGGCGGTACTTTATATGATACGAAAGAGATTGTTAATGACATTTTGCTTCAAAAAGGTATTGAAGGAGTAACTTTTTTAGGCGGAGAACCATTTGAGCAACCTGAATCTTTAGAATATATCGCAAAAGAGGTTAAAAAGGCAGGGTTAAGTATTATTTGCTTTACAGGAAATCAAATTGAAGAAATAGAATATAAATATAAAAATATTCTAAAATACATTGATATATTAATAGACGGAGAGTATCAAGAAAATAAAAAAAATTATTCACGGCCTTGGGTTGGCTCTTCAAATCAAAAATATCATTTTCTAACAAACAGATATAACGAAGAAGAAATAAAAAAATACAAAAATAAAATAGAAGTAAATATTGAAAAAAACGGAATGATATTTATAAACGGAATGGGTGACTTTGAAAAAATTTCCGAAATGCTAAATATGCCTCAAAGTCACTAATTACATTGTCAGAAAATAATAAAAATGTTAGTATATGAAAAACAGTTAAAAGTGAGAAAAATATGGAAACAAATTCAAAAAAACTATCACATCTTTTAAGAGCAAGATTTCCCTATATTTACATATCAACATATGAGGAAGACAGGGTTACTAAATTTATAAAAAATATAGCAACCAGTGTAGCTCAAATTAAATATCCGCGTCAGGTATTTGTCTGGACACAAGCTGCAGGATTAAAAGACGGTAAAAAAACAATTAATGATACAACTTCACCTCAAAAATTGATTGATTTTATTGAAAAATGTGATCAGGACTCCATATTTATATTATATGATTTTCATGTATTTTTCGGGAGTCGTCAGCGTGCCGCTGATGCTTCAATAGTTCGTGCGTTAAGAGATTTAATTCCGTCCTTAAAAACAAGTACCGTAAGAAAAAATATTATATTTATTTCACCGGAATTGAACATTCCCGAATCTCTTCAAAAAGACATTGTTATATATGATTTTCCTCTTCCGAAACTTGAAGAAATAAAAAGCAGACTTGATAAAATGATTAGTGCCAATAATCGTATTAATGTCGGCACTTTAACGGAAGATGACAAAGACAAATTATGTAAAGCCGCTCTCGGTCTTACTATGCAGGAGGCAGAAAATGCTTTTGCATTAGCAATGGTTAATGACGGCAAACTGGATATTGATGATTTACCTGTTATTCTTGAAGAAAAAATGCAGGTTATAAGAAAAACCGGCATGCTTGAGTATATACAAAGCGATTTCAGTATTAAAGATATAGGCGGACTTGATAATTTAAAGAAATGGCTGTTAAAACGCAATAATTCTTGGTCGGAAAAAGCAAAGAAATACTGCATTCCAGCACCTAAAGGTGTTCTTGTAACAGGGGTTCCGGGGTGCGGAAAAAGTTTAACGGCTAAAGCAATGAGCAGCATTTGGCAATTACCTCTTTTAAGACTTGATATCGGTAAAATATTTTCTGGACTTGTTGGAAGTTCGGAAGAAAATATGCGTAAAGCCATTGCAACAGTTGAAGCTGTAGCACCTGCTATATTGTGGGTAGATGAAATAGAAAAAGGTTTAAACGGTGTTTCCGCAAGTAATGACAGCGGCGTTTCTTCAAGAATTTTCGGTACTTTATTAACTTGGATGCAGGAAAAAACCGCACCTGTATTTGTTATTGCAACTGCAAATAATATAAGCAAACTTCCTCCCGAACTTTTAAGAAAAGGTCGTTTTGATGAAATATTCTTTGTTGATATTCCGACTTTAAATGAACGTAAAGAAATCTTTAAAGTTCATTTAGGAAGACATTTAAAAGATAAAGAGGTATGTGCGGAAATAAAACCAAATGACACAAAAATGATAAATCAACTGGCTCAGATGACAGAAGGCTTTATCGGCTCAGAAATAGAACAAGTCGTAATTGCAGCATTGTGTGATGCTTTCTTTGAAAACAGAGCTCTTAAATTTACTGATTTTGAAAAAGCAATAGAAAATACCGTTCCTCTATCTCAAACTCAAAAAGAAGAAATTCTTGCAATCAGGCAATGGGCTAATGTAAGAGCCGTAAGCGCATCTTCTAAAGAAAGTGTTGCAAAATATAATTCTTCTGAGGATACATCTTCGGATGATCCTGATATTACGGCAGCAAGAGGCGGAAGAAGACTTGATATATAGAAAGGTATTATAATGTCAGTATCTGTTTCAGCAGTTCCTTTTTTTCTTATATATACCGTTGCTTCAGGTATTATTAATTATATTCAAATGGAAAAAGATATTAATAAAAATATGGAAATAAAGCAAAACGGTGATATTCATTTAAATCACAAGGCTTTAGATGCTTTATACAACAAAGATTTTGATACAAATATTATGGACAAAGCTTTGCTTATAAAAACACTTGAAGAACATGGTGCAACAAATATTCAAGATATTAATGATAATATAATTTGTGATTGTGAAGCTTTTCATCTGGAATTCACAAAACAGGAAAATCTGCCGTATAAAATAAAAATAACATATAACAATGCATATAACTTAGATGAATTTGTCGACAATATTGGCAATGAATATACAAGCAATGCGCAGGAAGCTTCATACAATAAAATTAAGGAAAGACTTGAAGAACAAAACCTTGAAATAGAACAAGAAGAAATTTATGACGATAATACTATAGTTTTAACCGTCAATTTGGAGTAAAAAATGGCAAAAAAACAATTACAAATAAAAATCCTTCCAAACGGTGAAATCCAAATGAAAACACTGGGCATTAAAGGAAAAAAATGTCTTAATTATATTGAAATGATGAAAATGCTTGCAGATGCAAAAATTGAAAAACAGGAATTAACAAGCGAATATTACGAAGAAGAAGAAAATTATTATAATCAGGATGACGAAAATCAATTATATGATTATTAAATAAGGAATATGAAAGCGGAAGCAATAAAATGAATAATACAAAAAAACAACCTTTTTTTTATGATATTACATTAAGAGACGGTAATCAGTCTTTAAAAAAACCATGGAACACTTATGAAAAAGAACTTATTTTTAATCATTTAACAGAGCTTGGTGTTCAAGGTGTAGAGGTTGGGTTTGCTGCAGCATCAGATATGGACTTTGAAGCTTGTGAAAGGCTTGCAAAAATTTCTCCGGATAATATTGTTATTTCCGCTCTGGCAAGATGCACGCAAAATGATATTATTAAAGCCGCAGAATCTATAAAATCAGCAAAAAAACAAAGAATTCATACATTCATCGCAATGAGTCCTTTTAATATGGAATATGTACTTAATAAATCACCAAACGATGTCAGAAAACAGGCAATTGAAGCCGTAAAATTTGCAAAAGAAACTATCGGAAAAAATGGTGAAGTTCAATTTTCAGTTGAACATTTCGGTGATTGTATGGAAAATTTGGATTTCGTAATTGAATCACTAAAAGATATTGTAAAAGCAGGTGCAACTATTATAAATTTACCGAATACGGTTGAAAGAACGCGTCCTTCCATATTTGTTTCTATGGTAGAAAAGGTATATAATGCACTGCCAAAAGATATTATCATATCCGTTCATAATCATAATGATTTAGGTATGGCAACAGCTACTACAGTGGAAAGTTATTTTAAAGGTGCTGTTCAACTGGAATGCGCATTAAACGGACTTGGAGAAAGAGCAGGAAATACAAATATGTATGAAGTTGCCGTTGCACTCCATAATGCAGGTATAGATGTACCTTTAAACTTATCTAAAATATATGAACTTGCACTTATTATTTCAGATATGTCCAATGTAAAAATATATGAAAAAGCACCCTTAATAGGACCTGAAGCACTTGCTCACAGAAGCGGTATTCATCAGGACGGTGCTATTAAAACAAAAGATATGGAAAAAGGTGCATATAGACCTATTCATCCTTCTCTTATCGGAAGAAAAGATGACGAAAAATTCGGATTTACATCTCAATCCGGTAAAACTGCCATTTATGAAATTATTTCGGAAGCAGGTTATCCGATTACCCTTGGCGAAGCGCAGAGAATTGCTCCTATTGCAAAAGAAGCTGCTGAAAAAATCGGAGAACTTTCTACCAGAAATATTGTTGACATATATTATAACAATGTACTTACGGTTAAAGGTGCATTTAAATTTGTTGATTTTATTAAATCCGATAATAGCAGCATAAAGCTTAAATTTAAATATAACGATAACGATTACGAAATTGAAACCACAGGTAACGGACCTATTGACAGTTGTATTAAAGCTATTAAAAAAGCCGGTTTTGAATGTGAATTTTTGAATTATGAACAAAAAGCTTTAAATATGGGGTCAGATGCTGTAGGTATGACTATTATGTATTTTAAAGCACCGGATGGAAGTACGATTATTTCCAGAGGTTGTGATGAAAATACATTTATTGCTAATATTAAAGCTATTTTTAACGGATTAAACATAATTGAGAATATGAGAAAATAGTAATTCTTTTCGTAAATATATGTTAAAGATAGCATCATTCATGGCAATTTCATATCTTCATCATGTTTTAATACTTGTCACTATTATGGAACAAGTATGGAAATTTATTCATCTAAAAATTTGTCTTTAAAAAACCATTGTCAGTATACCAATTACGTTACTCCCGAGATTGTAATGTTAAAAGGTGATGAGTTTGTAAAATCCGCAACTGTTCCTATTCCTGTTGTTAATTTTAAACCATATACAATTAAGCGTTCTAAACATTACAATTTCATAAAATACGTACCGCAAAGTATAAAAGGTAAAGATAATTATAATTCAGACAATCGTATAAATGCTTGCCATGTTATAATTCCGATTAAATCATCTGCTACAAAAAAAGAAACTGATGACATATACGATAATTCTTATTCTCAATTAAAAGATACTGATTTTATAGTTAGACTTTTTATTCAGGAATTAGAAGAACATGAAAAAGAATTTTTAACAATAACTAAAAAATTATTTGGTGATTTTGGTGAAATTTCAACAAGAATAAAAAGCAAAAAATCAATAATATCAAAACTGGCAAAAAAACCTTCGGAAAAATCGTTACAAGAAGCTATTGCTGATGCTTACGGAACAAGAATTAAATTAAATCCCATAGATAATCAAATAACTAAATCTTTCGTAGAAGACTGCGGATATAACTATGATGAATTTAATCAAGAATTGCAAAAATGTATTGATGAAAAAAGAATACCTTCAGAAAATTATATATCATTAATTGAGAAATTAAAAATTAAACAAACCCAGCCAATAGTAAATAAACTAATTGAACAAAGCCATAATAAAAACTTCCAAATAACAGAAATAAATAACTACGGAGATGAAATATCTTCATACTTCACATATGATCAAGTTAAAGAAATAGCATCTGCAATAGGTAATCCTAATTTAAGAATAGTAACAAAACTACCTAAAAAAGGAAATATTAATACTCATATTTCATTAGATGAAAAAAAAGAAAAAGATTTAACAACACTTAAAATAAAAAATAAAGATATTCAAACTACAGTAAAAGTAACAGATAAAGGCGCTGTAAAAGATTCCGGTTATGCTACAAGTCAAATGAATATTAAATATTTATTCTCAGACTATAAAACAGGTTTTGGTGAATTACAAATCAGAAGCACTCTTCTTGATAAATTTGCGGATGCAGAACATATTCCATATGATATAAGAAAAGGCAAAATAACAGAAGATGATAAAAAATATTTACCTATATATAACCTAATAAACGGTATGGATCAGCTAAGTTACGACAAATATAATCAATATCTTAATAAGGTATATCAATCAATAAGATTGCAAGAACTCGGTTTTGATATAAAAATTCCGGAATTAAAAGGTGAGTTCAAATATAAAAACGGTAAAATAATAAAAGAAAACGAATTAGATAAATTATCATATAAAAGTTTAATTGATTTTCATGAAAAACAATAAATATGATATACTTGGAGAAAATATATGCGAGTTACAGATAAATTATCTATATTAAATACAAAAAGACCCCAAACAAAAGGAATAAAAAGGACACAGGCAAAAGTGAGTTTAACTCCTGATGAACAATTAAAAAAATTGACTCAAAACGGAACTGCCGTATTGCGTGATATGGTTGTTGAATATGTGCCGGTAAAAGGAAAATTGTATAAAACTGTTTCTGTAAGTTTTGATGTTCCTTCTTCTAATAATGTAACCGTATTATATGTTGAAGAATCAGCAAAAGACAAACTTGAAAACAGAGATTTACTTGTAGGAGTAAGACATAAACAAAGAGATAGACTTACTTCTAATTTTTTATTATCAGAAAAGAAAAAACAAGAAATTGTAGATTATCTTTCAAACAGTAAAAACCAAGACTCAATTATAAGAAAAATTAAATCTTTATCAGATAAAACAGATGATTATTATAATTCTTTATAATATTTATCTTAAAATTATTTTGTTTTATAATCATGCCATTTTTCAAATGTTGAAAACCATATTACGGCATAATTTCTGACACCTTTTTCTATTCTGAAAATTTTATCAAAATAGAAAAATAAAGGATAATATACAAAGAATGATAATTTTGTAAATCTGTCTATTAAGAATAGTGTTCTGTTTCTCACAAATTCTTTATCTTCATCGCACATTCCAAGATTTTTAAAATCATTCTTCATCATATTAAAGAATTTCCTTTTATATGGAAGTCTAACCTTCATAAACCACCAATACAAAGTAATTACTTTATAATCCCAGTAATAATATTTCATTTCCTCAAACAAATCAATTTTTTTTAGATTATCGCCTATCAAATTAAAAATTTTAAAATAATCAAAGAATAAATGATTTCTTGAATTTGTAACAGCATTTTTTCTGTTGCAGCGATAATAAATTAAATCTTCTCTCAAAACAGACATTTTTTCTGCTTTAAATAATGCATCGTAAACAAATACATTATCTTCAAAGTATATTCCGCCCGGAAATTTTACATTTTTATCAATAAGAAAACTTCTTTTATACATTTTATCCCACGGAACACTTGTCTGCCAAAATACAGAGTACTTAATATCTCTCCAATTAAAGGTTCTGTTATCATATTCTTCAGGTATTTGTTTTAATTTTGCATAAACATGACCTTTATCTATTTTTCCTGTTTTATCATCAAACTGATTCCAAGTACAAAGTGTAATATCAGCATCTGTTTCGGTTATTTTATTATAAAGTTTTTCTATTGCATCAAGTTCCATATAATCATCGCCGTCTATAAAGAAAATATAGTCGCCGCGTGCCATTTGAACACCAAAATTTCTTGCTATACCCTGTTTTAAGTTTGAAGAATTTTTGTAGATAACAAATCTGTCATCATTTTTTGCATATTCTTCAACTATTTCAAGTGTTGTATCAGTCGATTTATTATCAACTACTATTATCTCAATATCCTTCATAGTTTGATTAACAACACTATCAAGGGTTTGTCTTATATATTTTTCTACATTATAAACAGCTAAAATTACACTAACTTTAATTGACATACTTCACCTTTTTCTGCTATGTCAATTATAATATAAAATTAATTAATTATGATATTAAAAGAATTTTCAAAATATTTACAGGAAAATAAAGAAAAAAATTCCGTAAGTCTTTTAAATAAATGGATTATTGAAAGACTTCAAAAACCGTCTTTAAATAAAGTTGACAATATTTTAAAAGCTGAATTTTATTTTTTAAAAAATAATAATAATAAAACTTTAATTATAGCAAAAAGCGATACCGGAAGAACATTAATAAATGCTTTATATAATTTTGCATTAAGTTTTGAGCAATATAAACTTGCTAAATTTTTACATGATAAAAAATCAAATGATTTTAAAAATTAAATGTAAAGTTTTGAACAGTATAAAAAAAAATTAACTTGACTTTATTTCAAAAAGTGATATTTTTAGTTTTTTAAAACTCAATAAATGAGCATGCTTTCATGCTTTTTTTGTATAAAAAGTTTACAACTTTAATTTTTTTAATTTGTAGAAAACCTGTAGAAAACCTGTTACTTTTTTGTATAAAATTTGAATAAAAATAATAAAATAAAAAATAATAATTTTTAGTTGTTCAAAAAATGATAATTTTAAACATTTTTTATATTATTTTTCTACATTCTTTTATACATATAAAAACTTTTATTTATAAGAATTTTAAAATGTTTTCTACAATATTTTTTTGTTTATTACTACTATTATTATTTTTTTTTAAATATTAGTAAATAATAATAAAACAGATATAAAAACTACATTTAAAATATAAATCGATTTTTTATTTTTTTTATTTTTCTTATATAATAAAACTGTGCACAAAAATTATAGAGGATAATTATGCTTTTTGTAATAGATAAAGATTCTTTGTTAAATAAATTAAAGATAGTTGAAAAAGTAACAGCTCAAAGAGGAAATGTACAACCAGTACTTTCTAATGTTTTATTTGAAGCAAAAGATAATGTTCTTAATTTAAGTGCAACAGATTTAGAAATTTCCGTAAAAGCAAAAACTACGGTTGCAGTGAAAAAAGAAGGAAAAATAACACTTCCTGCAAAAAAATTATTGGAAATTGCTGCAAAATTACCGGATAAACCTGTAGAATTTTCACTGGATGATGATACAAATATAGTAAGTATTAAATGCGGAAATTCAAAATTTGAAATTATAGGTATATCAGCTCAGGAATTTCCTAAAATAGAAGATGAAATAGCAGACGGAACAGAAATAGAAATAGAAATAGAACCGTTTTTAAAATCCATAAAAAATACTGTTTATGCAGCTGCAAATTATGAAAACAGAAATGTTATTTCAGGTGTTTTTTGTTTAATTAAAGATAATAAACTTGAAATGGCAGCAACAGACGGAAACAGATTAACTAGAATTATAGAAGCTATTAAAAATAAAGATTCAAAAAATGCAAAAATAGTTATTCCTTCTAAAACTTTAAATGAATTTGTAAGAATTTGTTCATTTATGGCAGAAGATAAAGTAGTATTAATTGTTGATAAATCAAAATTAACGTTAAAAACAATTAATTTTTCAATTAATTCAAGATTAATAGAAGGTGAATATCCGCCTTATGAACAGTTAATACCTAAAACAACAGCAAATAATTCAATAATATCAAGAGATGATTTAATTTCAGCATTAGACAGAGTTTCTACAATGGTTAATGACAGAACGAGTATTGTTAAATTTATGTTTAATGATAACAAATTAGTATTAAAAGCTGAAACTCCGAATTCCGGAACATCTGAAGATGTTATAGATTGTACATACAAAGGTGATGAACTTGCAATAGCATTCAATTATAAATATGTTTTGGATTCCATAAAAACAATGGAAGCAAAAAACGTAAAAATAGGATTAAACGGAAGTTTATCAGCAACATTATTTAAGCCTGATAGCGAAGAAAATTATATTTGCTTAATAATGCCGATACAGATAAGATAGGTTTTTCAAATGAAAGTTACCGTAAAAGTTCCTGCTACATCAGCAAATTTAGGTCCCGGTTTTGATTGCTTAGGTATAGCACTCCCTTTATATAATGAGATTACGGTTGAAGAAACAGTTATGCCGGGAAGCGGTGTTGAAATCAATATTATAGATATAAATGATGCTTATGATGTGATATCAATACCAAAAGATGAAAATAATCTTGCATATAAAGCTATTGAGCTTTTATATAATTTTATAGGACAAACGGCAAGTGATATAAAAATAACAATTAAAACAAATATTCCTGTTGCAAGAGGACTCGGAAGCAGTGCATCTGTTATAGTTGGTGGATTAGTTGCAGCTAATGAATTATTGGGAAAACCTGCGGATAATGCTGTTTTATTATCTATTGCGGCTGAAGTAGAAGGACATCCTGATAATGTAACACCTGCATTATTTGGCGGTTTTTGTTTATCTTCATTTGAAGATGACGGTTCTGTTGCATATTCTAAAATAGAATGGCCGAAAAATTGGAAATTGACCGTATTAATTCCTGATTATGAACTTGATACAAAAATAGCACGTTCCGTACTTCCTGAAAGTATAAGTATACAAGATGCAGCATTTAATATAAGAAAATGTTCAATGATTATAGATGCGGTATACAGAGCAGATTCCGAATTAATGAAAAAATCAATGAAAGATAAATTACATCAACCATACAGAGAAAAATTAATAAACGGTTTTAAAGAATTAAATGAATTATTGCAAAATAAAGACGATATTTTAGGATGTGTTGTATCAGGTGCAGGTCCTACAATACTTGTAATTTCAGAAAATGACGGATTTGAAAAAGCAGAAAGTCAAATAAAACAAGTATTTGAAGATTTAAATGTTAAATGTGATATAAGAACATATGAAATAGAAAATGAAGGTACTTTGGTAATATAAAGGAGAGATAGAGATGAAAAAATCTATTAAAGATTTAACAGACATTAAAGGTAAAAAAGCTCTCGTAAGAGTAGATATAAATGTTCCCTTGGATGCTGACAAAAATGTAACGGATGATACACGTATTCAGGCTATAATGCCTACATTAAATTTATTAAAAGAAAAAGGAGCAAAAATTATATTAATGGCTCATTTAGGCAGACCGAAAGGTGAAGTAAATCCTGAATTTTCTTTAGCTCCTGTAGCTAAATATATGTCTAAAGTATTAGGTGAAGAAGTTATGTTTATTCCTGATGTTATTCACGCTAAAACAATGGTAAATGATTTAAAAGACGGACAAATTGCATTACTTGAAAATATCAGATTTTATAAAGCAGAAGAAGCAAAAGATGATGATATGACCTTTGCAAATGAACTTGCTCAATTGGGAGATTTTTATGTAAATGATGCATTTGGTGCAGCTCACAGAAATCATACATCAACGGCTAAATTAGCAAAAGTATTGAAACCGGCTGTTTCAGGTTTATTAATGGAAAAAGAATTAAGATGTTTATCACAAGCACTTGATAATCCTACAAGACCGTTTACTGCAGTTGTAGGCGGTGCTAAAGTATCTTCCAAAATAGGTGTTTTGGAAAAC
>JAEEGL017235954.1_pt1 | contig 16916 bp, 14 predicted proteins | sample 9134231 | NCBI WGS metagenome assembly JAEEGL01 (sample SAMN16246548, study PRJNA631951) | gut metagenome | biome: gut microbiome; feature: rumen; material: fiber-attached | host: Bos | place: Iran: Karaj | collected 2018-10
GAGCATGTTAACAAAGTTCTGCAATAGAGCCTGGAGAGAAATTGGAATTGCAATCGTAAACAAAGAAGAGTAAAAGCCTTTAAGTTTCATATCGCACTATTATGAAGATATGGGGGAAAAAATCAATGGGAAGAATTGATAAATAATTCAGCTCTATCGGCAAAATAAAACCTTTGTCTTTGAACAGATTGCTTCTTTATATTTTGCCGATAACATGATATAATATTTCCTATGAGTAAGGTGAAATATATTTCTGTAGAAGAAGCTGCTCAAAACTGGCAAATTAGCGAACGCAGTGCCCGAAATTACTGCGCACAAGGCAGGGTAGAGGGGGCACTTCTGGAAGGCAAAACATGGAAGATTCCTGCTACTGCACACAAACCTGAACGTAAACCTCGTCATTCTACTGTAGAAGAAACTCTTTTAACATTTCTCAAACGCGAAAAAGATGCCGCCCTTAAAGGTGGCATCTATCATAAAATTCAAATTGATCTTACTTATAATTCTAATCATATTGAAGGCTCAAAGATTACTCACGATCAGACCCGCTATATCTTTGAAACAAAAACCCTTGGTGTTACGGATAAGGCTGTAAAGGTTGATGATATTGTTGAAACTGTAAATCACTTTCGCTGCATTGATCTGATTATTGAAGGGGCTCATACAAAGCTTACGGAAAGCTTCATCAAACAGCTTCATTTTATTTTGAAGTCCGGAACAACAGACAGCCAAAAATCCTGGTTCAGAGTGGGAGATTATAAGCAACTCGAAAATGAAGTAGGGGGGAGTGAAACTACAAAACCTGCAGAAGTTGCCGGCGCAATTAAAGCCCTCCTTAAAGAATACAATTCAAAATCAAAAATCACTTTTGATGATATTCTTGATTTCCATGTACGCTTTGAATCTATTCACCCCTTCCAGGATGGAAATGGCCGCGTTGGCCGCTTAATTATGTTCAAGGAATGTCTTAAGCATAATATTGTTCCATTCATAATCACAGAAGAACTTAAGATGTACTATTACCGAGGCATTAAAAATTGGAATGATGAACGCGGTTATTTGCGAGACACCTGTCTTACCGGCCAGGATGCAATGAAAGCAACTTTGGATTATTTTGGAATAAAACACGAATAAATACCAGGAGGAAGCATAAAGAACAGGGAGCGCGACGAAAAAACGTATTCGCGCCTGATTGACGAAGGCTGGCGTGTCTGCATCGTGTGGGAATGTGCCATAACCGGCAGGAAAAAACGCTTCATTAAACTACTGCTCTCATGTGTCTCAAATACAGATAGTTAAAATCTTGTTTCCTTTTTGGAAATACTCATTTATAATTAGTAATGGTAGTATTTCCAAAGATGGAGAGAATATGGATTATCAGGCAGTAGTTGATGGCTTTACATCAATGGCATGTATTGTGTCAGTCGAAAAAAATGTTGAAGGAAGCCAGCGCAAATTCCGCATTGTTACAGGCAACAAAGCTTATATCGATTCAATTGAACATCCTGCTCCTATGGCAAAGATGCTGACCGACAAGTTTACGCCCAATGCTGAATATACCAATTATCTAACAAGAGATTTGAATTTTGAAAGCTACTGCTCTCAGGCTGCGATAGATAAAAAATGCCTTCATTCTTATACAAATCCGGACAGAATGCCTGTATGGCTGAATATGTTCTTTTTGCCCTTGGAATCGGATGACGAAAATCTTGCCTACTGTATTTACATCATGGAGTTTGAAGTTCAGGCAAGTTCAAAACAAATGTCCGGAATTTCCGAAGGGATAGCATCTTCTGTTCTGGAGACCTGTATCAGGCTTCGCGGTACAAATAACTTCAAAGCCACCATGAAAGAAGTTGTCGGTGATATACGCGAACTTTGTGATGCAGAACACTGTTGTATTCTTCTTATAGATGAAATGACCAGAAAATGCTCGGTTCTTTGCGAGGCTTTTTCTCAAGGGTCAGAGCTTTTGCCGATGGAGCATTATCTGACTGATGATTTTTATGATATAGTAGATTCGTGGAAGTCTACCATCTCCGGGAGCAACTGCCTTATTGCAAAAGATGAACAGGATATGCTGTTTGTAAAAGAACGTAATCCGGTATGGTACAAATCCTTGACCGGAGCCGACGCGTATAATGTGGTTCTTTTCCCGTTAAAATCCAGAAACCAGCTTTTGGGTTATATGTGGGTTCTTAATTTTGACGGTTCACGAAGTACCACAATAAAGGAAACTCTGGAAGTAACAACATTTATTCTTGGTTCGGAACTTGGTAACTATATGCTTTTGGACCGCCTTAGAGTCATGGGTTCAAAAGATTTGCTGACCGGTGTCATGAACCGTAACGAAATGAACAACTACGTTGAAAGCTTAAGCCGTGGCGAAAAGCAGTGCAAATCATCCGTGGCGGTTCTTTTTGCAGATTTGAACGGTCTTAAGGAAGTAAATGATTCAAACGGACATAATGCCGGTGATACTCTTCTTAAGAATGCGGCAGCCGTACTTAAGCTTGCTTTTGATGAAGAAGAAATATTCCGCGCCGGTGGAGATGAGTTTGCAATCATTACACTGGATATCAGTGAAAAAGAACTGAATTCCCGGATGAAAAAAATAAAGACTGCCAGTACAGAATACGAAAATCTTTCATTTGCGCTTGGTGGCTGCATAGAAACGGACTGTCGCAATATCCGAATGGCGCTGCGTCTTGCAGATGAAAGGATGTACAAGGACAAAAAGCTTTTCTATGAAAAAAATCCCGACAAATCAATTTTGGGTAGACACAGCCGCATGAAGTTTGAAAATGCGGCTAAAAAGGCTGCAGAAGGTACTTCAATTGAAAAAACGGATTTGGATTACCTTACAGGGCTTTTGGATATGAACAGCTTTTTCAGGGTTGCGGAACAGAGACGCAGAACAAGACACGAAAAAGGCATAAAAAGTGCGTTGGTGTTTTTGAACTTTAGCGGCTTGTCAAATTACAACAACAAATACGGTTTTGCAGAGGGGGATGCCCTGATAAAAAGTATGGCAAGAACTCTTGAAGCTTATTTTGGGCTTGAAAACTGCAGCCGGTTCGGGCAGGATCAGTTTGCGGTTTTTGCAGAAAAAGAAGGTCTTGAAGAAAAGCTTAAAGCCATATTCAAGGAAATAAAAAAAGCGAATAACGGAAATTCGCTTTATGTCAGGGCGGGTATTTATCCTGATTCCATGGGGCTGGTAGAAACTTCGCTGGCTTGTGACAGGGCAAAGTATGCCTGTGAGATAAACAAAGATGAAAACCATTCTTATTTTACATATTTTGACAATAATATGCTGGAGCGGGAAATAAAAAAGCAGTATGTCATCAACAACATCGATCGTGCAATTGAAGAAAACTGGATTACTGCGTTCTACCAGCCTATTGTCAGAACGACAAACAGAAAAGTCTGCGATGAAGAAGCTCTGGTAAGATGGATTGACCCCGAAAGAGGCATGCTGTCTCCGGCTGATTTTATTCCGATTCTTGAGGAAAGCCGTCTGATTTACAAGGTTGACCTTAGGATGGTAGACATCATTATCGAAAAGCTAAAAAAGCAGCAGCAGTCGGGACTCTATCTTGCTCCTATTTCGGTAAATCTTTCAAGAATAGATTTTGAGATGTGCAATATCATCGAAGAAATATGTAACCGTGTTGATTCAGCAGAGATTGCAAGAGAGCTGATTACCATAGAAATTACGGAAAGTGTAATCGGTTCTGATTTTGACTTTATGAAAGAGCAAATAGAACGTTTCCAAAAGCTGGGCTTTAGTGTCTGGATGGATGATTTTGGAAGCGGCTATTCATCATTGAACCTTTTGCAGGAACTTCATTTTGACCTTATAAAATTTGATATGCGCTTTATGAAGCAGTTTGACAGTAAGCCGGAGTCAAGAATCATTCTGACCGAGCTTATGCGGATGGCTGCAAACCTGAACACAGAAACTGTATGTGAGGGTGTTGAAACTGCGGAACAGGTTGAGTTTTTGACTGAGATTGGCTGTACCAAACTCCAGGGATATTATTTCTGTAAGCCGATTCCCTACGCGCAGATACTTGAACGGTATGAGCGTGGTATTCAGATTGGTTTTGAAAATCCAGCAGAAATCGAATATAACAGTTCCGTTAGTTCGGTAAATCTTTATGATTTGAGTGCTATTTCAAGCGGAAAAGAAGAAGCTGCCAGTCAGTATTTTAATATACCTCCTATGTGTGTTTCGGAATATGACGGAAAAAATCTTACGGTTATGAAGTCTAATCAGGCTTATAAGCGGTTCGTCGGGAAATATCCTGAATTTCTCAAAATAAGACAGACCGTTGCTGTATCAGATATACAGGATGACCTTTTAAATGCATTGATAAACGGGCTTTTGCAGTTAGAGAGAGAAGGGCAGACGATTTTTCTTGATGAACAGATGGATAATGGTGATATATTACACGTTCTTATCCGAAAGGTCGCAATGAATCCTTTGACGATGGTCACTGCTTATATGCTTGTGATTCTTGGAATAACTCCAAAGAAATAAGTTATTGATAATTTTAACGTACTCTTTTACAATAATAGATGAATAAAAAAAGTTTAAGGATCCGCTGTAATGATATTCCATATTTCACTTGTTGATCTAATCAACATTGTCATGATTGCGGCAGGCATGAGTATTTCGTGTATGTGCTTTTTGCATATCAAAGCTTCGCTCAATCTCGGGGATAAAAAGTTTCGTCATTCTTTTTTGATAATTTTCTCGCTGCTTTTTTTGTACATATTTACGCATATGCTCCGTCAGGTTTTGGATGATATGCCGGGGACAGGCATAAGATATGCGCTTGAGATTATACCCATAATTGAAATAATAACTGTCAGTATCACTCCGTATACGATGAATCAGCTTTTGATGTCTGTCACCAGGACCGATATAACCGAAAAATGGCTTAAAAATCTGATGAAAGCCCTCCTTGCTGCTCAAATTATTCTGGTGTTGGTCGGGGGACCATGCGGATTGTTTTATCATTATGACCAAAACAATGTTTATCACCGCAGCTCCGGATATTTTATTTCCAATATAATTCCGCTTTTGATACTGATTACCAATATGATACTGCTTGTTTGGAACGGTAAGAACATTACCCTGCGTGTTAAAATTGCATTCTGGGTTTATATAATAATGCCGCTAATTGCAATTGTTATTCAAAACATGTTCTACGGTATTCAGTATATTATCTTTTCCATGGTTGCTGGTTCTGTCTTTATGTATCTGGTTATCCTGAGGGAACAGGCAGACCAGTATAAAAGGCAGAACAAGTCTATCTCCCGTATGCAGAGCGGGATTATTCTCGTAATGGCGGAACTGGTCGAGAGTCGTGACAAGCGTACGGGCAGTCATTTGCGTAAAACCGCCGAATATGCGCGTATCATCATAGAGCAGATGAAAAAACACGGCGTCTACACAGATCAGCTGACAGACTCCTTTATCAAAGATGTCATACATTCCGCGCCTCTGCATGATATCGGAAAGATTCATGTTCCGGATTCTATACTGAACAAGCCCGGCAAGCTGACCGACGAGGAGTATGAGGAAATAAAAAAACATACTACTGCAGGCAGAGATATCATAAACAGTGCAATCGATATGGTATCGGAGGAAAATTCCGGCTATCTGAACGAGGCTCGTAATCTTGCGTACTGCCATCACGAAAAATGGGACGGTACTGGTTATCCGCAAGGGCTGTCCGGCGAACAAATTCCTCTTTCAGCCCGTATTATGGCGATTGCGGACATGTTTGACGCTCTTATGTCCGAACGCAGCTATAAACAGGTATTCTCGTTTGAGGATGCCATGAATATCATCAAAAAAGAAAGCGGAACCCATTTTGATCCGCGGATAATCGAGGCGTTTGTCAGTGCCGAAGCGGAGATACATGAGCTGCTTTGTTCCGATATCGACTGATTAGTGGAACAAACTGCAAAAATATGTAAGCGCGGCTTCGGCGGCAGGCGGCTAGTTCTTTTCAGGAAGGGTCGTGGCGATTTTTCGGGCGATGTAGACAAACGGTGTGTCCAAAAGGCTAGTTACGATGTAAATTACATAACAGGCGCCCGTTATTGCGACAAGTTCCTTAAATTCGTATATTCCCATAAACGCACCAAAGTTGAAAATCACGATGTTTACGAACTGCGAAATCAATGTAGAAAAATTGTTGCGGAACCACAGCATCTTTGTGCGGCTGCCTGTTTTCTTTTCTGTAAGATTCCACCAGGCGTGATAAAGTGAAACATCGATGTTTTCCGAAACAACATAGGCAATCAGGCTGGAGAGCAGCATGCGGGGCGTGTTTGTAAACAGGCCTCTTATAAAATCACTTGCCCAATCGCTTTCGGCAGGGGTGTAATGTACCCAGAGGAACGAGAGGAGAATGAACGTAAGGCTTGTAAAAATACCGGCAAGAACACCTTTGGAGGCTTCTTTTTTGCCGTAGACTTCGCTTAATATGTCGGTTGAAAGGAATGTGGCTGCAAACAGCGTGTTACCCAGTGTCTGGTCCATTCCGAATGCGTGTACAACGATTGTTACTTCGATGTTTGCAAATACCGTTGCAATGCCGATCCATGCAAAAAGTCCGCCTTTTCCGAATACTTTGAGAAAAAGCAAAGTTCCTCCGAAAGATACGAGGAGAGTGATGATTAATAAAAGTTCATTCATGTAAAATGACCTCAAAAAAAAAGAATTGACCTGGTTTTGTTTATAGACAGGAAGGACTGCGAACTGTCTTTAGAAGTTAGGAAAGAATACATAAAAAAACAAAAATATGCAATGTTTGTTGTATTTGGAGTTTTAAAATTGACATACATTCCTTTAAGTAATAGAATAATTATATGAGCAACACAATTTCACTCGATGATGTAATTAGAAAGATTCCGGATTTTCCAAAACCTGGAATTCTTTTTTATGATATTACAGGTATATTGGTAAATCCAAAAGCTTTTAAGTATTGTATAGATTCAATGGTTAAGCTTTATAAGAATGAAAAGATAGATGCAGTTGCGGCTGTTGAGTCACGCGGTTTTGTTTTTGCAGCTCCTTTTGCCGAGCGCCTGGGAATTCCGCTGATTCTTGTCCGCAAAAAGGGAAAGCTTCCCGGTTCTACATATTCATGCAAATACTCGCTGGAATACGGCTTTGCCGAGATAGAAGTACACAAGGACGACGTAAAACAGGGTGAAAAAGTTCTTATTGTTGACGATTTGATTGCTACAGGCGGAACTTTGCAGGCTGCCCAGAATGTGCTTGAACAGGGCGGGGCGGAAGTCTGCGGCTTTTTTGGTGTAGTAGGACTTCCTTTCCTTAATTACAACAAGGTGCTTGATCCACTGCCTGTCAAAACTCTTATTGAATATCACGCAGAATAGTTTTTTCTCAAACTGATTATATTATTTGGCGAAAGATAACCAATGAAAAAAAGGTTCTATCATTTTCTCATCATTGCTCTATCTGTATATTCAGCTCTGTTGTTTTACTGGATGCTGTTCGGTTTTAACAGGGTAGTACTTCCAACTTATCACTTTAATTTTATTCCTTTCGCCACAATGAGGAGATTTCTTGCTTCCAGCCGTGTAAGCAATTCAAGTCGTGTACTAAACCTGCTTGGAAATATCATAGTGTTTATCCCTTTCGGTTTGTGTCTGCCGGTATTTTTTCCAAATAAAAAGCTTTATCCGGTACTGCTGACTTTTTTGTTTATATTTTTGATGGAATCCCTGCAACTTGTTTTAAGACGAGGTGCATTCGATATTGATGATTTTATTCTCAATGCGGTTGGTTACGGGGCGGGTTATTTTTTATATTGCATTTTACAGCGGTTTGAAAATCCGTTTAAAATTTCGGAAGACTCCGATTTTTATTCCAAAAAGACTGCCTCTATCATTAAAAAGCTTTGCATAATCGGACTGATTGCCGGTGCTGTTTTTTTGTTGTTTATGGTTTTTATCAACATTTTTATAAATGTTACAGCGAAAAAATATATAACCTTTGAACCGCAAACACTTTCTAAAAAGCAGACCGCACTTGTTCTTGGTGCAAAAACATACGGAAGCAGGCTCTCTCCCATTCTAAAAGACCGTGTTGATGCGGGCATTGTTCTGTGTGAAAACGGTATGGTCAATACGCTTTTGCTTTCGGGTGACCATGGCAGGACGGAATATGACGAAGTTAACAGCATGAAAGAATATGTGCTCAGAAACTGTACAGAAATAGAGCCTCAAAAGCTTTTTTTGGATCATGCCGGTTTTGATACGTATGACAGCATATACAGGGCACGGGATATATTCTGTGTTGATTCTTTAATAATAATAACACAAAAGTTTCATGCGCCACGGGCTGCTTTTATTGCGCACAATCTTGGCATGGACGCGGTTGTTCTAGCTTTGAGCGAAGATGCTTATTCCAATGCTTCAAAATACAGCTGGTATTCCAGAGAAATATTTGCGAACGTAAAGGCATTCTTTGATGTTGTCCTAAAGAACAAACCTCAGTACCTGGGTGACAAAATTCCAGTAACATCTGACGGTACTTTATCGTGGGATTAAAAAAAAACTTGCAAAAACTGACGATTGACATATAAACTATATAAGATGGTTAGTCTGGAGGCAGTTGTATGGAATCTGACACAACAACAATAAAACTTACTGGTGATTTATCTATCAGTGATGCTGCTGATTTAAAGTCAAAGTTTCTGCTTTTGCTTCAGGAATATAATACCATTAACATTGATATGTCCGGGTTGGAAGATTTTGATGCGGCCATAATCCAGATATTATTTGCAACCTGTATTCAGGCCAAAAAAGAAAAGAAGAATATTGAGTTTAAAGGTTCCGTTGTACAACCTGTACGCAGAAAGATGTTTCTTTCGGGATTGATTGACAGCATGGAATTGACTGACGAAGCTGTCTTACAGCAGTTTACACGAAAAATAAGGGTAGCTACATGACAGACAAAATGACCGAGATTTTTCTGGACGAAGCCAACGATTTGCTTGATAAGCTGGAAGACCTGCTTCTTGAACTTGAAAATAATCCTTCAGATGCAGATACTATTTCAGCAGTATTCCGAAGTATGCATACTATCAAGGGTTCTTCGGGAATGTTCGGTTTTGACGCAATCTCTCATTTTACGCATGAGATAGAAACCGTATTTGATGATGTTCGCAATCAAAAACTGCGTGTTACATCCAAGCTTATAACCCTTACATTAAAAGCACGTGACCAGATCAGGCAAATGCTTGATAACGAGAATAAGACGGAATTATCTTCGGATGCAGAGGAACTGATAAACTCCTTTAAAAAGCTGGTTTCTTCGGATTCCGGTGCGGCTGCACCCGAGGAGAAGGAAAAGGAAGAAACTGTCGAGGAGAACAAAGACCTTGTAGAAGCTATATGGCGTATTCGTTTTGAACCTTCTCCTGATATTTTCAAGAATGGTACCCGTCCTCTCGGTCTTTTGGAAGAATTGCGTTCCTTGGGAACATGTTCAATAACGCCGTTCTTTTCAAAGATTCCTCCTTTGAACAAGATGGATCCCCATACCTGTTATTTGTCATGGCAGATTATCATCACGACAAAGGCTACGATTGATGAGCTGAAAGACGTATTCATATTCATTGATAGTGACAGCAAGGTTGATTACAATTGTATTTCTCTGACAGACGAGCTTATTGAGAACAATCCTAAAAAACTTGGCGAAATCCTTGTTGAAAAGAATGAGACCACTGAAGAAGCCATTGCAGCTGCTCTCGGTACTCAAAAGACTATCGGACAGGTTCTTACTGATGCAAAGGTTATCTCAAAGGAAGCTTTGGAAGCCGCTCTTTCGGAGCAGGAACATGTTAAGGTTCAGCAGGAAAAGAAGCAGCAGGAAAATGTCACCCAGACGATAAAGGTTAATTCCGAAAAGCTTGATAAACTGATTGATCTTGTAGGTGAACTTGTTACGTTCAATGCACGTTTGGGGCAGCTTTCGCAGTTCATTCAGAACAATGTGCTTTCTACTTTGGGCGAGCAGGGTGAGCGGCTGATTATAGAATTGCGCGATACTGCCATGGATATGCGTATGCTGCCGATAGGTACGATTTTTTCACGTTTCAGACGCTTGGTCCGCGACCTTTCCGGTAATTTGAACAAGGATATTGAACTTGTTACGGAAGGTGCAGAAACGGAACTGGACAAAACTGTTATAGAAAAACTGAATGACCCGCTTGTTCATCTTATCCGCAATTCGGTGGATCACGGTATAGAAATGCCCGATGAACGGAAAAAGCGCGGAAAAAATCCGGTCGGAAAGGTTTTGCTCAAAGCTCAGCATGCAGGTGCTTTTGTTCTTATTACGATAGAAGACGACGGTGCGGGACTCAACAAGAGGGTTATAAAGCAAAAAGCCATAGAAAAGCGGCTGATAGCTCCGGAAGACGAGCTGACGGATGCCGAGATTTATGATTTGATTTTTATGCCGGGGTTCTCAACTGCAAGTCAGGTAACTTCCGTCTCGGGCCGCGGAGTCGGTATGGATGTTGTAAAGAAAGATATTATGGCGCTGGGTGGTACTGTAACAACAGTAACCGAAGAAGGCAAGGGTACCAAATTTATTCTTAAGCTTCCTCTTACACTGGCGATTATCGAAGGCATCCTCGTACAGATTGCGGATTCGTATTTTATTATACCGCTTGCTAATGTTGTGGAATGTTTGGGCTTTGAACGGAAAATTTTTGGTAAAATTTCCGGTTCAATAAATATCCGCAATGAGGTTGTGCCTTACATCGATTTGCGTAATTTCTTTGAAATAGACACAGAGATTCCTGCAAACGAGCAGGTTGTCATAGTAAACGATCAGGATTCGAGAATAGGTTTGGTTGTAGATAAGGTTATCGGTAATTATCAGACAGTAATAAAGCCTCTTGGTAAGCTCTACAAGAATGTTACGGGTATTTCCGGCGCGACAATTCTGGGCGATGGTTCTGTTGCTCTTATTATTGATGTGTTCAAGCTTTCGGATGTTCTTCGGGAGTCAGATAACATTCTGCCTGTGCCGCATTATGATGTGCCGCATGCGGATGCAGGATAGAATCGCTTATGCCTAATACAGATCCTCAGGTTGTTCAGGGAATTTCTGACAAAGATTTTAAGGTTCTTTCTGACTTTATTGAAAAAACTATCGGAATTAAGATATCTCCCTCAAAAAAAGTTATGATTCAATCAAGACTTTTTCATCGCCTGAAAAATCTGAATTTTACTGATTATAAACAGTATATTGACTATGTTCTTAACAGTTCTAATGCTGAAGAAGAACTTGTTCTTATGATAAATGCCATAACAACCAACAAGACCGATTTTTTCAGGGAAACTGACCATTTCAGGTTTATGGAACAGGTTGTACTGCCGGATTTTGTCTTAAAGCAGAAAAAAAATATTAAAATATGGTCGGCAGGTTGTTCAAGCGGTGAAGAACCGTACACTATTTCTATGGTTATGGAAGAATTCTGTTCTAAGAATCCCGGCAAAATCTCAAATTACAAAATAACCGGAACGGATATTTCTACAAAGGTTCTGGATAAAGCGTATCACGCTGTATATCCTATGGAGACTGTGGAAAGTTTGGATTTAAGCCTCAAAAAAAAGTATTTCAAAAAGAACACCGAAAAAAGGCTTGTGATTGTTAAAGAAAATGTTCGCAGTCATGTCGCGTACAAGCGGCTTAATTTTATGGATGATGATTTTTCAATGAGCGAAATTTATGATATTATTTTTTGCCGGAATGTGCTTATATATTTCAACAAAGAAACGCAGGAAAATGTAATCCGCAAATTTTTGCGCTATCTTGCGCCTGACGGTTATCTTTTTTTAGGGCATTCAGAAACAATTCTTTCCATGGATTTGCCTTTGAAAAGTTGTGCTCCGGCGGTTTACAGGCGGATTTAAGGAAAAAATAAAATATGATAAAAGTAATGGTTATTGATGATTCGGCAGTTGTAAGGGAGACCCTTTCGAGCATTTTGTCCGCCGAAAAGGATATAAAGGTTGTTGCTACTGCTCCTGATCCTCTGATTGCACTCCGAAAACTTGAAACGATTTCACCTGATGTTATTACTTTGGATTTGGAAATGCCGCGCATGGACGGGCTTACGTTTTTAAAGCAACTCAAAAGTTCATGTAACATTCCTGTTGTAATCTGTTCCAGTATGGTGGACTCTGACAGCACAAATGCCGTAAGCGCCATGGAATACGGGGCTGCGGAAATCATTCTCAAACCCAAGATGGGAACACGGCAATTTTTGGAAGAATCAAAAATCCGTATATGCGATGCTGTACGTGCGGCTTATGCCGCCGGTCAAAATCCGATATTTTCCGGTCAAAAAACGATTAATGTACTTCCTAAGCTTTCGGCTGATGTTGTGATTGAGAAACCGGACAAAAACCTTATACTAGAGACAAGTGAAAAGGTTTGTGTCGTTGGTGCAAGTACCGGCGGAACAGAGGCTCTTCGTGTGTTTTTGGAAATGCTGCCGCCGAATGCCCCTGGTATTGTTATTGTTCAGCATATGCCTGAAAAGTTTACCAAATCTTTTGCGGAACGATTGGATTTTTTGTGCAAAGTAAGGGTTTCAGAAGCGCAGGACAATGATTCCGTTCTACCAGGTCATGTTTTGATTGCACCGGGTAACAAACATACGCTGCTCAAGCGCAGCGGTTCGCGCTATTATGTGGAAGTTAAGGATGGGCCCCTTGTTTCGCGTCACAGACCGTCTGTTGATGTGCTTTTCCGGTCTGCTGCCAGATATGCGGGTAAAAATGCGATAGGCATTATTATGACCGGAATGGGTGATGACGGTGCTACAGGAATGCTGGAGATGCATCAGAACGGCGCATATACAATTGCACAGGATGAGAAAAGCTGTGTTGTGTTTGGTATGCCGAATGAGGCAATAAAACTTGGCGGTGTGGACGAAGTTGTTCCATTGAACGAAATTGCAGGAACGTTGTTAAAAAAAATAAAATAATAAACCGCTTTTTGAAAATATATGATATACTGATATATGAGATAAAGGGGGCGTTTTATGGCTAAGCGTATTTTGATTGTTGATGATTCCATATCAATTAGGAAAAGCGTTTCATTTGTTTTATCAGAACAGGGTTATGAGGTTGTCGAAGCTGAAGACGGCAGGGATGGTCTTGCAAAGGCGGCTGTTGCTATTTGCAATTTGGTTATTACAGATATAAACATGCCTAACATGGGCGGTATAGATTTTATCAAAGCATTGCGCGAGATGAACGAGTATAAGTTTGTTCCGATTATTGCACTTACTACCGAAAGTCAGAGTACAAAGATGCAGGAAGGCAAGTTGGCCGGAGCAACCGGTTGGATTGTAAAACCGTTTACGTCTGAAAAACTCTCAGCTGTTGTAAAGAAGGTTCTTGGCTGATCAGGCAGTCTTTTGTGATGCAGCTTTGATTATCTCGGGTTTTGCCTTTTGATTTACAATATCGTCAGTGATAATAATCTGTTTGCTGCCTTTAATTGAAGGTGCATCAAACATTGAATCGAGAAGCAGCTTTTCAACAATTGACCTCAGACCTCTGGCTCCGGTTTTCTGGGTTATTGCCATGTCAGCGATTGCTGTTATTGCGTCTTCTGTGAATTCGAGTTTTACATCATCAATGGAGAAAGAGGCTTCAAACTGCTTAATAATGGCGTTTTTGGGTTCTGTAAGAATTCTCTTTAAATCATCACGTGTAAGTTCGTTCAAGCCTACTGTAATCGGCATACGACCAATCAGTTCCGGAATGAGTCCGAATTTTACAAGATCGTCCGGGATAACCTGACTCAAAAGCTTCATACGGTCTTCGTCAGTACGCTTGTTGATGTTTGCGCCGAATCCCATCGTATGCTCAGAAATACGTGTTTCGATAATCTTGTCCAAATCTACAAAAGCTCCGCCACATATGAAAAGTATGTTTGATGTGTCAATTTCGAGCATTTCCTGATTAGGATGTTTTCTTCCGCCTTGCGGAGGTACGCTTGCTACTGTACCTTCTATGATTTTAAGAAGTGCCTGCTGAACACCTTCGCCTGAAACATCTCTTGTTATGGAAGTATTTTCAGACTTGCGTGATATTTTGTCAATTTCGTCAATAAAAATGATTCCGCGTTCTGCAGCAGCGATGTTTCCATCAGCCGCGTTTATAAGCTTGAGAAGAACATTTTCTACGTCTTCACCTACATAACCGGCTTCTGTCAAGGTTGTCGCATCAGCAATCGCAAATGGAACCTGAAGGCGTTCTGCCAGTGTTTTTGCTAAAAGTGTTTTGCCGGAACCTGTTGGACCGATAAGAAGTATGTTTGATTTTTCAATAACAACGTCGTCTTTTTTCTGGGCAGGAAGGGACATTCTTTTGTAGTGGTTGTAAACAGCAACTGCAAGCGTTTTTTTCGCCTGATCCTGTCCTATTACGTATGTGTCCAAAAATTCCTTGAATTCTTTTGGAGTAGGGATATCTTCCAGTTCGATGGGTTCAATCTGATTCTGATCGTCGTTTATTATTGCCTGACAAACTGCAACACATTGATCGCAGATATATATTCCGTCAGGGCCTGCAATCAGCTTCCTTTTGGGAGAAGCCGGCTTTCCGCAGAAGGAACAAATCTGATTCTTATCAGTTCGTGCCATTTTTTCTCCTTGGCATTATCTGATCAATAATACCATATTCTTTTGCTTCTTCGGCGGACATAAAAAAATCTCTTTCCATGTCTTTCGCAATTTTTTCGTATGAATTACCGGTATTTTCTGCAAAAAACTGTATTGTCAGTTTTTTCAAACGTCCGATTTCTTTTGCCTGAATTGAAATATCAACTGCCTGTCCCTCAGCTCCGCCCCAAGGCTGATGAATCATAATTCTGGAAGAGGGAAGGGCAAAACGTTTTCCTTTTGAACCGCCTGCCAGAAGAACAGCACCCATACTGGCAGCCTGTCCCATACATATTGTCTGGATAGGACAGCGCACATACTGCATTGTATCGTAAATGGCAAGTCCGGCAGTTACAGAACCACCCGGGCTGTTGATGTAGATACTTATTTCTTTTTCAGGATTTTCTGATTCAAGGTAAAGTATCTGAGCAACAACAATATCAGCGGTTGCATCGCTAATTTCACCGTCAATAAAGATAATGCGGTCTTTGAGCAATCTTGAGAATATGTCGGACCAATGCTCACCGTTACCGGTTTTTTCAATTACGTATGGTATAAAGTTGTTCATCTGTACGTTCATAACTATGCCTGATTTTTAAACAAATCTGAGAAAGATTTCTTTTCGCCTTTTGTAATTTTGACTTTTTCAAACAGGCTCGCATACAGTTTTTGTTCTTTCATGTCATCTATGAGATATTCTTTGCTGCGGGGATCTTCATAGTGTTTTTTAACTTCTTCGACTGTGATACCGGCTTTTTCTGCCATGGATTTGTATTCGGCTTCAACTTCTTCAGGTGTAATTGTTACATTGTTTTCTTTAAGAAGGTTGTCTACAATCAGTCTTGCTTTAAGAGCTTTTACTGCATCCGGTTCCCATTCTTTGATAATATCTGCTTTTGTTTTTCCTGAAGAACCGAACAGTTTTTCGAGCTGTTCCGGTGTAGTCTGGAATTGTTGTGCCATCATTCTCCAACGTGACTCAAGTTCAACTTGAACCATTGTTTTTGGCAGTGTGATAGGATTTTTTTCTACAAGCTGCTCAACCAGAGAGTTTGATTTGATTTCTTTAAGTTTGTTTTCAAGGGCTGACTCAAGATTGCGTTTAATGTCTGCCTTTAAGTCATCCAATGTCTTGAACTTTTCGTTTACGTCCTGTGCGAGTTCATCGTCAAGTTCCGGAAGGTTACGGACTTTAAGCGCTTTGAGTGTAACACGGATTTTTTTTGTTGTTCCGGCGAGTTCTGAATTTGGATGTGTTTTTTTGTATTTTTTGGTTACGTCTTTTGTCTCGCCTTTTTTCATGCCGATTATATCGTCATCAAGTTCATAAATATTCTGTCCGGAACCGAGTGTAAAGACAAAATCTTCTCGTTTTGAACCTTCGAGAACAGAACCGTCTTCGCCAAGTTCGCAGTAATCGATTGTTGCGATATTGTCTTTTTCTGCTGCATCATCATCCTTGCGGTCAATGACCATTGCATTGCGTTCCTGTACTGCTTTGAGTTCTTCCTGAATCTCCGCATCACCAACGGAAACCTGGGGTACAGCAACTGTAATTCCAGAAAACTCTTTTACGGAAACTTCAGGCATAACGTCGTATTTAACGGTAAATTTCAAATCTTTACCGATAACAACGTCAGGCATTTTGTCGAGCTGTGGCTGCATATATGGAAGTGGCTGTTTTATATCATCTTTTTTGAATGTTTCGTCAAGTGCTTTTTCAATCAGATCTGCAGCAGCTTCTATTTTTATTGATTCACCAAATTTTCGTTCCAGTATGGATGCAGGTACGTGACCTTTTCTAAAACCAGGAATCTGTGCTGATTTTGCATATTTTGCCAAAAGTTCCTGATAACCGTTGGAAACTTCTTTTTTTGGGATTGTGATTGTAAGTTCAACTGCTGAATCTTCAAGTTCTTTAATGTCTTTTGTTAAATTCACTCTAGGATTTCCTTGTATAAAAAGAATATATTAATCGGACTGTTAGTATAAATCATACAAATTATACTAACATGATTTTGATTTATAATGAAAAAAAAGCGATTCAGATTACTCCGAATCGCTTTTCGCTTCGAGCGGGAAACGGGAATCGGACCCGCGACATCCACCTTGGCAAGGTGGCGCTCTACCCCTGAGCTATTCCCGCAAAAAATACGATACGAATGATGA
>JAEEGL017276289.1_pt1 | contig 16916 bp, 19 predicted proteins | sample 9134231 | NCBI WGS metagenome assembly JAEEGL01 (sample SAMN16246548, study PRJNA631951) | gut metagenome | biome: gut microbiome; feature: rumen; material: fiber-attached | host: Bos | place: Iran: Karaj | collected 2018-10
AACACGCTCACAAATATGAGACTCTTCAGGATTACTTGATGCGTTTTCATCTCCACAACTTTCTTTATATTCTTCTTCTGTTTCCACTACTTCTCCAACATTGTTATAATACTGTCCTTGATATTTAACACAATAGAATTTGCCATCTACAGCTAAACACTTTTCAATATATTCATCTTCATCTTCTAATTCTTCACCATCAGGTCCATAGTATTTTCCATCATGAAGAACACATTTTAATTCAACTTCAGGTTCTTCCTCTGGAGTAGCTAAATCATCATTAGTAAAGCTTGCAGCAACTGATTTTAATGTAGGTGCAACATCATTATACAATGTATATTCAACAGATTGAGAAGGTTCTGTAGATTGAAGTCCTAAACTATCTCGAACATATGCATACACTTCATAAGTTTGTCCACTATATGAAGAAGCGTTTATTTCTACTGGATAACCTGTAGGAGAAAACTCTGCAAAACTTGACTGACATGTACCAGAGCCACTACTACCTTTAAGTTTATAACAAATCTTAAATCTTAAGTTTACTTGCTCGTCGAAATCATCCATTGCTTGAACTTCAACTACTGCTTTTTTAATACGGTTTAGTCCTTTATATAAATCCAACTCTTCAGTGCCTCCTTCTCCAGAAGTACCTTCTCCACCAGAGGTATCATCTCCTCCAGGAGTAGTTTCATTATCATTTCCAAAACGATTAGTTTCAGTTGTATGAATAGTTGGAATAGAAACTACTTTTTCATCGTGATCATTCATATAAGCAAATTCAGGTGGTAAGTTTTGATATATTTTATAATCAACTGCCACATAATCAGTTGCACCGAATGAATCCTTAGCGTAAATATATAAGACATGATCTTTTCCATCATATGAAGGGAAAGTAAATTCACGATTATTATTTAAGAAATCCGCATAAGAAACAAAGTTGTTTGCATTTGTACAATAATTATTATTTGGATTAAAAGTTTCAGTTTTAAGTGTCTGGAATGTACATATTTTTAATCCCCTGTTTGGATTTTCATAACTATATGTTGATTCACCAGTTGTTTCATCAATTACTGCAGTTGGAACACGATCTATATCATCTTCAATATCGAATAACAATGTAACATCAGTACTTCCACCTTCAGATCCAAAATATGGACATTTATAGTTTTGATTACAATCAGAGTTTCTTGGAGCAATGTCAGCTCCTGATTCTACATCAGTAACAGTAATATCATCTCCACCGGTTTCTCCTCCGGTACTTCCACCAGTTTCACCACCAGTATCATCACCTGTTCCTTCTTCATCCTCTTTAGGCATCTTTAAAATTTTTGGAGCTTGGTTTTGATAAACTCTATAAGAAACAGCTTGAGCATCAGTAGTTGTAACTGTTTTTCCATAACTATCTGTAATAGTTAAAGTTATTTTCCTTTCTTTACCGTCATATCCACCATTTAAATGACATTTTATTCCTATAGCTTCATTGTAGTCAGTAAGTTTTCCTTTACATTCAACTGGTGAATTTTCACTACTATTACTACTATAAATTTTTTGTCCGTCACTTTTAATTTCATAATTTAAATCTTTGAAATCTGTTAAGTCATCGGAAGCTTCAACAAACATAGCAACATCCAAACTTTCTTCAGTTGTAAAATATGTATCTTCTGAATCAGGATCTGATCTAACTACAAAATCTTCAATTTTTGGAGCTTGGTTTGTATATAATTTATATCCTCCAGCTAATTCAGTTTTAGAAATTTTTCCATAAGAATCTTGAGCAAAAACATAGAAATTCTTTACTGAACTTTGACCTGAATAAGGTTTTTGACTAGTCGCATCAAAAGTAAATGATGCTCCATTCTCTACTTCTGAATATTTCTTAGTATTTTTAAGTTTAGTACAGTTCCCTGCAGCGTCTTTTGTTTCACAGCAATATGTGTCATATTGACCCCAACAAACTGAAATCTTATTACTCAAATCATCATAATCAATATCATCAGTAACTCTAAAATTAACACGAACATTTTGATTTCCACCAATGCTGTCATCACATGGATAGTCTTCTAAACAAGCACTACCTTTACTTTCAACTGATAATCCTTCAATAGTTGGAGCTTTATTTCCATATACTGGATATGGATAAGTCTTAACAGCAGAATAAAGTCCACACTCATCTTTTAATCTAATATTAATATTTCTAGTTGCTCCATCATAAGTACCTGATAAAAGATAATCCATTTCATTACTTGGATCAAAATTATATTCTTTTTCAGCTCCACCATCAGATATATATACTTTCATATCTGAATTATATGAAGCCTCATCAGATCCTTTTACTATTATTCTAACATTTAAACTTCCTACACTTGAGAACGCTTCATTAACAGGTTCTACAATAATTGGACTATTATCAGCAAATGTAGGTGCTTTATCTTTATAAATTGTATAATTAAGAACTTTATGACTAACTGATCCATTTACATCTTTAACAAATACATTCAAATTTTTTGTCTGTCCATTTAAATCACATTTGTTATTACTAAAGCTATATGTAAATTGACCTGGTCCATAATTGAATGTTTCATTATAACTCTTATAAGTAGAACATTCAGTAGCATTTGCATTTTCTGTTAAACAGAATTTTAAGTTTTCAACTCTATCAATATCATCTGTTACATCTAAAGTAACTAAACCTACTACACGAGGTACCTTATCAGTAGGTAGTTTCTCTATTTTTGATTTATTTCCTATTTCAGGAGGTTCATTCATATGGATATTATAAACAATCATTGTTTTATCGGTATTATCTTTGTCATCTTTTACTACTATATATAATACGACTTTTGATTTATTAGGATCTCCATAAACATATCCTTCACTTCCGAAATCATATTCTTTTACAAATGATCCAGTAGTTCCATAATCCATTGCTGGTTGATGTTCTAAGGCGTCATCATAGCTTACTCTAGATATATGTACTTTTAATTTATTCTTAGGCGTATCTTTATCTTCTGCACTAATCGTTAAAGTAGCATCTAGTGAGTTATAATTCTTTCCTGATGTAGATGCTAAACCTGCTTTTGTAATTACTGGTGGTTCAGATCCTCCTGTTGTAGCTTCATCTTCCAAATCAGGATTATTATATATATGTTCAATATCTGTTACATAATTAGTATCTATTCCTGCAACTTTTTTCATTCTTGCATTAATATATTCAACAGTTACATCATTGTCTTCTCTAGACTCAACTATTTTTAAATCTCCCTTGCTAATAGGACCAACATATTTTATAGCATTACTTCCACGTAATAAAGATTCACTTGTTAATTCTATTCCTTTATAACTACCATCTTTTAGCTTTTCAACGATAGCTGCTGAATACTCTAAATTACCGGCATTGTTTTTAACAACAACATATGAAGCAGTTTTTACATATTCACCGCGATTAGGTGCCATATCAAAATCAGTAGATTCTAAATAAACCATACTAATTACAATACAATCACCTGCACTAGGTTTTTCTATAACTGTACTGGCTGCCTTTATTTTATATTCAGCTTGAGACATTAACTTCTTCGCATCATTAACGTAAATCTTATCTCTATTTGAATTAACCATACTTGTAAGTACTGGAATACCCAAACCAAATAAAATTCCTAATAAAACAACTGAAGCCAAAAGCTCGATTAATGTAAATCCTTTATTACTCTTTTTCATAATAGTCCTCCTATTTTATAAATAGTTTTATAACAAAGCAAAAATACGAATACTATTTCTTTCGTAATTTTCTATGTCGATTACACCAAGCTGTATTATTCGTATCTTCTATATAATTCTCTATTAATTTTATCATATTTTTAGTGTTACTTACAAACTTTTTTGGCTTAAATTTTTCGATTTTTTTAATTATTTCACCCAAGTCATCAAAATTATCTAACTCTAGGATGTATCCTTGTTTCACAAATTCACTAATTATCTGTTTTTGATGGTCATTATGATGCTCTTTATATTTAGCTAATCTTGCTGCCGCTATTACTTTTTTATTCTTTTTTATAGCCGTTAAAATACTACCTGCTCCTCCATGAGTAATTACTATTCGAGCTTCATCTATTAATTTCTCAAATTCAGGATCTGGTACTAAATCAAAAATTTCCATATTATCAGATTGATATTTTGTTTGTCCTGCTTGAACAACTACTTTTTCTTTTATAGTACCATTTTTGATTTCTCTATCAACAGCTTCTAAAAGCCTTGGAAAGACTTTATCTTGTGTTCCTAAAACAACTAGTATCATTAGAAAATCCACCCCCCAAACTCAGCATTAGGGTATAATTCTTTCATACTTTCCCATTGAACAATAAACTTATCTGCAATTGGATAAATCAATTTACCTGTAGTAGTTTTAGTTACCATATTAGCAAATGTTTCAATATAAATAATTTTACTACCAAAAATTTTACCTATACAGCACATTGGACCAGCTGTATGAACTCCTGTTGTAATAATATAATCTGGCCTAGTTTTAAAATAATAATACAAGCTAATAAAGCAATTAGCCAATAACTTAAATGGATATGTAAGAAAATGATGCTTAGTACCATAAATTAAGAAATGAACTCTATCACCATATTCTTCTTTTAAATATAAATTAGATTTAGTCTTTTCAGTAATAAGTGAATAATCATACTTGTCAAACATATCCTTCAATTGCAATAATTCTTTTAGATGCCCTCCAGTCGAAGAAATAAACATTACTCTTCTCTTAGTCATATATATCACTCTCTTCCATTAGGGTAATCCATTCTTCTCCTACAATATCACTGGTATATTTTTTTACACTTTTTCTAGCCTGTTTTCCTATTCTTATTCGTTCTTCTTCATTATTAATCAAGTCTTTAATTTTCATTATCATGGCTTCTTGATTACGATTCTTTATTAAATAACCATTCTCCCCACTATTAATAATCTCTCTAGCTCCTTCAGCCGAATCAAAAGCAATGCAAGGAATGCCATGACTCATTGCTTCAATTAGAACAATACCAAAAGATTCGGTATAAGAAGTCATTAAATAGATTGATGAATCATGTAGAATTTTATCAATATATTCTTTTCCTTGAAAACCATGTAGAGTAACTTTTTCATTTAATTCATTCTTTTCAATATATTTCTTTAATTTATCTCTCTCTACTCCATCACCTATTATATCTAGATGCCAATCAGGTTTACTTTTAACTAGAGTATTAAATATCTTTAGTAAATCTAAATATCCTTTTTCAGGAGATAATCTACCTACTGATACTAGGCGTTTGCTTTTAAGTGGCGCGCTGTTTTCTGGTAATTTATCAATTGAATTAGGTATATAAATACACATACAATTACTATTTCTAAGTCTATTAGCATAAAACTTTTGTAATTCTGAAGACACTAAAACTAAATAGTCTAAGCTTTTAGCACTATTACTTACTTTGTCAGCATATTTTAAATTTTCATGGAAATGATTATGTTCCCAGCCTATCTTTAAGACACCATCACGTCCATAACCACTTAGCCAATAATTAAAAATATCACGAGTTGAGATAATAACACTACTATCAGTATTTTTAATATATTGAACCATTGTCTTCTTTCTGTAATATAAAACTTTTGAAGAAAAAGCTAATTCCTTAATTATTTTAATAATATTTTTACTCTTCAAAGCACTTCGTAAAGTATCATGATTTGGTTTTAAATCATTATTCAAGTATTTTACTTTTACTCTTTTATCTAAATCAAATGCGCTTTTTTCATATAATTTATAACAAACAGCTATTTCAACATCATATTTACGACATAGAGTGTTAGCTAAATTTACTACACATTTTTCAATTCCACCGTATCCTAAATGTAAAGATAAAATTGATATTTTCTTCATCATATCACCTTGTAATCATTATAGCATTTTTTCTTATTATTTCCAATAAAAGCCAATAAAAAAAGCATTCATTAGAATGCTTATTGAACTGTTGGTGTTACTGGAGCAGCCTCTGCCATTGCTGGTTGTTCAACTGCTGGTGCAGCTGGAGCAACTTCTGGCATTGCTGGTCCCATAACTGGTGCTGCTTCTGGCATTGCTGGAGCTTCTACTGCAGGTGCAGCAACTTCAGGAACAGCTGGTGCCTCAACCATTTCTGGTTCTACTGCTGGTGCAGCTACTTCTGGTGCTGCTACTTCTGGTGCAGTAGGTGCTACTGAAGGCATTGTTTGTGTATTTTCCATTGGATCTGCGCCACCATAAATTTGATGGTTAGTTTCCTGATTAACATTAATATTTTCTACAGCTGGACTAGCTCCGCCATAAATTACTGGCTCTGGTGCTGCAGCTACTTCTGGTGCTGCTTCTGGCATTGCTGGTTCCATAACTGGAGCTTCAGCTGCTGGTGCTTCAACCACTTCTGGAGCAACTTCAGGTGCTGCCATTGGCTCAACTGCTGGCATAGCTTCTGGCATCACTGGTGCTTCTGCTACTGGTGCAGCCGTTTCTTCAACCACTGGTGCTGCCTCTGGCATTGCTGGTTCCATAGCTGGCGCTTCAACTGCTTCTGGCATTGCTGGTGCAACTTCAGGTGCAACTGTTTCTTCAACCATTGGCATAGCTTCTGGCATCATTGGTGCTTCTGCTACTGGAGCTGCTTCTGGCATTGCTGGTTCCATAGCTGGAGCTTCAACTGCCTCTGGCATTGCTGGTGCAACTTCGGGTGCAGCCATCGGTTCAACTGCTGGCATAGCTTCTGGCATCACTGGTGCCTCTGCTACTGGTGCAGCTGCCATTGGGTCAACCATTGGTGCTGCTTCTGGCATCATTGGTGCCTCAACTGGTGTAGCAATTGGTTCAGCTATTGGAGCTGCCATTGGATCAGCCATTGGTGCTGCTTCTGCAGCTACTGCTGCTGGATCTACTGGAGTTGCAATTGGAGCTGCCATTGGATCAACCGGTGCTGCCGGATCAACTGGAGTCGCAATTGCTTCTGCTGCTGGTGCCTCTGCTACATTTTGATCTGTAGGAGTAGTTTCTTCACTAGCTTTTTTCTTCTCCTTTTTAGATTTCTTTCCTGTTATTATTAAAATTATTAAAGCAATAATTAGTGCTACAACTCCACCTGTAATTAATAATCCCGGTAATGTTGTAAACCATGATAAGTCAAAATTCATTTTCTCTACTCCCTTTATTCTATAATCTATTATTATGATAACAAAAAATATTTGCAAATGCAAACATTTTATTTTATGGACATTTTTTTACACTGTAAAGATTGTCCAATATCCTTTGTTTTCAGGCTTTTCCTTAAAAACAAGTTCTTCATGAGTAACAGGATGTTCAAAGGCTAAATAATAGCAAAACAAACATATTTGTTCCCTATCTTCTACCCCATATCGTTGATCACCTAATAAATAGTGTCCTCTACTTGCAAATTGTACTCTAATTTGATGATGACGTCCTGTCTTTAAATCAACTGAAACTAAACTACAATCTTTCTCTTTATTATAATCTAACTCTTCATAAGTTAATATTGCTTCTTTACCATTCTTTGAAACAACAGAATTACCATTACTACTCTTTTCAATATAATCTACTAGTTTTCCTTCTTTTTCCATTCTTCCATGAATGATAGCTAGATACTTTTTAGTTACTTTATGGTCTAAAAAACTTTTACTTAATCTAGCTGCAGCTTTACTGGTTTTTGCAAAAACCATTATTCCACCAACTGGTCTATCTAATCTATGGACTAATCCTAAATAAACATTCCCTGGTTTATTATACTTTTCTTTTAAATAAGATTTTACTATCTCAACCATAGAATCATCACCAGTATTATCTCCTTGGCTAAGAACATTAGCCGGTTTAATAACTACAATAATATGATTGTCTTCATATAAAACATTTAACTTATTCATTTTCTTCCCATCTTCCATATATACCACATGGTAAAACTAAATTGTTTTCTTTAATAGGAATACCTACTTCACCACATGTTACTTTACCAGAATATTTACTATTAATATTTATTTCTAATAAATTACTAAGTACTGTTGAAGATAGTCCAGTAGTATAAGAATTAATTAAAAAGAATAATGGTTTATCAGATAAAACCTCTGAACATCTTTCAATTAAATAATTTAAATTCTTTTCAATATCCCATACTTCTCCATTAGCTCCACGTCCATAACTAGGTGGATCCATGATAATTGCATCATATTTATTACCACGTCTAATTTCTCTTTCAACAAACTTCACAACATCATCTACTAAATATCTAATGGAAGCATCTTGATAACCACTAGCTTTAACATTTTCTTTGCACCAATCAACCATTCCACGTGATGAATCTACATGAGTTACACTAGCCCCTGCTGAAAGACAAGCTACTGTAGCTCCTCCTGTATAAGCAAATAAATTCAACACCTTAATAGGTCTATTACTATTCTTAATTTTATTAATCATAAAATCCCAATTAACAGCTTGTTCAGGAAATAAACCAGTATGTTTAAATCCCATTTGCTTAATATTAAAAGTTAAATCTTCATACTTAATAGTCCAAGAAGCTGGAATACTCTTTAAATTATCCCAATGTCCTCCACCTTTATTACTTCTATAATAAACCGCATCTATTTTATCATGATACTTCTCTAATAAGTCTCCATTATTCCAAATAACTTGAGGATCTGGTCTTAACAAAACTACCTTTCCCCATCTTTCTAATTTCATTCCTTTAGAAGCATCTAATAATTCATAATCCTTCCAATTATCTGCTAATAACATATATTTACCTCGATTCATCAAACTATCTGTTTTTTATTAGTTTTTACAGTGAATAAAAACACTCCAGTAGAAGTTAGTAAAATACCAAGTATAGTTAGAATTAATCCTTGTTGTTTACCAGTATTATCAACTTTTACAGTTTCCTCATTAGGCACAGGTGTTGAAGCACTATCTTCATTTTTTTTGAACAATTCATATTCTAGAAACACCTGTTTACCAGCGCTATTATAACCCAAATATAGCATATTATCAATTACAGTTACCCCTTCTATTTCTCCTGCAAAAACACTTTTAGGAATATATAAAGCAGATTGATAATCGCCTGTTTCCGCATCATAAATCAAAACATAATTAGAATTATCATTTATATAACGTGAAAAATATATTTTATTATCAGAGTAAGCTATTCCTTGTGGAACAAAAGTAACATCATCATATACTGTTTCAACTGTATTAAGTTCCACAATGTCACTACTATCACTATCTAAACTGGTTAAAGTATAAACTTTGTTACTTGCATAGCTGAAAAATCTTTCCCTATCAGAATCATATGTAAAACAATTTAAATACATATTAGCATCAATTTCATTTCCATAAATAATTTTATTATTAGTTATTTTAAAACTATAAACTTTTTTACTAGCCGGACCAGCAGTAACATAAAATGTACTATTTCTAGAATCATAAGTAATATCATTACCATGCCCCAACACTTTTTCACTATTAATATCTATAACCTTACATTCTTCTAAATCAACAAGTGTTAAATGACCAATAGCATCATCTGCCTGATATCCAGTATAAATTGCATACTTAGAAAAGAAATACACTCCTTGCATCGCCATAATATTGGCATCCACATCTCTATCTATACTACATTTAATTTTAGGAGTTATCTCCATAACATTTTCAAGAGATTCTGCTTTTACTGGAACACTCGACAATAAAAGAATAACTACAATTATCATTAATACTTTTTTCACACTATCACCTATACTTATAATACCTTAAATCAAAGAAAAAAGAAAGACAAGCTTTCTAATCATTACATTTACTTCCCATAACAATGGATTCACAATAACTACATCTAACTTTACCAGTTAATTCAACATCATTTAATGCTCCACAGTTTGGACAATGTACAGTTTCTTTATCAAAAGTTTTTTTCTTTTTTTCTAAAGCATAATAGATTATTTTTCCATCTACTTCATCTATTTTTATACCATGTAATAAACCTTTTTTATCTAAGTATAATAAGTCACTTAAAATCTTTTGTTTACGTTCTTCAACATTTAAATATCCTGTATTATCCATTAATCCTACAAAGTCAGCTATTTGAACATGAGTACCATAAAGATATGGTTTATATAATTCAATTAATTCTTCATCTTCTTTAGTACAAGGCAGTATTTTAAAATTAACTGTATCAATAAAGATATTATCAATTAATCCTTTATTCTCTAAATATTTAATCTTTAGTACGCATTCTGGCATAGAACAAAAAGATAATTCAGCTATTTTATTTAAATCATCCATATGTTGATTCTTAATTAATTCATATATTTTATTTAACTTTTCATCAAACTTATCTTCATGAGGATATATTTCTCCAAAAAATTTCGCATATTTTTGAAATGACTCTTCATTAACATTATTAGTATCTAATCCCTGTTCTACTTTTACTTCTTTCTTAGTATTATGTTTGAAAACTAAAAGCATTATTACTACAACTAAGATAAAAAGTCCAAAAGCTATAATTATTGCCATACATATCACCTATTTTAATTTTAACAAATAATATAAAAATGTAAATGGAATTATCCATTTACATTATTAGATACTGTAAACAATTGTTTAAAATCTGTAAGTAATGAACTACCATTATACATTAGTATTCTTTCTCCATATTCTTCAAATAGAGGGTCTTCATTCATTTGATACTTACATTCAATATCAGCATATTTAGTACATTCACTAGCATTTGTCATAAACATACGATATACCTTATTTTCTGTCTTAATAAATGTGTTAAGTGAATCACCTGCATAATTAAAGTCAACTATTTTAGAATCATAACTATTCTTATCATAAATAGTTGAAATTGCTGTTACTGTTGGTGGACTATTATAATCTTTCTTAGTTATTGTATAACTATAGACATTACCATCAGTCTTTAAAACATAGTATTCTCCAGTACTACTATTAGCAGTTATAACTTTAATAATATCTACATCTTTAAGTAATAAATTATATATTTCATAAGAATTATCAGTAGTTGGTATTTCACTATAACTAGAAACATCATTTTGACCAACTAAATAGTAATACTTATCATCCATACCTTTAACTATTTTATCATCAAATATAGCTTTAACAATAATTGTAGTATCTGCTTCACGACAATTTTGTTTATCTTGATAAGTTTGACCTAATGATAATTCATATATCTTTCCATCTTGGTCGATTAAATGATTTGCTGTAAAATATCTAATTCTATTAAAACTCGTATCTTCTTTTTCTACTGGGAAGAAACCATCACAAGCAAATTTATTTCCCAAATCAAATCCAGCATGTCTTATTTCTCTAGTTATCTTTCCATTACATGCAGTACACATAAATACAATAAAAACTAAAACTATTACTTTAAAATATTTTTTCATAAATACCTCCTATTTATTATACTTTCTTAATTTCTTTTTTATTAAAAATACTAAATCCATTGGGCCATCTATTCTATTAAGTACTAGTAAAGCATCCTGTAATTTTGTTTTATCAGAAGTATTTTCCTTAATACTATTAGCTTCTTCTTTGTAATTAAAATTATCTATTGGATTAGTCTTAATAAAATTCTTAATATAATTTTCTATATCATTCAAAATATATTCTTTTAGTGGATATTCATCCATGAGATTTACTCCGTAATAACCACCTACTAAATAACGGAATTGATCTTCTAATTCCATAACATCACCTATTTTCTACAAAGTCCCCTACCTTAATTAATGATTTACTCTTTTTGTTTACTAAGATATTAGTAAAGACTATTACTAAAGGTTCTGAATTAAAAAAATCCATTCCTTTATTAACTTGCATATGAATATGTGCTCCTTTAGTTCTACCAGAATTACCTACTTTAGCTATTACTTCTCCTTGTTTAACTATGTCCCCTACTTGGACTTTAAAACTATTCTTCTTAATATGACATAATGTACAATACTCTCCATATTTAGCCTTAATAACTATATAGTTTCCTCTAACATCATTAGAGTCCCAAGAAACCCTCATATCTGCATAAGCTCTACTATCTGGTATACCATCTACTATATCAACAATAAATCCATCTACAGGAGCAATTATATCTTTCCCATAACCAAAGTAATTCTCATTAACATTCCCATCATCATGATAATATTTATCATTAACATTGTAATCAAAATCATAAGCCCATCTTTGACCATAAATATCATAAGAATGAGAATCTTTTTTAGTATATCCTCCATACGTAATATACCATACTTCATTACTAGGAATAATATATTTATTTCTTGTTCTTTTTTTCATTTTTTCCTCTATCTTCTAAAATAGGATTATTCTTTTCTAAACTTAATGAAACAACTGTTCTCATTATTTCAATAGTTAATATTAAAACTAATGGTAAGAATACTACTAATAGAAATCCTAATTGACTCTTAATAATATGATTTAATTCAGTTAATAATGATATTTTTCCTAATACTTTGCCTAAAATATCTTTTCTACTAATTGGTGGATCAGGTAATGAAGAAGTTATCCCTTGAGTAACAAAAGTAATATTATTTTTTTTAGTATTATCTACTCTAAGAATTCTATGAATTATTAATCTTCCTTCTAATCCTCCAGCACTACCATAATAAACAATATCATTTCCAGTTTCTAGAATTATATCATTATTATCATCAACTAATAAAACATCGTTTTTATTATAAGAACCTTTCATTGAATTATCTGGCATAGTATATAATCTATAACCAAATAGATCCTTACCTTCTAAACAAACATAAACTAAATAAAGGGCCATTACCATAGAGAATAGTATTATAAAAACAGTATAAATTATTTTAAATATTCTACTATTTAATACCTTTCTCATATTAAGCCCCTCTTTACTACATTTTATATTGTCTTAAAACACCAGTATATATTTCTTGAAGATTATCTATCTTATTAAAATCATCTGGTTTAACTATTTCTGGTAAATCAACTTCCAAGTCAGAATTATCCAATACATATTTAACAAACTCTGCACAATAGAAACACTTTTCTCTTTTTAATTTTAAATGAATAGCTGCTAAAAAAATACCTAGTACATTAAATCTATATGTTTCTCTATTAGCATTAAAATCATCTATTATTTCAACGATCTTTTCAAATTGCTCTTCATTCACTTCCATTGAATAAATCTTTGTCTTAGTTCTATAAAACCTTTTAAATGTCCCATGATCAATTGATTCATGAACAAATCCTCCAATAAACGGATTATATGGATTGAGTCTTCCAAAACTATACATTTCTTCTAAATCTTTATCTAAAGCTATTGATACGTGCGCATATTCTTTACCAGTATAGCCTCTAACTAGCTTAGACAGTATAGTTCCTGTGTACGTTAATACAATATATATTTTCCTCATAGTTGCAACTCCTATCTTAAAAAATTATACCATATGTATTTTTTTTAAACAATAAGGAGAAAACAAAAAAACGAACCAAATGCTCGTTATTTTTAATTGGTGCTTCCATCCGGACTTGAACCGGAACTCTATCGCTAGAAGCAGATTTTGAGTCTGCCGCGTCTACCAATTCCGCCATGGAAGCAGGTACAAAAAGATTATATCATAATCTTTATTAAAAAAGAACTATAAATTTATAGTTCTTCGCTTTCTATATATTTTGAATTATATAAGTCTGTATCTTCTTCTACTTCTTCACTTTCTTCAATTATTTCTTCAATATTAGGTAAATCTTCAGTTGAAGATAATCCAAAATAATCTAAAAATTCATTAGTAGTTTCATAAAGAATAGGTCTTCCTGGTAATTCACTTCTACCACTCTCTTTAACAAAACCCTTAGCTACTAATTTTCTAACAATAGAAGCACTGCTAACTCCTCTAATCGCATCTACTTGAACCCTGGTAATTGGTTCATTATAAGCTATTATCGCAAGTGTTTCTAAAGCTGCTTGGGATAAAGTATTAGTCTCTGGATTTTCTAATAATTTTTGATAATACTCTTTGTGTTCAAACTTAGTAGTTATTTTAAATCTATTTCCTAAAAAATCTATTCTAAGTCCACGAGATTCATCTTCATAATCTTTTTTTAATTCCATAACTAATTCTTTAGATTCATCATCAGTTATTTCTAAAACATCACTTATTTGTTCAATAGTTAGTCCATCTTCTCCTACGACAAATAAAAGTCCTTCTAAAACTGCTTTTTTCATTATGCCACCTCACATATAATGTCATCAAAAGTATCATTTTGAGTAATCTTTAATTCCCTATTTTTAGCCATCTCTAAAATAGCTAAGAATGTTGCGACTATATATTCTCTAGAAGATACAGGAAATAGTTCAAAGAAAGAAACTTTACCTTTCTTCTTTAACACTCTTCTAATATCACTTCTTCTAGAAGATACACTAATTTCTTTTAATGTTACTTTTGTATTTAATGGTTTATTATCTATTTTTCTTTGATAATACTTTTGAAAAGCATTAATTAAATCATCTAAAGATACATCACTATGTATTTCTTTATTCTCTGGAATATAATTACTTATATTTTCAGGATATTTAGTATAAATATCCTTTCTTAACAATTCTTTTTCTTGTAATACTTTAGTAATATTCTTATAAGCTTCATATTCAAGTAATCTATTAATTAATTCTTCTCTAGGATCAATCTCATCTTCTGAGTCTTCTACTTTATTATTTGGTATTAATAACTTAGACTTAATCTCTAATAGTTCTGAAGCTAGAACTAAATATTCAGAAGATATTTCTAAATTCATTTTTTCTTGTTCATTTAAGAATTTCATATATTGATCAGTAATAACTTCGATTTCAATATTCATAATATCCATTTTAGATTCTTTTATTAAATGTAATAGTAAATCTAATGGTCCTTCAAAATCGTTAATTTTAAAATCCATGTTCATCACTCCGAACTCTATAAGTATTATAACATAAAAAAAGAATAGTTTTAAACTATTACTTTCTTATATAAACTTGTTGTTTATGTTTTTCTATATTAGATAGATAATTATCTAATAAATCTAAATTACCTTGTCCTATTAATAATGAATCATTAATATATAATATTTGATTAGCACGATATGCTTGATTCATAGACATTTCATCAATAATATTACCATTTTTATCTTCAAAATAGAAACCGTTAGTATCTACGTCATGACCTATTCTTACTTCGCCTGGTATTCTATACATTACTTTTCCTTCTGCTTTAAGAGAACGCCACTCTTCATCAAGCATTTTTTCTGTTAAAACATCATTACATATATAACACATATTAGGATCTTCTATATCTCTAATTACTGTATAATGTCCTAGAAGAAGATCTGGTAAACTAGCAAGCCATTTACTTTGAGAAATATAATCATCTTCAGAGCTATCATTTGTAATTAAATCTTTTTTACCAATAACATGTAGCGTATTACCATTAGTAAGTCTAATATTTCCTCTACTATTAAGACAATTACCAAATTCATCATAACTTATATTAGCATTATAAGCTTCTGGTAATTGATTTCTAATCATTATTTCAAATAAATATTCTTTATTAAGACCCGCTTCATAATTTTGTTTAATAAATTGACCAGCATAAAAACACTCTTCGAAATCCCTGTCTTCATAACAAGTAATATATTTATCTATTGCATGATATAAGCCATAAATATTATAGTCAATATACTCTTTATCATCAGAAGATAATTTAGTACCCATAGATTCCATTTGAGCTGATACTTTTCCTCTTTTTAAAAGAAATTCAATATTTCTTTTAGCAAGCACTAAATTGGTATAAACTTCTTCATTAACAATCATGTTCATCTTAGTAGACATAACCGTCACTCCCCACGTAAAATGTGCAATGATTATACCATAATATAAGTATTTTGTCAAAAATAAAAAGTGTTGTATAATACCTTTAGGTGATATTATGAAAAGGTTTAATGAACGTGATGAAGGCTTTATATGCGAACATTGTAAACAAGAAGTTAGTCCTTTAGGATATACTTCTAGAGATCATTGTCCATATTGTTTATATTCTAAACACGTAGATATTATGCCAGGTGACAGAAAGAATACTTGTTTAGGCCTTTTAAAACCAATTGGTATAGAAAAATATAAAGATACTTATAAAATACTATATGAATGTGAAAAGTGTCATGAAAACCACAAAAATATCATTGCCAAAGATGATGATATGAACATCATAATAGAAATATCTAAAGTAAATTAAAATATCCACAAAAACTGTGGATATTTTTTATTTTTCATTTTGACTTTGTTCGATTTCCTCCCATTGATTCTCATAAGGTGTTCTAGATGGCGAAAAAAAATCAAGTAAAGCTATTAATAAGAATACAATTGCCAAAACTATACAAATAATACTTTGTATTTTAATTTTTTTCGCTTCTTCTTTTTTTGTTACGTTTTTATATTTCTTGCTGCGACCGTAACTTGCACACCAAAAACATATAGAAATAGCGAACCACAATACTGGTCTAATCATCGCACCAGGTGCCATTACATCTAAAAGCATTTTACCTCTCCTTTTTATTTATTCATCGACTATAGGACCAACTAACATGAGGATGTTTCTCAACAATATTACTTGCAACATAGTAATCAAAGTATATATATAATCCAAGACAAGTAAGCGTTAATAAACCAATAATTATTGATACAATTTTAAATATCTTTCTCTTTTTAATATCGCTTTTTGATGCTTTTTTATATCTTACAATCATTTCTATTGTAATAAATAACAAAAGTATTCCAACAAAAAGAAATTTTAAACCAATTGGTATTGTTAATGTCATTTCAGGTTCATAATACACATCTAAAATC
>JAEEGL011805104.1_pt1 | contig 16915 bp, 13 predicted proteins | sample 9134231 | NCBI WGS metagenome assembly JAEEGL01 (sample SAMN16246548, study PRJNA631951) | gut metagenome | biome: gut microbiome; feature: rumen; material: fiber-attached | host: Bos | place: Iran: Karaj | collected 2018-10
CCAACATGCTCACCTTCTCCGGAAAAACAGATAAGAGTTCCGGATACCGGCGACGTATAATTCTTTTCGCTCCGGATGATAAGTCCCCTGTACGTGTTATTGATAGCCAGTGAACCGTTTCTGACCATATATGAAGTGATATTTTTTTTATCTACTATCTGTGTAAAGAGCACAATCAAATAAAAGAGGAAGATTGCAATGATAATAACAAGAAATCCTCCTCCGTAAATTCTTATACTTTTTTTAAGAGCTGCTCTTTCGGAAACCTTTTTTTTATCCTGTTTACCCGTTTTTTTCGCAGCTCTGACTTTTTTTGACCTCTGGCCGCGTTTCATTTTTACTTAAGTATGCTGTCCTTGTAACCGTCAGGAATATCAGCCTCATCAACGGACATCGCCATGTTGAAGGTTATGCCGGTCTTCTCGCTGAGCTGATCAAATTTATCCAGAATACCGCCAAGTTCGGATACTTCAAACTTGCCCAGCTTCTTGAAACTGTCAAAATATAACTGTTCTATATCGCGATCCTGGGAGATTATCCCGCAGACAAAACCGTAAAATTCATCTATCGAAGAAAAACCGAATTCAGAAACATCAATAAGCCTGACTTTGTTGTTGATCTCGTACATATGCCTTGTGCTTTTGTCAAGATATACGAGATGTCCTTTTGCGTCCTTGATTGCATTGTTGGCAAGATCCAGTAATCTAAGTGTCTTGCCTGTCCCCTCATTTCCGATTATAAGCTTAACCATATCAAAATACCTCCGAAAGTGAATTTTTTAGTAAAAAATTACTGTCTCCATTATACCCTAAGAGTCCGCTATTTTCAATAGCTCTGACAGTGTATTATAAAGTGTTCCCTCATCTTTTGCCCCCATTACAACAGCAATGAATGACTTGCCGGATGCGTTGTTCGCCAAAAGGATCAGGCACTTTCCAGCAGAAGCAGTACTGCCCGTCTTTCCGCCTATTACAGTAATGCCCTCCGGCGAATTTTTTCCGCCGTTAATGAACATATCCGTATTCATAATAGTTTTGGTTTTGACAGTTCCGTCAGCCGCATTATAGCTTATCTGTACAGACGGGGTATTGATCATTTCCAGAAATTCAGGGTAAGCAATTAACTGCCTGAATATCAGATACTGGTCGTAGGCAGTGGAATAATGTTCCGCAGAATCAAGTCCGTGGGGATTAACAAAATGTGTGCCCGTGCAGCCTAAGCTCTCCGCCCTTTCGTTCATCAGCTGCACAAAACGCTCTTCTCCGGTAATCTCCCCATCTTCTTCAAGCCTGCTTCCTGCAGTGCTGTCTCCGGCATATTGGGCAAGCGCAAGAGCAGCATCATTTCCGGATTGTATCAGCGTTATTTCAAGAAGCTGTCTTATGGTGATCCTATCACCTGCCTTCAATCCGAAACGCTGTATGCCTTCCTCCTTTATGGAAACCTCCCCTATGGTGATCACATCATCCAGCCTGTCACCGTACTTTTCAAAAATGATAAGAGCAGTCATAAGCTTTGTCAGAGATGCGGGAGATGTCCTTTCAACGGCATTCAGGGAATACAAAACCTCGGCATCATCTTCATTATAGATTGCCGCAGAAAAAACTGCATCTTCCTCAGAAAGCGAAACAGGGATAACATTATCCGAAACTGCAGCTATGTCTTCCGCAAAAAGAGGCAGTGTATCATATTCATCCACCGGATTCAGAGTAAAACTCTGGTTGTTTTCCATGCTTCCGTAAGGCAGTTCCGTATCAGAGGCAGTGCATGATGACAGAACAGTCAATACAGACAGAAGAGAAAAAGCAGCATAAAGTTTTTTATTCTTTATACATTTCACGGAAATCCATATCTCCCCTGTCAAGTGATTTGATAAGAAGCTCTGCTGTTGCAAGATTGGTTGCTAATGGAATATTATGCATATCGCAAAGCTGCAGAAGATTATTGGCATTTACTTCATGGGACATGGGATTTAAAGGATCCCTCAGAAAAATAACAAGGTCTATCTGGTTATGTTCTATCTGCATGGCAATCTGCTGTCCGCCGCCCAAATGTCCCGCCAGGAACTTGTGTATCTGAAGATTTGTAACATCCTCTATCTGCCTTCCTGTGGTGCCGGTAGCATAAATCTCATGTTTTCCAAGTATTCCCCTGTATGCAATGCAGAAATTCTGCATAAGTTTTTTCTTTGCGTCATGAGCGATTAATGCGATCTTCATCTTTTTCCTTTCCGCCTGATCTATCCAGGCTGCTTATATCTCTGAACTAATCTGTCCTAATTCTGTAGTTTTTCTCGGTGGATCCTTGCGGTGCAGTCCTACACTTAAAACAAATCCCATTCCTATATAAAGGCTTACAAGGGATGTGAGGCCGTAGCTGACAAAAGGAAGCGGCACCCCGGTATTAGGTGTCAGCCCTGTAGTAACGGATATATTCAGGAAGCTCTGTACACCAACTATTGTCCCGACTCCGAAACATATCAGCTCTCCGGCAGTGTCTCCGGCTTTTATCCCCATGTAAAAGCATACGCCCGCTATTACCATGAGAAGAATGATAACGGATGCACATCCGATAAAACCCATTTCTTCTCCTATGACAGCAAAAATAAAGTCAGTCTGTGCCTCGGATATATAATTTCCGTTTATCACAGAGGAAACCTCATTATTATCAAGTCCTTTTCCGGTAAGCTTTCCTGACCCTATAGCTGTAATGGAATTCTCCGTTTGCCAGGCGTCAGTAAGAGCATATTCCTCCGGATCCAGCCATGCAAGTATCCTTCGCTGCTGGTAATCCTTTATCAGATGCTGGTCCGGCTGAAGCACAAGGAACAAAAATACGGCGGCTGCAGGTATCGTCACCGCAAGAACGCCCATTATGATCTTCCGGCTCAGTCCCCCAATATATATCAGCATACAGAACACAACACCTAAAAGTATAGTGGTGGAAAGATCCGGCTGCTTTATTACCAGTATAAGCACCGGTGCCAGAAGAGCCAGCATAATAAGGATATTTTTTAAAGTATTCAGATTTTCCTTATTGTCCATTATAAACTTGGCATAAAAAAGTATCAATAAAATCTTAGCCAGCTCCGAAGGCTGGAATTTTATGTCCACAAAAGGAATCATCAGCCATCTCTGGGCATTATTTGCGGAATCACCGAAGATTTCAACCAGCAAAAGCAAAGCAATATTCATTCCATATATCAGCCAGTGAAATTTCAGGATGAAATTATAGTTGAAAAAGGAAATAAAAATCATCAGAAATACGCCCAGTATCATTCCGGCAACCTGCCTTGACTGGACTGATTCCTTTGCACTGCCTATGGCCAGTATCCCAATTATGTTTATCGTAATAATGAGCAGCACAAGAAATACGTTATAATTCTTCAGCTGTAATTTCTGGTTCATTTCCCACTTCCTGCCGCTTTGGACGGCACAAATTTAGTCTCCGGCAGATGTCGCAGTAGCATCTGAAGCATTACCTGTAATAAGGTCACTATGCTCTTCCAGATCAAAATAGTATTTTATCACATCACACCCCATCTGGGCCGCAAAATCAGATGAATATCCGTTTGCGATTCGGACAGCCAGCGCGATCTGCGGCGCATTTGCCGGAGCAAATCCCACAAACAACGCATGGTTCGGTTTATTTGCTGACTCCTGGGCTGTTCCGGTCTTGCCGGCACATATCATATCTATATTGCTGAAATATACCTTGTCCGAAACCACACCCTTCATTCCTGTATGGATGGTATTCCAGAGTTCAGGTGAAAGTATCACCTGATTCCTTATCTTGGGCTTTGCGGTATATGTGGTCACCCCCGATGAATTCCTTATTTCATGGATAAGCGTCAGGTCATAAACTGTTCCCCTGTTTGCCACTGCGCTGACATATCTTGCCAGTCCGGCAGTAGTATAGTTGTGGGTACCCTGTCCGATAGCTGATGCAACCGGATACTGATCGGATATCTCAGGCGTTGATTCGGCAATCTCCACTCCGGAAGGATCACCAAGGCCGAATTCAGCCGCATATTTTGCTATACGTTCCATACCGTATGTATCATTATAACCTGTTCCGTCATCGGCCAGCCTGTAGCCCACTTCGTAAAAATAGCAGTTGCAGGAATTCTGTATTGCACCGGAAAGGGAAAGCTCGCCGTGATTTCCCGGGAAGATCCAGCAGTTGTGCTTTATACCGGTCAGCTTTGTGAAGCTGCCCTCGCACTCTATTATGGAATCAGTGTCAATAACACCTTCTTCAACTCCGGCTACGGATGTGACCATCTTGAAGGTGGAACCGGGGGCAGTCTTCTGCTGCGTTGCATAGTTCCATAACGGTTTTGACCTGTCAAAAGTAAGCTTTGCAAGGTATGCAGAATCCGCGGTATTTGCCAGCTTGTTATTGTCGTATCCGGGATACGAAACCAGCGCCAGCACTTCGCCGCTATTGGGATCTGTTATTACACAGGATCCGGAACAAGGCTCAAGACCCAACTGTGCAGGAGTGATACGAAGTTTCGATACCAGTTCTACCATAAAAGCATATGCAGTGGTATCGCCATTTTTTAATGCAATGAGTTTTTCGTCCTCAATCTGTATCACATCCTGTTCCCAAAGGATCATTTCCAACTCTCTGCCTGTAACCACATCATCCCTTATAAGGTATTTGTATATCCTTACGGAAAAATCACTGTTGGTCATCAGCTTTTCCATGATGTATTCTACCAGCGCATTATAAACCTCGCTTGAATCCGAATACCGGTCTTCAAGGGTAAGTTTTGTCAGATCAACCCACTGCTTTGATATACAATAACTTAAGTATTCGTGAAGACTTATATCTTCATTTGTGTGCCATCTGATATACATTTCATCGGTCTGGTCCACCCTGTCCGACAGAATGACTCCATAATTATCCGAGGAAAGCATTGACACGATAAAGCTCTCATATTCCTGGTATTCCGGCGGGAGCTCACTGTATACCGTATTGCCGGTGGTCAGTTCGCTCCTGAGCTCACTGATCACCACATCCCTCTGCGCATCGAATTTTTTATATACTGCTTTTTCATTTTCAGAGGCATAAGGCTTGTCCATATGATTCAGGTCAATCACATGGTTTGATATAAGCGCATAATATATATCATAAATAGATATCATCTTGTTTCGTCCGGTAGTACTGATATCCTTATCTTCAACTATTCGGCTTACAAGTATACCTGCGATCTTCTGCTCCAGCAGATGGTATACCGCCATCTGCAGCTCCGAATCTATCGTCAGGTATACATCATTGCCGGCAACAGGATTAACCACATTCTCAGTTTCCAGGATCTTACCAAGATTATCAACAAAAAGCGTCTCGCTTCCCTTCTGCCCCTGGAGTTCAGCTTCCATTGAATACTCGATTCCTGTCTTTCCCACATAATCATTCGTGGAATAATTAGGGTCGCTAGCAGAGTATTCCTCATATTCCTCTTCCGATATCCTTCCGGTATATCCGATTATCTGTGAAAAATACACGCTATGGTTATACCTTCTGATGGTATCCTCAGCTATGGTCACGCCCTGCAGGAGATTTTCATTTTCCATTATCTCAGCAACAGTTTCCTCGCTCACATCAGTTGCAATGGTCGTAGCTATGTACTTCTGGAATGCATTAAGGCTCATCTTGTACCTGACGATTACAATATCTAACATTTCCTTTTTTGAATAGCCCATCATAGCCATGAAGCCTGAAGTCGAGCCGTTCTTTTCCGAATATGTACCCACGCCGTATTTGGACTTTGAACAGAGATAACTCATGACCTCGTCAGGATTTGCCATACGCTGTTCATAGCTTAAGTCGGAGATCATGGATTTGCCGTATATGTCTGCAAGAAAACGCTGGTGTTTCGTGCCGGTATATGAAAAACAGTAGTTATCATTTTCATCAATGTAGATACCGAAATCATTTATTATGGAGTCATTATTCTTTTCTATTATCCTTACAGCCTTGATTATGATGTCATTCAGCTGACGGTTCTTGGATGATCCTGATTCTATGGTATCAGTTATTGTCACAGAATAAGCCAGCTCGTTGTATGCAAGCAGCACACCGTTGCGGTCGTAGATATTTCCTCTGGTACTGGGCAGGCTTACCTGCTTTTCAATGCTAAGCGTGAAATTTGAACGGTAATAGTCACCGTTGACTATCTGCAGCGAGAAAATCTTGGATATAAGGACAGCCATGAATAAACCAAGCATGATAAAAGGAAGCAGGAACCTGGAGGTGAGAAATGATACTATCCGTGCTTTAATCTCTTCAAACATCAGATTATCTCCTCACTTTCCTTTGTCTTTTTCTCAGGGGTATAATTTATGAACTTCTCCTCAAGCAGTAAAAGCAACGGATAGATCACAACCCCGCAAACAAGCGTAAAAACAAGCTCCGGCAAAAAAATACCTTTCAGATAGAAGCCGAAATTAAAGTCTCCCTGAAGCGCATATGCAAAGAAATATTTCAGCATCAAAAACATCACATCCGACACAATAAGCGCAAGAAGCGGAATCTTATAGTCATCCTTGTTGTAAAACTTATGTGCCAGTCCGTTAAAGAAGCCAATATAAGCATAGAGCATCGCATAGAATCCCAGTATATCCATGAAAAATATGTCAAGAAGAAGCCCGCAGAAAAAACCTGTTATAATACCATCCTGTTCTCCCCTCATAAGTCCATAGACACATGTAAGTATAAGGAGAAGATTAGGCAGCGAACGGCCAAAAGGAACATACCTGAAAACTACCGTCTGCAGGGAGAAGAAAAACAATAATAAAACAAATCCTGTCAACCACTTCTTGATATTCATAGGCGTTAATCCGGTGTCTGTTTCAGCTCGGTGATGACAAGTACTTCGGATAAGTGCTGGAAATCCACAACCGGCGTGATATAGCCGGACTTTGTCATATTGTTTGCATCGTAGTCAACGGTATCAATATAACCTATCATTATTCCGGGAAGATATTTTGAGCTTATATTTGATGTCACTACTTTATCTCCGCTGTTTACGTCATTGTCATCATCAAGAAGTCCCGAATACGATATTACGCCGTTTTCTATAAGTTCCATGCTGCCGGAAACCATCATATTGTCCTGTGAATGAAGGACCTTGGCACTTACATTGGCATCATTGTTTATTATGGTATTCACCCTTGCCCAGTTCGTGCCGACTTCCGTCACTATTCCCACAAGCCCGGAGCCGGCTATGACATTCATATCGACAGCTATACCGTCTGCACTGCCCTTATCTATTATGAATGAATCAAACCAGTTGCCGCTGCCGGCAGCTATGATCTTGGCCCCTACCTTGTCATATTCCGAATAAGTATCATTCAGTTCAAAGAGTTCCCTTAAAGAAGTCAGCTCATAATAATCCTGCATAAGAAGGGTATTCTCACTGTTCAGTGTGTTGATTTCCTCCTTAAGCGCAGCATTTTCGGCCCGCAGTTCTTCTATTGTTTTTTTCTGTTCAAGGGAATCTACTATCATCGAGCTTAAGTTTGACATGCCTTTCTGAAAAGGCACAATGACCACCCCGGCAACACTGTTCAGCGCATTGCCCTGAATATCCATAGAAAAAGTAGTGATCATAAGTCCCAGGCATATGATCGTAACTATGAGAAGAAGATATTTTCCGGGGATTTTTTTTCGCTCCGGTTTCTTTTTTATTATGGGCATTACTTATTTTCCTCAACGGAAACAGCTAACGACGCATAACGCTTCTCGTGCATGATCTTTTTGAGACCGCTCACGACGGTAGCCACAGGCTCGTCGGAAACATTTACGATAAGTCCCGTCGCATCAGCAATCATATCCGGAAGATGTGCTAACTGTGATCCGCCTCCGGTAAGATATATGCCGTTATGGTAAATGTCGGCTCCAAGTTCAGGCGGAGTACGCTCAAGGATCTGCTTGATATTATCTATTATCTGATCTATATTTTCCCTCATACTTTCAAATATGAGTTCTGTGTCGATCTGCTTTTCCACCGGAAGACCCATGACTATATCACGACCGTATACAATGGCATTCTGGCCCGCTGCCTGCACGTCACGCATTGCAATCTTGAGCTTTTCAGCGGTCTTATTACCAATCATCAGGCTATACTCTTTCCTTACGGCAGCCTTGATGGACTCATCAAACTTCTGTCCTCCAACTTTTATAAGCCTGGATGCCACTATGCCGCCAAGGGACAAAAGAGAAATTTCCGTGGTCTGGTATCCTATATCAACCATGAATACGCCCTGGCTGGTCTTTACGTCTATATCCATCCCGATTCCGTCTGCAACAGCCTTTTCAACGATATAGACCTTCTTTGCCCGTACATTGCTGTCAAGTACCAGGTCATAGAAAGCTCTTCTTTCCACTTCGGTAATATTATTAGGAACAGTAATGTAATAATCTGCCGGCTTAATGGAGCCCTTACACAGATCATTGATGAAAAAATGCACCAGCGTGTCCATATTCCTGATATCTGCTATCACCCCGTCAACAACCGGGAAAGACACAGTAATGTTGTCCGGTGCCTTTTCATACATATCAAAGGCAGAATCGCCGTAGGCCAACAGAGTATCACGCCCTTCTATGGCAATCATATTTTTTTCCATCATGAACTTGTCATCATTTCCGTTATAAATCCTGATATTGCTGGATCCCAGATCGATCCCGTATGCACTGATTCCCATTATTTGCTTACCTCATTAAAATTAAAATATATCTAAAACACGATCTAATACCGGTTATTTTTTGCAACAAAATAAAAAGCGATAATACAAAAAACGCTCTTGAATAACACATTTTAACATAAATTAAGATTTTTGTATATGAAATTCGGGATATCAGAAGCCGGTTCGGAAAATTCCGAACGGTTAACCTTTATAAATTCATCTTTATTCCTGAACCAGGTCATCTGCCGCTTGGCAAAATGCCTGCTGTTCAGTTTGATATTGTATACAGCTTCATCAAGTGTACATTTCCCGTCAAGATATTCGAGGATCTCACGGTAACCTATTCCCTGCATGGATGTGGCATTTGAGGGAATATCACGTGCCTTAAGCCGCCTTACTTCATCCAGAAGGCCATTTTCCATCATTATATCTACTCTTTTGTCAATACGTTCATACAGCAGGGACCTGTCATCCGTCAGAAAAAAACAGTCCGCATCATATACAGCTTCTTTTTCCTTCATCTTTGCATTATGCTCTGAAATTGGATAGCCGTTAAGCTTATAGAATTCCAGAGCCCTTATGACACGCTTGACATTATTCTCGTGGATTATGGCAGCAGATGCCGGATCGGCAGATTTCATTTCTTCGTAAAGCAGGTGCTTTCCTTCCGGGGTTTGAGCCGTTTCTTCAAGTTCACGGCGGAGTTCCGAAGGCTCTTCTTCCTCAAATTCAGTACCATGCAGGACCGCCTGGATATAAAAGCCCGTTCCCCCGGTCATTATTGGCACAGCCCCCCTGGATGTAATATCCACTATTGCCTTATCGGCAAGTCTTTTGAAAAGAAGCACATTAAAATCCTGCTCAGGCTCAAGAATATCAATAAGATGGTGAGGAACGCCGTCCATCTCTTCTTTAGTGACCTTTGCAGTTCCGATATCCATTCCCTTATAGACCTGCATGGAATCCGCAGATATCACTTCACCATTTATCATTTTTGCAAGCTTAACGGCACAGTCGGATTTTCCTACGGCCGTCGGCCCGCTTATTATGACAAGCTTTTCTTTCATGACTAACTGACTATTCTCTTAAACTTCTTCTCAAGCTCTGTCCTGCTTAAAGAAAACATTGTCGGCCTTCCGTGAGGACAATGATACGGATTCTCAAGGGTAAGAAGCTCATCCAGGATTTTATCCATTTCTTCCCGGCTTATCACATCTCCTCCCTTTACTGCAGACTTACAGGCAACGGAGGCCATTATCTTGTTTATGATATCGGGAGTTTCTCGCACGCCCCTAAGGCACAGGTCGTTAAGTATATCCATAAAAAATGTTTTTGCATCTTTTCTGTACAGTTCCAGAGGCACTGTATTAAGTGAGTAATCCATCCCCCCGAAATTGTTTACTTCAAAGCCCAGTTCATCAAAATAGCCTTTGAACCTTTCAAGGACTTCCCGCTCTTCTCCGGAAAGATTTACTATGACAGGCGGATTGAGCTGCTGTTTGTAAATTTCCCGTTCTTTGTATTTTTTTATAAGCCGCTCATAATTTACCTTTTCATGGGCCGCATGCTGGTCGGCAAAGTAAAGCTTGCCGTCATAGGTAAACATCCAGTAAGTGTTAAATGCCGGCCCAATAAGTTCATAACGTTTCCTTGCATTTGCAGATATCACCCGTTCCTTAGGAAGTATCTCCAGTTGAACCGCATTACGGTAAACAGGGTTCTTATCCTCTGTGTTTTTGTTTCCGCTGTCAGAATCCGAAATATCCGCATCATCTCTTTCTTTGCTGAAATCCTGCAGTACTACGTCTTCATCATCCGAAAAATCAACAGTAAAAATATCACGGTTGTCTTTTGTAAGCGCATCGTTCTCTGATTCTCCATCAATTTCCCGGTCTTTATTTTCACTTCTTCTGCCCGACTCATAAGGTTCGGGGGCTTCAGCTATTTCAGGCCTATAGAGCTTTCTGTCATGATCCAGTTCTGCTTCCGGGATCATCTCATGGGCATGAAGCGCATCTGCCACAGCTTTTGCTATATGCTCATACATACCCTCCCTGTCCTTAAAACGCACATCCATTTTACCAGGATGGACATTTACATCCACGTCCCCTGCAGGCATATCTATATGCAAGACACAGAAAGGAAATTTATGCTGCATAGTATAGCCCTTGTAGCCATCCTCAAGACCTCTTGCAACAACATCATTTTTAATATAACGTTTATTCAGAAAATAATTCTCAAAATTCCTGTTAGGCCTGTTGACAGCCGGCGTCCCAAGATATCCATCTATCACTATACCGTCACATTCATAGTCGATGGCTACGGTCTCTTTTGCCATATCCCTTCCGTATATTCGGTATATAACACTCTGAAGGTCTCCGGATCCTGAAGTGTAAAATACATTCCGTCCGTTTGAAACCAGCTTAAAGGATATATCAGGCCTTGACAGCGCCAGATGTTCCATGAGCTCTGTTATGACATTTCCTTCTGTGGTTGCAGACTTTAAGAACTTCCTTCTGACCGGGACATTGTAGAAAAGATGTGTCGCAATTATAGTCGTACCTCCCGGTGCTCCGACCTCAGTCACCTGCCCGGCTTCCCCGCCGTCAACCTCCAGCCTGTAACCCATAAGTGAGTCTTTAGTCTTGGTTATCATGGTCACTTTGCTTACGGATGCGATACTTGCAAGTGCCTCACCCCTGAATCCCATGGAAGAAACATTTCTTAAATCCTCAATGCTTCGGATCTTGCTCGTGGCATGTCTTAAAAAAGCTGTCTCCATGTCTTCTTTTTCAATGCCGCAGCCGTTATCCGTAACCCTGATGAACTCTATGCCGCCGTTCTTTATCTCCACAGTAATGGCATCAGCCCCTGCGTCTATGGCATTTTCCGTAAGTTCCTTCACGACGCTCGCAGGGCGTTCAACCACCTCGCCGGCTGCAATCTGGTCTATAGTATTGTTATCAAGTACCTGTATTTTTCCCATACTTTTATTTAAATTGCTAATAAAATGCTTCCGGCTACTATTTTATATACCCTTATATTCTTTAAAACAGTATTCACCCTTGGTAATATCAAAGGTTTCAACAAACGGCCTGCCCTCCACATAAACCCATCTTTCGATAAATAACGGATCTACGGAAAACAGTCTTTCGTTATCCAGTGATGTATATGCATCATATGAACCTTTAAAGCATGACTTGAATGCCTTGCAAAAATCCATATTATTTAACGGAGGTCCGATTTCTTCGCTGACGCCTTCTATCTGTATATTATCTATACACAAAGCAACATTTTTGTTGTTTTGCAGCTGACTGTACTTCCTTAATTCCTTATCTGTCTGAAAAAAGAATTTTCCGTTAATCAATACAACACTCATCATCCTTGAGGACACGATGCCGTCCGCCGAGGTTGACAAGACCATAGTTCTTCCGCTTCCGAAATCAGAATAAAAAGTCTCAAGTTTTTCCTGAAAATCGCACATTTTACTTCTTCCTCCATTGTTAACAGCTATGTATGTCGCCCAAAAACACAGAATTATCCGGCATTCATAATGTTCAGCGTAAAGAAACCAGTCCCCGTGCCTTAAGGTACTGCACGGTCTTTAACATTCCAAAAGCCCCGTGGGGGAAGGTCAGCCCGCCTTGAAAATAAACGGTATATGGCTCACGAAGAGGTCCGTCTGCCGAAAGCTCTATGCTTGACCCTGAAACAAAAGCACCGGCCGCCATAATAACAGGCTCCTTGTATCCCGGCATATCCCAGGGTTCCGGCTTAACAAAGGAATCCACCGGTGATGCCGCCTGCACTCCCTCGCAGAAAGCACAGAGTTTTTCCGGGGATTTTAATTCTATTGCCTGGATTATATCGTAGCGTCCCTCACGGCTGTCAGGCCTTACCACAAAGCTTTCTTCCTTTCCCTCCGCACCGGCAAATTTAAGATTTTCATACATGGCAGCAGCGAATACCGAGGTCTTAAGGGCTGAAGCCGTTACTGTCGGGGCCAGGAAAAGCCCCTGATAAAAGGCAGGCAGCGTAGTAAGGGATGCACCAACTTCCTTTCCCAGCCCCGGCGATGTCAGCCTGTAAGCAGCATTCTCAATATATTCTTTTTTTCCCACAAGATATCCGCCGCAGGGACATAAACCGCCGCCCGGATTCTTGATAAGCGAGCCCACGCAAAGATCAGCTCCGAAATCAGTAGGCTCATCAAGGCAGACAAACTCTCCGTAACAGTTGTCAACCATTATTACCAGGTCTTTTTTTACGCCGCGAAGGAAAGCTATGAGTTCTCCTATCTTCTGCGGTGACAATGTAGGCCTTGAAGAATAGCCCCTTGAACGCTGGATTGTCACCATGTGAGTCTTTTCGTTTACAGCTTTCTTTATTCCGTCATAATCAAAAGAACCATCTTCTAAAAGGTCCACCTGCCTGTATCCTACGCCATATTCACGCAGGGATCCGCTTTTATGCGCACCTTCTCCGTCTTCGTCAATTCCGATAACTGAGGTAAGAGTGTCATAAGGTCTTCCAACAGGGCTTAAAAGTTCGTCCCCAGGCCTTAAATTGCTCATCAGTGCAAGTGCCAGTGCGTGAGTTCCACACGTTATCTGCGGTCTTACAAGTGCATCTTCAGCATGGAAAATATCAGCATAGACCTTTTCAAGAGTTTCCCGGCCTATATCATTGTAGCCGTACCCGGTGGTGCCTAGCAGACAGGCTTCGCTTACATTATTCTTCTGCAGTGCATTCAAGACTTTCAGCTGGTTTAATTCCGCCACATTGTCGATTTCTTCAAACCTTTCCTTAAGACTCTCCCTTATCTTTTCGCCGAAATTAAAAGTCTCTTCATCTATGCCAAGTTCTTTATGTATATTACTGTATTCCATATTATCTTCCTTTTCAAACTATTAATAAACGTTTTATATACTAAATACTACAAGTTTAAGTTAATTAAACTTCCCACTCATAGAACTCGTTAGAACGACACTCGCAATTGCATCGGTTCCTGTGCATATGCGAGTCGTCGTTCTCTTTCCACAGACTATGTGTAGGAAGTTCTAGTAAAATATTTCCTCATCCTTCCTGCACTGGTTTGCCGACAGCAGGTCCAGTACAGCAAAGAACCCCGTAAACAGATATATACCGATAATCACAAATGTCCACTCCGTAACCTGCATACTATCCATCTTAAATCCCGGGCTGTTAATGACAAGCGGCATTCCGACAGCTGCAAGCACAATAACGTTAATTACGCTTTCCAGTATATTCGCTACAGAAAACAGCATATAATAGCCATACGAAGCTTTTTTTACCGACATTACATACAGAAAGACCTTAACCGCAATTTCAATCAAAAGCACCAGTATAAGTACCGCATATATAACTATCATGAACCAACCCGCACCGGTTGTAATAAACGAAAGCTCCCCTGTCGCAGGAATAATATCGCCAATCACACGGACAATACATATTCCGAATTCTGCAATCCAGCCAATGTCCACTGCCGTAAGGATTACTAAGAGAATTATGGAAATATATTTAACAAAATACTTAATAATATATTCTCCTTCCCGATCACTAAAACTGTTAGAACGAAACTCGTAATTGCACCAGAACAGTCTCAATAGGGTTCAATACCTGTTTTTCAGTTTCCCCTGCAGCCTGTAAAGTGTATTCAATGCATCCAGGGGTGTAAGTTCAGAAATATTAAGCCCTTTTATCTCATCCAGAACATCCTCGTCAGACACGGTATCCATAAAGCTTAGCTGCCCCCTGTCAACATCATCCAGTGCCTTCATGGTATTCTTTTTTGACAGATCCGCAGGAGCTATCGCAGACAGACTCTCCGTAATGTCATTATTCAGAAGCTGGGCTACAATGTCAGTCGCCCTGTTTATAACAGATTCAGGAAGACCTGCAAGCTTTGCCACCTGTATGCCATAGCTCTTGTCAGCACCGCCCTTTATTATTTTCCTTAAAAAGACTATGTCATCGCCCTGCTCCCTGACAGCAATGCAGTAATTGCTCACATTATCCATTTTTCCCTCAAGCTCCGTAAGCTCATGGTAATGGGTTGCAAACAGAGTCTTAGCCCCTATCAGCTTTTTGGAACTGATATATTCTATGACAGCCCAGGCTATGGCAAGCCCGTCAAAAGTAGATGTCCCCCTGCCTATCTCATCCAGTATAAGCAATGAATCCGAGGTAGCATTCTTTAAGATATTTGCCACCTCATTCATCTCTATCATGAAAGTGGACTGTCCGCTGGACAGGTCATCGGAAGCCCCAACCCTGGTAAATATCCTGTCCACTATGCAGAGATTGGCACTTGAAGCAGGAACGAATGACCCTATCTGGAACATCAGCTCTATTAGTGCCACCTGTCTCATATATGTGGATTTACCTGCCATATTGGGTCCGGTTATTATCTGAATGCACTGTTTCTTTTTGTCAAGATAAGTGTCATTTTCTATGAACTGCTCGTTCCGGATCATATTCTCCACAACAGGATGCCGGCCGCCTTTTATGTCTATGATGCCTTTATGGTTTATTGCAGGACGCACATAATGGTTAAGCTCTGCCACCAGTGCCAGCGAGCAGAAAACATCCAGCCTGGCAACAGCCTTGGCAGTCTTCTGTATGCGTTCCGTATTCTGTTCTATACGGTCACGGAGCGCACAGAAAATATCGTATTCCAGTACCTGCAGCTTTTCCTCAGCATTCAGGATACTGTCCTCTAACTCTTTTAATTTCGGCGTAACGAATCTCTCGGCATTGGCAAGAGTCTGCTTTCGCATATAATCTTCCGGAACCAGATCCTTATAGGAATTGGTCACTTCGAGGTAATATCCGAACACCTTGTTATATTTAATACGCAGGTTCTTTATCCCCGTACGTTCCTTTTCCTCCGCCTCAAGTCCTGCCAGCAGCTGCTTTGCGTTCGAAGAGATATAGCGCAGCTTATCTATATCTTCATTAAATCCGTCCTTTATGATTCCGCCTTCACGGATCGTTATGGGCGGCTCTTCCATGATGCAGTTTTCGATAGCTGACGTAATGTCTTCAAGCGCATCCAGCCCCTCATTCAGTTCTTTCAGTGCATCAGATGATGATGCCGATAAGAGTTTCTTTATCGCAGGCAGGACTGACAGCGAACCCTTAAGAGCAAGCATATCCCTGGGATTGGCTGAATGGTAGCATACCCTGGCCATAAGACGCTCGAGGTCATAAACCGCATTAAGGTATTCCCTGAGTTCATCACGGTCCATACTGTTATTCAAGAGCTCTTCACAGCCGTCCTGACGCTTTATGATCTCTTCCTCATCCGTAAGGGGCTGCTCGATATCACATCTTAGCATCCTGGCCCCCATAGCGGTCCTAGTCTTATCAAGCACCCAGAAAAGAGTTCCCCGTTTCTGCTTTTCCCGCATGGTTTCGCATAACTCTAAGTTCCTGCGGCTCGCGGAATCAAGCAGCATGTATTTGCCGCCGGAATAAGGCTCAATATGTGCAATATTCGATAATTCAGTCTTCTGCGTCTCATAAAGATACTGCATGAGTGCACCGGCTGCAACAATACCTACCGGAAAATCAGTTATTCCCAGTGCAACAAGGGATGTTACATTAAAATGCTTCTTCAGTATTTTTTCGCAGTCCGTTATATCAAAATACCAGGTACCGATTGCAGAAACTGCTGTCTTGGCTGTCTCCCTTAAGCTTTCAAGCCAGGGATTTGAAATAAGTGCCGCTTCATTACAGATGATCTCACTCGGTGTATGGCCGGCAATGTCGTCCTTTAATTTGACTGATGTATCCAGTTCCGTAAGGAAGAAATCTCCCGTGGAAACATCCGCATATGCGATACCGATCTTATTCTGCATATCAACTATACACATCAGATAGTTATTACGGGATTCTTCAAGGTTTCTTTCACTTATATTTGTTCCCGGGGTTACCACCCTGATGACTTCACGCTTAACCAGCCCCTTTGCAAGCTTCGGATCCTCCACCTGCTCGCCTATGGCCACTTTATATCCGTTCTCTATAAGTTTATCAAGATATATGTCTACTGCATGGAAAGGCACACCGCACATAGGTGCCCTTTCTTCAAGACCGCAGTTTTTTCCCGTAAGGGTAAGATCCAGCACGCTGGATGCAGTGACGGCATCATCAAAAAACATCTCATAAAAATCGCCAAGCCTGTAAAAAAGGATACA
>JAEEGL011167664.1_pt1 | contig 16914 bp, 11 predicted proteins | sample 9134231 | NCBI WGS metagenome assembly JAEEGL01 (sample SAMN16246548, study PRJNA631951) | gut metagenome | biome: gut microbiome; feature: rumen; material: fiber-attached | host: Bos | place: Iran: Karaj | collected 2018-10
CACCACCATGGGTCTCACCGCCCTCGAGGGCCTCATCATGGGCTCGCGCTGCGGCGACGTCGACCCCGGCGTCATCCTCTACCTCATGGACCAGGGCTACGACAGCAAGGCCCTCACCAAGCTGCTCTACAAGCAGAGCGGTCTCCTGGGCATCAGTGGCGACAAGCAGGATATGCGCGACATCCGCGCCGGTCGCGATGCAGGTGACGAACGCGCCACCTACGCTTTCGATATGTTCGCCCTCCGCGTCAAACGCTATATCGGCGGCTACATGGCCGAGATGGGCGGATGCGACCTGCTGCTCTTCACCGGCGGCATTGGTGAGAACGCTTGGTTCATGCGCCGTCCTATTCTCGAGGGTCTCGAGTGCCTCGGCATCGATATCGACTTCTCGAAGAACGACAACGTCATGGGCGAGGACATCATCCTCAGCACTCCCAAGTCGAAGATGGCCGTGGTGGTATGCACCACCGACGAGGAGTTCGTCATCGCCAGCGACACCTATAAGCTGGTCACTAAGTAAGTAGCTGCTGCCTGCAGGCATAACCTCATCGGGTATGGTCCTCATGGATTGTACCCGATGTTTTTTTGTTGTTATGGCGGCGGTGTTTCATTGCATCAGCTCCGGACATTTCTCAAGGAGGACTATAGTCTCGACGTCGTCGTATTGGCTGCCATCGAACGCCTGCAGGTAGCGGTGGTGGGTGCGGGTGGGCATGGCGGCATCCTCGTCGGTGGGGAGGTCCTCGGGACGGTCGTCGCATTCGATGAGCAGCAGTTCATGTTTCGGACATACCGCCACGCGGAGGTTGTCCACATGCTCCTCGTCGAGGTACCAGCCGAATTGGATGCCCGTCAGCCGCCGCTCCACCAGGCCGTCGCGCTCGTAGAGCACATAGCCGTACCAGAAATCGCTCCGCACGAGGTAGCGGTCGTCGATGTCGACGACTTTGGCCTCGGGCAGGGCGTTGAAGAGGGATGTGGTGCTGCCGATAATGGCGGCGACGAGCATGCCCTCCAGGCCGATCAGGATGTAGAACGCCCATCCGGCTATACGCATGAGTAGCGGCTGGCGGTGCAGCAGTGAGTAGAATCCTATGACCGTCAGCACCACCGTGGCCGCCACGGCGACCCAGTAGAGGATGGTGTCGGCCAAGCCCACGAGGTGTGCCCCCCAGGGCAGCAGCAGCCTTACGGCCACTGCTGCCACCCAGAGCACGGCGACGACGATTGCGGAGATGATGAGTGTGCGTTGCATAGCGGTGCTATTCTTTATTATTGTTGTACCAGTCGATACGCCTTGAGGCCGCCATGGCCACCGCCAGTAGGACGAAGAGTCCTACGCTGCCCACCAGCAGGGCATAGCTCTCTATCTGCAGCAGGATATAGATGAAGGCATAGAGCGCCGCCAGCAGACCGCCGATGACGATGCCCACCTTCTTGTCGCGCATGATGGCGCCGAGGTAGATACCCAGCAGTCCGGCCGTCATGGCCGATGCAATGAGGTACGATACCAGGAACGACAGATGCTCGGAGAAGGAGAGCAGCAGCGTGTAGAAGAGCATGACGGCGATGCCGATGAGCAGGTACTGCACGGGATGGATGGGCCGTTCGCGGCGCACCTCGACAAAGAAGACCACGGCGAAGGTGAGCAGCACCACGAGGAAGGCATACTTCGAGGCCCGGTCGTTCTGCTGATATTGCATCACGGGACGGCGCAGTTGTACGCTGAAAGAGTTGTTGTCGGTGCTAAACCACTTGTCTTTCGGAACCACTTGGGAGAAGCTGCGGTTGATGGCCAGCACGCGCCATTGTGCGTCGAAACCCTCGGCCGTCACCTCGCGCTCTACGGGCAGGAAAGTGCCGTCGAACGAGGGAGTGGGACAGTTGGAGTGCATCTGCACCGACGTGGTGTTGCCCATGGGCACAAACACCAGTTTGTTGGATCCGCGTAGGGGCAGACGGATTTCGAACGGTAACACTGCGCCACAGAGAAGGGTGCTGAGGTCGGCCCTCCACAGCAGCCTGCTACCCTCGAAGGAGATTTCCTGCGGCGTGAGCGTGCGACCACCGATGGTGATAACGGGATTATCGGTGAGCCCTTTGAGGGAGTTGAGCTCTACGGCCATCTGCCAGCAGTTGCGCTCCAAGAGGGCCCGCTGGTCGGCGGTGAGTGTCGGCGGCAAGAGGAAGGTGCCACTGAGCGTGATGTCGGCATCGTAGACCGTGAAGTCGTAGATGCCGCGGTTGAGGTTGCGGGTGTTCACCTCGGTCTTGATGTCGAGTTGGTCGGGCAGCAACGAGAACGATTGCTCTTCCTTCTGCGTGTAGACCTTGATGGCCGGACCTTTTACCAGCTGTGACATGCCCCATTTCTCACACACCTCGCTCTCGGCCTCGTCGACAGTGGTGCTGCGTTCGCTTATCAATGAGCGTATGAACACCCATGGGATAAGCAGAAGGATGCAGAGTCCGACAATGATGGCCAATTTGATGCCGTTGCGCCCGCGGCGCGAATCCATGTTGTTGTTTTCCATTGTTTCCATGTTATTTTAATTTTAATAGTACTTTGCAATACAAAGTAAATATATAAAAAAATTCATTACTTCTGTTCTTTGACGAAATGTTCCAGGGCGGCGAGGTGCTCTCGGAAGGCCTCGCGTCCTTGCAGGGTGGCGCGGAAGGTGGTGTTGGGCTTGCGGCCCACGAAGCGTTTCTCACAGGCTATGTATCCCAGCTCCTCAAGGGCGCGCGTGTGACTGGCAAGGTTGCCGTCGGTGAGCTCAAGCCACTGCTTGAGGGTGGTGAAGTCGACCGTGTCATTGACCATCAGCACCGACATGATACCCAGTCGCGCGCGGTTTTCGAACGCCTTGTTGAATCCTATGAGCGACACTTTCATCCGCGGCGGTTTTTGACGATGAGCAATATGCCGAACACCACATGCAGCGCCCCGAATCCAAGAGCCCAGAAGAGCAGTGCGTGGGTCTCGACGAAGCAGTCGGCCAGTCCGAGTGCCAGTTCCAGATAGCCCAGTGTGCCAAGCAGACGGTGGGAGAAATGATGGCAGTTGATGAGTGCCAAGCCATAGAAGATGAGCATGATGGAGGAGGTGAGCCCGTAGTGTTCCTGTACCAGCAGGGCCAGACAGAGAATGGCGCCGGCCAGCAGGGGCACGGCGAAGTTGAACAACGTGCGACGCATATTGGGGTCGAGGGCGACGGAAATATTTTTCTTTTTCGCTGTCCAGAGGGAGGTGAAAAAGACGATCGCTCCGCACATAATGACCAAAATTACAGCTCCGAAGATGGCAATTCGTGTTTTGTGGCTCCAAAGATAGTCTGTATTGCCATAGATTGTTGAGAACCAAGAATCTGTGCCTTCGTAGAAGAGTCCGTTGGCCACTGCTGCGGCCGCCAGCGCGATGAGTCCTACGAGGGTTACTCCCCAACCGTTAATTGTCTGGAAACGAGAGCTCCGCTCCATCATTGTGCGGATGCTTTCCAGGTCCTGTATTGCGTCTTTGTTATCCATACTTTTAGTAGCACTTTGCGGTGCAAAGTTACAAACATTTTTTAAACTGACAAAATATTTTTTTTGTTTTTTATTTCGACTGAGGGGAGTGGGGTGGGCAATAATTACAGGAAAGATGCGTTATTTATATTGTTATATACTATAATAAAATGAAGAAATCATTACTTTTGATGGCCGCTGTGGCGACACTGGTGTCGGCTGCGGCACAGTATCAGTTACCCAATGGTGGATTCGAGGAGTGGGATGGTGGCATCACATCGGAACCGACTCACTGGAACTCGTTCGCTTCGTCGGACGGTACCTTTGCCGGTATGGCCTCTGCGCCGCACCACTATCGCCGCAACGGCGGGCGTCCCGGTACCATGGGCAGTCACTACTTGACCATCTATACGAAGTCCATCATAGGCATCAAGGCCAACGGTAATATGACCACCGGCCGTATCCATGCCGGTGCCATGTCGGCAGCCGACGAGGAAAACTATAACTACACCCAGCGAGGCAATGCCGACCACAGCCAGCCATTTACTGGCACGCCCGATTCACTCTATGTCTGGGTGAGCTTCTATGCGGCTTCCGAGAACTCCAAAGCGCAGCTGTCGGCCATCCTGCATGGCGACAACAATTTCAAGGCTCCCAATGAGGAGGAGGATGTCGAGAAATACTGTGGCAAAGCTGTGGCGCGTTTCGCCCGCACCACTACGTCGGCCTCCACTCCCCAGTGGCAGCAGGTGCAAATTCCGTTCGACTACAGCGGTAGCAGTGAACCGGCCTATATGCTGGTGAACATCACCACCAATGCCGTCCCCGGCGGCGGCGATGCCGACGACTCGCTTTCTGTCGACGATCTTATGTTCGTCTACAGTGCCTGGCTCACCGGCGTGAGCATCGACGGCCGTGCCGTGCGCTACTTCCGCAAGGGCAAGTTGGACTATACGGTGCATGTTGACGATGCTGCATTGCTGACTCCCCATGAGATAGTAGGCATACCGGAGGTGGACGACGCCACCGTTGAGGTGCATCAGCAGGTCATCGACGATACCTCGACTCTCGTCATCCTCACCGTCACGGCCGAGGACGGTGTCACAGCACACTCCTATCGTCTCACTCTCACCACAGGCAATCCCGAGGGTGCTTTCCCTCTGGGTGTCGGCGATGTGCCCGAAATGCCATCTTTCCGGGTATATCCTAACCCTGCCACCACAGTCGTCACCGTCGAAGGTCATGGTATCGTCACCCTCACCGATCTTGCCGGTCGCAGTATAGAGAGCCGAGAAATCAATGGTACCGCACACATCGACCTCTCCGCCCTGCCTGCCGGTGTCTATCTGCTCCGCAGCGGAAATGTCACCCGCCGTGTGGTAAAAGAATAGAGATCTAAACTGTACATAAAGGTATGAAAGCAAATGTCGTTGTCTTGATGCTTCTGCTTCCGTTGGCGGCAGTGGGCCAGAACAAAAAGAGTACTCCTCTGTTCGAACGGGCCGTGGAAAAGGGCATTATGGGTCAGTACGAGGAGGCAGAGAAGTTGCTTCTCAAGGCACTCGGCATTGACCCCGGCTATGCCGAAGCCTGGCTTGTATTGGGCAACCAGCAGCTGGCCATGGAGCGCTATTCTGATGCCATCGCCAGCTACGAGCACTGTCAAGACTTGAACGACCCACACTGGCAGAAGGAGGTCCGCAATCAGCTCCGCATCGCCCGTTGGCGTCGCCATGCCGTGCAGAACCCCGTCCCTTTCCGTCCCATCAATCTGGGTCCGAATGTCAACACTGCCGACGACGAGTATCTGCCAGCTCTCACGGCCGACTACCGCATGCTTGTCTTTACTCGCCGTTCGCCCCGCAATGCGCAGACCCTCCGTGGCCTGGACATGGAGGAGGATTTCTACTATTCCGATTACGATACCATGGAACTCGACTGGGGCCCGGCTCACCGTATGCCTGACCCCCTCAACAGTCACGGCAACGAGGGAGCACAAACCATCTCGCACGATGGGCGAGTGGTCATCTTCACCGCCTGTGGACGCGACCCCCATGGTGGCTGCGACATCTATATGAGTGTGCGGCAAGGAGGCCGATGGGGTAAGCCCCGCAGCTTGGGCAATCCCGTCAACTCTCCCTTTTGGGAGTCCTTCCCATCCCTCTCCATCGATGGCTACACGCTATATTTCGCCTCCAATCGTCCTGGCGGCTATGGTGGTACCGACATCTGGTACTGCACCCTCGAGGAGGGCCGCTGGAGCGAACCTCGTAATCTAGGCCCTGAGGTGAACACCAAGGGCAATGAGACAGCACCCTACATCCATTTCGATGACCGTACGCTCTATTTCGCCTCCGACGGCCACCCGGGTATGGGAGGTATGGACCTCTATATGGCCAAGCGTACCTCCGACAGCACTTTCGGCAGTGTCCAGAATCTCGGATATCCCATCAACACCGTGGGTGAGGAGAACAACCTCATCGTTGCTCCCGACGGTCGCACTGCCATCTTCTCCTCCGACCGTTTTGGCGGCTATGGCCGTCAGGATCTCTATTCATTCGTCATGCCCGCTCCAGCGCGTCCCGAGCGCATCACCTTCATCGACCCTGTCGTCCAGGCTGAGAATCTCCTAACCTTGGGAGACACTGTCACCCTGCGGAATATCCTTTTCCTCACCGCAAGTGCTGAACTCTACGAGGCTTCCAAGGCAGGTCTCGACCGTCTGGCTGAAGCCCTCAAACGCCATCCGCGTCTGCGCCTCGAGGTGGGTGGTCACACCGATGCCGTGGGCAAGGACGAGGACAATATGCTCCTCAGCGAACGGCGAGCCAAGGCCGTCTACGACTATCTCATCGAGCGTGGTGTCGAGGCGGATCGTCTTACCTATCGCGGATATGGCGAGACGCGCCCTGTGGCCACCAACGACACCCCCGAAGGCCGTGCGCAGAACCGTCGCACCACCCTCACTCCCCTGAAATAAAAAAAAATCGTATATTTGCAGTCTTAATATAATAATGACAATATGAGTAAAGATATAGTATGCAGTGGTATACGTCCCACAGGCAATCTCCACCTCGGTAATTATTTCGGTGCTTTGAAGAATTTTGTCCGCATGCAGGACGAGTTCGACTGCTTCTTCTTCATTGCGGACTACCATTCGCTGACCACCCACCCCACGCCCGGCAGTATCTACAATGATGCCCGCACCATCCTCGTCCAGTACCTTGCCTCCGGCCTCGACCCCGAGAAGGCCACCATCTACTTCCAGAGTGACCTCCCCGAAACCATCGAGCTCTACCTCTTCTTCAACATGAACGCCTATCTGGGCGAGCTGGAACGCGTAACCTCTTTCAAGGACAAGGTGCGCCAGAATCCCAACAATGTCAATGCCGGTCTGCTCACTTACCCCACGCTCATGGCCGCCGACATCCTCATCCACAAGGCTACCAAGGTCCCCGTGGGCAAGGACCAGGAACAGCACCTCGAGATGACCCGCACTTTCGCTCAGCGCTTCAACAATATGTACAAGTCCGAGGTCTTCCCCCTGCCGCAGGCCATGGGATCCAACGGCCAGTTGGTGAAGATTCCCGCCCTCAACGGCAGTGGCAAGATGGGAAAGAGCGAAGGCGAGGCCTCCACCATCTTCCTCACCGACGAGCCTTCCGTTATCCGCAAGAAAATCATGAAAGCCAAGTCCGACTCTGGCCCTACCGAGATGAACCAGCAGAAACCCGAGGAGATAGAGAACCTCTTCTCCCTGCTCAAGGCTGTCTCCACACTCGATACGGTCGAGTACTTCGACGACCTCTACAATCGTTGCCAGATTCGCTATGGCGACCTCAAGAAACAGTTGGCCGAAGACATGGTGGCATTTGTCGAGCCCCTGCGCCAACGTATATTGGAAATCGGTGCCGACGACGATGCCCTCCGCCGCATCATCGACCGCGGCAAGGAGAAAGCCCATGCCAGCGCTGCCTGCACCCTTGCCGAGGTGCGACATGTCATAGGCTACCGCAACTAGGAAGCGGACAAATAAAGGAGGGCTCTATTAGATGTGGAATTTATAGAACCCTCCTAAAATAACAAGGCCGTCTCATCGAGACGGCCTTGTCTGTTTTGTTGGTATGTCAATACTTACTGAGCAACGACTTCTTCAACAGCCTCAGTGGCGGCCTCGGTGAGGGCACCCTCGAGGGTCTCGGTGGCCTCAGTGGTCTCCTCGGTCATCTCGGTGGCAGCGGCCTCAACGGTCTGCTCAACCATGGTGTCAGCGGTCTCGGTGTTGTTGCTGCCGCAAGCGGCGAAACCAAACATACCGGCGATTGCAAATGCAAAAAATACTTTCTTCATCATTTTGAGTTTTAAAATGTTTATAATGTTTATTAACTTTTTTATCTCTTTTTTTTCAATTTTCGAAGTGCAAAAGTACTACTTATTTCTGAAATGTTAAAAAATAAAGTGCTAATAATTCCTAAAATTCAACCAACTATTTGTTTTATAGTACTTTATATTGGTTCATTTTCTGCGTTTTTTGGTCTTTTATGCCTTAAAAAAGTGTTTTTCTTCTTGTCATATGACAAAAATCAATGCCCCGTCGATAGGGTTCGGCGGGGCATTTTTTTTGTTTTTATCCACTGTTTTTTACGGCAGGGGAACCAAGTTGTTGAAGCCCATGAAAGCCATAGCCAGGATGCCGGCCGTGACCAATGCTATGGGCACACCCTTCATGCCTTTGGGGGTGCCGGTGAGTTCCAGCTGCTCGCGGATGCCAGCGAAGATAACCAGTGCCAAGGTGAAACCCACTGCGATGGAGGCCGAGTAGATGACGCTCTCAAGGAAGTTCATGTTCTTCTGGATCACCAGAATGGCCACGCCAAGCACTGCGCAGTTGGTGGTAATCAGCGGCAGGAACACTCCCAGGGCTTGGTAAAGCGCTGGGGCAATTTTCTTCAGCACGATTTCCACCATCTGAACCAGGGCTGCAATCACAAGGATGTAGGCGATGGTTTGCAGATACTCCAAGTTCAGGGGCACAAGCACATACTGCATGATGAGGTAGGTCACCATGGTGGCCAGCAGCATCACAAACAGAACGGCGCCGCCCATGCCGAGCGAGCTTTTCACATCTTTCGACACACCCAAGAAGGGGCAGATGCCGAGGAACTGGGCCAACACAACGTTGTTCACGAAGATGGCGCCAATAATCAGTGCAAATATCGAGACTCCGGTCATAATCTTTTTATTTTATTTTCGAACTGCAAAAATACACACTTTTTCCGAACCCACCAAATTATTTTTCATTTTTCATTTCTTCACTTTTCACTTTCAGACTATTCCACCCATCCCAGCACGTCGCCTTTTTTCACCATCTGGCCTTGTTTGGCGCAGGTGTCCACCACTTTGCCCCCCTTGAGGGCTGTCAGCGGCATCAGTGCATAGGGGGCTTCGATGTGGGCTAGGGTGGCGCCCTCTTTCACCTCCGTTCCGGGGGCGGGAGGGGTACTCTGGTCGTCGAAGTTGACCTCCCACAGCAGACGTCCCGTGGCGGTGGCCACGATGGGAGTGGCGTTCGGATGCTTGGGGGTGATGTAGTTGAGGCTGATGCTCTCGGCTGTGGCGGGAGCGGCAGGGGCGTTCTTTTCGGCGCGCAGCTGCGCCACCTCCTTGTTGAAGCGTTCTTTGGCTACACCGCTCTTGTAGTCGCGGTACTGGCGGTCGTGCATGGCCAGCTCGAAGAGCTCCTCGTCGTCTTCGCCGCGGTCCCATCCGTTCTGCTCCATCTCTTTGATGTATTCCGGCAGGGCGTCGGGATAGGCGTCCTGGGGTACACCGTCATAGAACTCCATGCCCTGCTTCTTGGCCAGCTCCACAATCTCCGGAGCCAGGGGTCCGGGCAGCTTGCCGGCGCGGCCGAGAATCATACTCCACGAGTCCTTGTCAATTTGGCTGAAACGCGGTTTGCCCTGGGCCATAGCCAACAGGTTCATGACGGCGATGTTCTTGGTATACTGGCTGAATGGGGTCACCAGCGGGGGATAGCCCAGCATGGGCCAGATATGCTCCACCTCCTGGAACAGTTGCACCGTCAGCTCTTCGAAGCCAACCTCGGGCTTGCCGTTCTTCTTCAGGGCCATGTTGATGGCACCGTGTACGCCGCGCAGGTCGCTCATCATCGAACCCATCATGCCGCCCGGCAGGCCGCAGCCCACCAGCAGCGAAGTGCTCACGCGGTTGCCCGGGTTGATGTAGAGACCGAGGAAATCGTCGATGAACTCCTGCGTCAGCTTGCGTGCTTCCATATAAGCGTCCATGTTGATGTCCTTCACCGTGAATCCTGCATCCTTGAGCATGGCCTGCACCGAGATGACGTCGGGGTGCACCATGCCCCACGACAGGGGCTCCATGGCGCAGTCGATGACGTCGGCTCCGGCCTCGGCCACCATCAGCGTCGAGGCCATGGACAGACCTGGACCTGTGTGGCCGTGATACTGCACCACGATGTGGGGATATTTGGTCTTGATTTCCTTCACCAAGCGGCCCAGTGTGGCGGGACGGCCCACTCCGGCCATGTCCTTCAGGCAGATTTCGTCGGCACCGAATTCCACCAGCTTGTCCACGATGCCCATGTAGTATTCCACCGTGTGCACCGGCGAGTGCGTGATGCTCAGGGCGGCCTGGCTGATCATGCCGGCCTCTTTGGCATATTTCACGCTGAGTTCCAGGTTGCGCGGGTCGTTCAGTCCACAGAACGAGCGCATGATGTCCACGCCCTGCGCTTTCTTCACCTTAGGCATCAGTCGGCGCACATCCTTGGGCACACCGTACATGCGCAGGCCGTTCAGCGCGCGCTCCAGCATGTGGGTCTGGATGCCGGCCTTGTTGAAGGCCTTTGTCCAGGCGCGGACGGCCTTGTTGGGGTTCTCGCCGTACATGAGGTTCACCTGCTCGAAAGCTCCGCCGTTGGTCTCAATGCGGTCGAAGCATCCCATATCCACAATCACCGGAGCTATGCGCTCCAACTGGTCCACTCGCGGCTGGTATTTTCCACTGCTCTGCCACATGTCACGGTATACCAAACTGAATTTTATCTCTTTTGACATAGTGTTAATCCTTTGATATAAAAAATATTACCCCAATATATAAACAATTGGGGATAATGCAAATATACAACTTTTTTCATAAATGGAGAAAAATATATAAAAAATCTTCGCTTCTTAGGGTCAATATGTGAATGGACAATCCCTTTGCCGTTCATTGTCAAATAAAGAATCCCCGCACGGGTTGGCGTGCGGGGATTCCGTAGGGATGGTCTGCAGGCAGGGGTGCCTGCGGGCCCTTATGGGAGTGTTACTTCACGATGAGCTTGCGGATGGCGTTGACCTGCTCGCCGGTGATGCGGACGAAGTAGGCACCCTGGGCATAGCCCGTGAGGTCAATCGTGAGGGTGTTGTTGTTGGCGATGTACTCACCTTTTGCGCGGCCGTTCATGTCGACTATCGTAACCGTAGCCTGGCCATCGAAGCCCGTGAGGGTGACGGTGGTGGTGGCGGGGTTCGGGTAGAGGGCGATGTTGGCGTTGGCAATGTCTTCGATGCCTTCCTGGCTGCCGCCATCGAGGGTCTCGAAGGAGGCGCGGCTGCTCCAGTCGGAGTAGACACCTGCGGCGCAAACGCTGCGGACGAGAACGTCGTACATGGTGGCTTCCGCAAGGCCGGCGAGGGTGTAGCTCGTACCGGTGACGGTGACGCGGGTGCCGGCACCCTGGCCGAAGCCGGAGAGGCCGTACTCAAGCTCGAAGCTGTTGACACCGGCGGGAGCGTTCCAACTGATGGTGGCGCTGTTGGTGGTGCGGTCGCTGGCAGTCACACCGCTGACGGGCTGGCAGGTGAGGGTGGTGAAGGTCTGGGCCTCGGAGGCGTCGCTCTGCTGCGTGGCGCTGCAGAGGGCCTTCACGGTGAAGCTATATTCGGTGCCGGAGGCCAAGCCGGTGAGGGTGTAGGGGTTGGTGCTGACACTGATGGTGGTGTCGTAGTTGGGACCGGTCACGTGGAGCTCCCATTCGGTCTCAGCCTCGCCGGGCGTCCAGCTGAGGACGGCGCTGGTGTAGGTCACGTCGTCGGTGGTGGCGTCGGAAGGTGTGAAGCAGGGGTGCTCGTCGGTGGTAACGGTGGTGGTGACCCATTCGCTGTGGAGCGTGGCGTTGCAGATGGTGCGGACGCCGACGGTGTACTGCGTGGCAGCGGTCAGGCCGCTGAAGGTGTAGAAGGTGTCGGTGATGGCAACGGGAGTGACGGCAGCGGCATCCCAGTTCTCGGCGATGGCCACCTCATAGTTGCCGGCATCGGCAATGAAGCTGATGGTAGCGGTGGTCTCAGTGACAGTGGCAGCAATGCTGGCAGGACCGTCGCAGGTGAGCTGGCTGGCGGTGCCGGTAATGTTCAGGTCGTCCACGTAGACGTAGAAGGCGTAGTCGCCATAGTAGCGGAAGGCGATGTACTTCACATCGTCGGCGATGCTGTCGCTGTACGCAGCCCAAGTGGAGGAGTTGCTGATAGGCGTCCAGGTGAAGGCAGCGGTGTCGCGTGTGGTCGTCGATGTACCGAACCAGAGGTAGTCGCCTGTGCCGTACATGGCATAGTGGAAACTCACGGTGCGGTTGGTGCCGTGGAGCAGCGGAGAAATAAGGTACTGGTTGTAGTTGGAAGAGTTACTGTAGGAACTGAAGCGGATACAGTAGTTGCCTTCGTATACGCTGTCAAGGTTGTAGGAGAGGTTACTGTTGTCGACAAGGATAATCGGGTTGATGGAAGGATCATTGTCGCCATAGACTTTCTGCCAGCAGGCATTGTTGACCTCGAAGCCCTCCTGGAAGGGGAAGTCGTTGATGCCTTCGCAGTTGAAGACGTTGACGTTCCATGTGATGGTGTCGGCGCCATAGGCGTTGGTGGCAGTGAAGGAGAGCGAGTCGACGCCTTCGGCGGTGTAGATGATGTTCAGCTCATCGTTCGTCGAGGGCAGGATGGTGGCCTGGCCGGCGGCAGCCATGCGGGAGTACCATGCAAGAACCATGCTGTTGGTGTCGCCTTCCTGGTATTCGGCGCGGAAGACGGTGGTGTCGCCAGCGTAAGCGTCGGTACTGCCAAAGACATAGTACATGGGCAAGGAAGTGTTGCGGACCTGGACATCCGAGATGTAGACGGCTCCGTAATTGCTGCAGCGGGCACGGAAGGCAAAGCTGACAACCTGGCCGGCATAGGGCGCAAGCGCAATGCGTGCGTAGTCAACAGTGACTCCGCTGGTGGTGCGGCTGTTGAGGGTGTCGGTCAGAAGGACGGTGGTGTAGTTGTTGGTGTCACCATAGCCGTTGGTGGAAATCAGGAGGTCGTAGATGCCGTAGGTGTTGGCGTATCCGGAGTAGGGATAGGCACCGCCGCCAACGAGGTAGACCAGCTTGGTGTAGTTGGCATCGGTGGGAATCTGGATGGGAGGTGTCATCAGCCATTCGGTGCTGGCACTGTTGTAGGCAGCCTCGCTGTAGATGTAGGTGTATCCATAGCTGGCAATCTCTTCAAAGCTGTAGTCAAGCGAACCGGTGCTGGCGGTGTTCCAGCAAACGGGGAGCTCGCTGTGGCCAAACTGCTCGCTGAAGGGCACCGTGTAGGGGCTGCAGCCGGAAGCAATGCGCAGGGTGGCGGAGTCGCTCACGGAGGTGGCAGAGCAGATGTTGAAGACCTTGATCTGGTAGCGGTCGTTGGCGCTCAGACCAGTCAGGTGCACACTGTTGGTGGTCGACGTGGTGGTCTGCCAGGTGTTGGTGGTGTCGCTCTCGCGGAGGTACTTGATCTCGAAGTTGTCGCCGTCCGAGACCCAGCTCAGCCAAGCATCGGTGGTGGTGACACTGTCAAGCTGCAGGCTGTCAACAGGCATGCAGTCGTCGAGAGGCTCGATGGTGATGTGGTCGAAGTAGGAGTAATCATAGTCGGGGGAAGCCTGGATGATGATGTGGTGCTGGTTGCCGGTGTAGTGGTTGAGATAGACTTTCTTTTCGGTGAAGGTGGAGTATTCGTAGTCGGGAGTGACGGTCTGGATCCAGGTCACACTGTCGCCGTTGGCGTCGCAGACACCCACCTTGAAGGGCGCACCATAGTTGCTCATGCGCACCTGCAGGGTATTGATGCTGTTGGCTATGCGAGGCGAGATGATGGCGCCACCGGAGTAGATGTAGTAGTAGTTGCCGTACGTGCTGTAGTAGCCGCTGCCGGTGTAGGTCCAGCAGAAGTTCTCACCCGTGGGGGTAATGGAGATGGGGACTGCAGAGAAGCCGCAGAGGGTGTGAGCCATAATGGGCGAGCCGTAAACCACGCTGTCGCCACAAACGGCGCCCACACGGATGGTGTACTCGGTGCCGGGGTTCAGGTTGGTGACAAAGAATTCGGTGGTAAGGGAGCTGCCAGCAGTGGTCCAGTTGGTAGCCGAAGGCAGGCGGTACTGGATGGTCCACTCGCTTTCGCTGCCGCCAGGCAGCCATGTGAGCTCAATAGAGGTGGTGTCGGTGGAAACAACCTGGGCACTGGGTGCCAGGCAGTCGCCGCTACCGCAGTTGCCATAGAACTGGACATTGGCAGCATAGGTGGTGGAATTGGTGGTGCCGGTGGCAGTGGGGTTTTGGGGGTCGATAGCGTTGTCGGTGTAGACATACCAGCTGGTTCCAATGGGCGACTCGTGGACACCCCAGCCGAGGCCGCTGCTCCAGCTGCCGGTGTGGTTGTACACGGCAATCACCAGGTTGCCTGTGTGGGTCGGGTCGGTGACAAAGGCGGTGTCGAAGCTGATCATTTCCATCCAGCCTGCGTTGGCCGAGCTGAAGCTGTAGTTGGCAACAACATGGGTCATGCTGTCGATGGAGACCAGGTTGCTGGTGTTGAGTGCGCTGGCGTTGGTGTATCCCATCCAGATGTCGATGATGTTGTCGCGGTTGAGCGGGTTGGCAATCTGGAAGGCAATACCGATGACGGTGTCTATGCCCTCAAGGTCGGAGGTGGAGTAGAGCATCTCGCTGAAGCCGTTGTTGTAGTAGCTGTAGAAGGGCACGTAGTTGTCCGTGCTGGTGCCGCCAACTTCGGCGCAGGGAGCGGCATGGGGCGTGAAGCTGACCGTGACCGCGGCCGAGGTGTCTTCGTCGCCGCAGAGGGTGTGGAAGGTGGCGTTGTAGAGGTGGTTCTCCGTCAGGCCGGTGAAGGTGTAGCTGGTGCCCAGGGCGTTGACAGTGGAGACCGGCGTGTTGTCGGTGGCGTCAAACAGCTCAATGTCGACGCTGGCTGCCTCGATGCCTCCATTGACAAACTCCCACGTCAATGCGGCGGCATTGGTGGTCAGGGCGGCAACGGTGGCATTCATCACTGGGTAGCAACGAATGAGGGTGTTGAAACTGCCAATGAGGACGTAGTTCGTGGTGTCATCGTCGCAAACGGTGGCAACATAGGCCTCATAGTAGGTGTCGGGAATCAGACCGCTCTCTATGTAGAGGGAGTCGTCGTCGGCCGTGAAGTGCTGCCACACCATCTGGTATTGGTCGTTGTAGTGGCCGAGTTTCACATCGAAGTTGCTGCTCTCGCCTTCAGCCTGCCAACCCAGGAGGACGCTCTCATAGTTCACACTGTCAATGATGCCGCTGTTGAGCAGCGGGGGCAGACAGTCGCCCATGGCGTCAACGGTCAGGTCGTCAATATAGTAGCTGAGGTAGGAGGTGTTGTTGGAGGCGGTTATGCGGAAAGCAATGCAGGCCGAGTCAATACCAATCAGCGAGTCGGCCAGCGACGAGGTGTAGAACTCATACTGGTTGTATCCGTACTCCATCTCGCTGAGGCTCAGGACGGGTATGAAGGTGGTCTCGTCGCTGGGGTCGGTGATGACTCCGGCCTCCAACAGGCTTCCGCTCTGCGACGAAGAACACTGTGCCCAGAAGGTTACATGCAAGTCTGCGGGGTCGTGGTTGAAATAGGGGGTGGCAAGGACGGCGGGGCCGGCATCGGATACGCCGTAATAGGTTTCATAGTCATAGTAGAGATACGAAGATCCTCCGTGCGAGGAGTAGGTGTCCACGTTAACAGCAGGATATGTGACTGTGTCGTAGTTCCAGTCCAGCACAACCAGCGGATGGACAAGCGTCCAGCAGAGAGGGGTCTCGTTCTGGTTCTCACCCTCAAAACCGGTGCTCCAGGGCAGCTGGGTGATGCCTATGCACAGGGTGTTGTAGACTTGGGGAACGGTCCACGTGCTGGTGTCCCCAGGTCCGCAGATGGCGCGCAGGCTGAAGCTGTAGCGTGTGGAGGGGCTGAGGTTGCTGAAGGTGTAGGTGGTGGTGGCAAGGTCGGGGATGATGCTGTCGTTGATCATCAGGTCCCATTCCGTTTCGGTGCCGCCGGCGGTCCACTGCAGGGTGATCTCGGTGGGGGTGATGGAGGTGGCTGTCAGGCCCGAGGGCTGGAAGCAGAAGGCTTCGTCACTGAAGATGAACTCGGCCTTGGGCAGGAAGGAATAGGTGTAGTTGTTAGAGTAGTAGTTCAGCACGGAGACATTTCTGCCCATGTTGATACCCGAGGCTGTGGAGTAGTCATAATCTCCCTCAGCAGTCACAATGTCAATCAGCAGGTTGCCGCCTGTGTAGGGAAAGGCGTTGCCAAAGGACATCACGGTGTTCTCGTCCCAATAGCCGCTCCACACCGTGGTCAGTTCGTCGCCCGAACGCAGGCCGCTGAGGGTGGAGTCCGGCACAATGGCCATGCTGATGGTGGCGCTGGGAGTGTACCAGTCTCCAGTGACAAAGAACTTCAGACTGGTGATGTTCTGTCCCACCATCTCGGTCAGCATGCTGGCCGGATAGATAATCTGGTTGTGCTGCGCGGCATCAGCGTAGAAGCCGTAGATGGGCATGTGGTCATGTGTCACTGTCCCATCGGCCACCACGAGGGTGTCGGTCGTCGCACGCGAACTCAGTGGCACTGCCAGTAGCAACGCCATGGTCGCAAATCGGATAAGTTTTTTCATCATGTTGAATAGTGTTAATTAATAATATTTTATTTCCATTTCGCTCTCCTTTATCGCCCCAACTGATTTATTCCCAATATGGAACGACATTTTTTATCTCTTTCCTTAAAAAGCAAATATATATATATTATTTCATATCTCACTACTATTCTACGATAATTCCAAGAAAATATACCATATCGGTAAAGAAGTGTCACTGTTTTTGTTACAGTTGATCTGCCCCTTTCATGTGTGTTGGGGTCGCCTACAGGTTGAAAAGCGTTCGGGCCGAGGCCGTGGTGACGTCGGCCACCTCCTCGAGGCTGATGCCTCTCAGGTCCGCAATGCGTTGCGCTATAAGCGGGATGTAGGCGC
>JAEEGL011171603.1_pt1 | contig 16914 bp, 12 predicted proteins | sample 9134231 | NCBI WGS metagenome assembly JAEEGL01 (sample SAMN16246548, study PRJNA631951) | gut metagenome | biome: gut microbiome; feature: rumen; material: fiber-attached | host: Bos | place: Iran: Karaj | collected 2018-10
CACCGTATTTGCTGATAAGATCTTCCGGGGCCATGCCGTTTTTCTTGGATTTACTCATCTTTTCCATGAGTACTTCCATATCTTTGCCGCATTTGGGGCATTTGGCTTTGGGCGGCGCGCCATTTGATACCTCCAGGGCGGCCGGCGGGAAATAGCCGTGATCGGGGCACTTAAAGCTATAAGCATTGACCATGCCCTGGGTGATGAGGTGTTTCACCGGCTCATCTATATTTAAAAGGCCAAGATCGCGCATCACTTTGGTAAAGAAGCGGAAATATAATAGGTGCATTACGGCGTGTTCCGGCCCGCCCAGGTAAACATCTATGGGCAGGTAGCGGTCGGCCGCCTCTTTGGCAAAGGGTTTTTCTTTATTTTTGGCATCGATGAAGCGGGCAAAATACCAGGCCGAATCGACAAAAGTATCCATCGTCTCGGTTTCTCGCCGCGCCGCGCCGCCGCACTTAGGACAGGTGCAATTGACAAAGCTTTCCAGTTTGGCAAGAGGCGCGCCGCCGCTCTCCTTCATCTTGTAAATATCGGCAAAATCGGGGAGCAGCACCGGCAGATCCTTTTCCGGCACCGGCACCTGGCCGCATTTCGGGCAGTTGATAATGGGAATGGGCGTGCCCCAATAGCGCTGGCGGCTAATGCCCCAATCGCGCAGATGATATTGAATGGTGGGGCGGCCAAAGCCCTTTTCTTCGGCAAAGAGGGCCAGTTTTTGCCGCGCCTCAGCCGAAGTGAGGCCGGAAAAGTCGCCGCTATTATGCAAAATGCCGTCTTCGGTATAAGCAGCCGTAAGCTCTGCCGGGAGAGTGCTGCCATCGGCCGGAGCAATCACCTGGTGGATGGGGATATTATATTGTCTCGCAAAATCAAAATCGCGCTGATCGTGAGCCGGCACGGCCATCACCGCGCCGGTACCGTATTCGGCCAGCACAAAATTGGCAAGATAAATGGGCACTTTGGCGCCGGTATAGGGATTTATGGCATAAGCGCCGGTAAAGACGCCCTCTTTTTTGCCCCCTTCGGCGGTGCGCTCGATTTTGTCGGTCTTGCGCATTTTTTCAATAAAAGCCGTAACTTCGGCTTTTCTATCGGCGCTGGTAATTTCGAGAGCTAGGGCGTGTTCCGGAGCCAGTGAGAGGAAAGAGCAGCCAAAGATGGTATCCACACGGGTGGTAAAGATCTCGATTTTGCGCCCCTCTCTATCGCCATCTATAGCAAAAAAGACTCTGGCGCCCTGGCTCTTGCCAATCCAGTTGCGCTGCATGGTGACAATGCGCTCCGGCCAGCCGGAAAGTTTATCGAGATCGCTTAAAAGCTCCTCGGCATAAGCGGTGATTTTAAAGGCCCACTCATCAATAGTGGTGGTGGTGACATCGCTATGGCCGCGCCAGCACTTGCCGTTTACCACCTGCTCATTGGCCAAAACGGTATTGCAGCTATGGCACCAGTTGACAGTGCTTTTTTTCTTATAAACCAAGCCCTTTTCCAGCATTTTGAGGAAGAACCACTGATTCCAGCGGTAATATTCCGGGTCGGAAGTGGTGATTTCCCGCTCCCAATCAAAAGAAAAGCCGCCATGCTCCATTTGCTCTTTAACCGCCGCTATATTTTTGGGAGTTCTTATTTGCGGCGGAATACCATCTTCGATAGCGGCATTTTCGGCCGGCAGACCAAAGGAATCCCAGCCCATGGGGTGCAGAACATCATAGCCCTGGAGGCGTTTAAAACGGGCTAAAACATCGCCGATACTGTAAACGCGCATGTGACCCATGTGCAATTTGCCAGAAGGGTAGGGGAACATCTCCAAAATATAAAAGGGGTCGCCCTTACCGTTTAAGGCGTAGGAATTTTCCTCACGCCACCGTTTTTGCCACTTGGCTTCAATTTGCTGCGGCATATACCGTTCTTCCAAAGTCATAACATTCTCCTTTACCTGTTTGGTAATAAATAAAAAGTAAGCTGCTATATATTCCTAGCTGCGTTTGGGCATTTTGCTAAAAAATTTGGGGAGCAGAATAAGGCTTTTGCCTTCAATGGCAATGAGATTTTGGCGCTGAAAATTGCCGAGAGCGCGGGAGACGGTTTCCCGGCTGGCGCCAATCATGGAGGCCAGTTCCTGATGAGTGGGGCGTTCTGGGATTAAGACACCGTTTTCCACTTCTTCTCCGTCGTGTTCGGCAATTTCGCTCAGCTGATTGCAAAGGCGGTTATAGACATCCAGAAGAGCCAGATTGCCTATGACATCATCGGCTTTTCTAAGGCGCAGTGACATTTCGGTTAAAATATTGATAGCTGTTTGCGGAAAGCTGGTGATGTGGCTCACAAAGTCACGGCGCTTTAAAATTACCAGCGTGGAATTTTCGAGAGCAATAACAGTGGCGCTGCGCGGCTGGCCGTCAAGCAGTGACATTTCGCCGAAAAAATCACCCTCGCGAAAAGAGGAGAGGACAATCTCCCGCCCGTTTTCGCCGGCTAAAACCGCTTTTAATTTACCGGCGGAGACAAAGAAAATGGCATCCCCAGGGTCGTCTTTATATACTACGATGCTACCGGCCGAGTATTCTTGAGTTTTTGTGCGTCTGGCGAGGTCTTCCAGCACTTCATCCGAGAGTGTTTCAAAAATACTGACATTACGCAAAAGCTCAATTACCTTAAGCATGGCCTGGGTCACCTTTCTTCTAAAACGTGTTCTAAGCACGCAGCTTTGGTATAATAGAATAAAATTTGCCGATTGTCAGCTACAATTAGGTGAAGTAATGTACTGGTTGCCGGTTCTTTGTTTTTTGCTAACCGGTAGGAGCTTAAATCTATGAAAGAAAGCAATGCCTTGCCCCGCCAGGAACTCTTATTGCCGGTGAGTGCCCTGCGTTTAAAATGCGATCCGGCTCTTTTGCCTTTTGAAACCACCGCCGAGCTTTCGCCAGATGCCGGCACGCCAGACCTCTTTCACCAGGATAGAGCACTAAAGGCTATTGAATTTGGCCTGGAAATTCCCACCAGAGGCTATAATGTGGTGGTAATTGGCGATACCGGTAGCGGCAAGACCTCAATTTTAAAGAATATTATCACCAAGAAAGCTCAAAAAGAGGCAGTGCCGGAAGATATTTGCTATGTCTATAATTTTGACAACCATGATGAACCGGTGGCCCTTATGCTTCCTTGCGGTTTTGGCAATAAACTGGCTAAAGCCATGGATGAGCTGGTGGCCGATTTGAGCCAGGGTATTCAGCGCGCCATTTTCGCCGATAAATCACATGATGTGCGGGCTAAAATAAATATTGATATGCACAAAAAGGAAGACCGCCTTTTTAAGCGCCTCTCGCAGCAAGCGCGCAAATATCGCCTTAGTGTGCGCCGCGAAGAAGACCGCCTTATGGTGGTGCCGCTTTTAAATAATGAGCCTATGGATAGCGAGGCCTATTCGCAGCTTCCCGATGATACGCGGGCTGATATTGAGCGCGGAGCGGCGGCGCTCCATGAGAGTTTTGCCGATTTTGAACGCGAACGTTTAAGAATTGCCAAAAAAGCCTTTAAAAAACGCCAGGAGCAGGAAAGGCGCCTCATAAAGCCCATTGTTAAGCAGCTCATAGATGCTTTAAAAGATAATTTTAAAGAGATTGCCAGCGAGCAGCTCACTCACTATTTTGATCAGGTTTCGGCCAATATTATAGATGATTATCGGAGCTTTTTACCGGAAGAAGAGTACGAGCCGGGCTCGGCCGATGAAAATAGCAATCCGCTGGAAGAAGAAGATAGCGAGGTTGATAAATTTTTGGCTTATAAAGTCAATGTGCTGGTAGATCGCCACCGCCAGCAGGGGGCGCCGGTTATTTTTGAATCCAACCCCACCAGCAGCAATTTGATGGGCTATTTGGAATATAAAGAAATTCGCGGGGCTTTAAAAGCCGAGCACACCTCTATTCGCGCCGGAGCGCTGCATAAGGCCAACGGCGGCTATCTTATTATTCAGATTCAGGATATTGCCACTCACCCCACCGCCTGGGATAATTTAAAAAAGGCTCTGCGTCTAAAAGTAGCGCAAATTGATGATAATTCCGAAGATGGCCACCCCAAAATTGTGGGCACTATTCATCCGTCACCCATCCCCTTGCAAACCAAAGTAATTTTAATCGGTACGCCGGAGACTTATTACCTCTTAAGGTCGCAGGATGAGGAATTTTCCCGCCTTTTTAAGGTGAAAGCCGATTTTTCCTACTCGGTGCCGCGCAATAAAAAGAATTTGCTCCTGCTCTCTAAATTTATGGCCAAAGTGTGCAAAGAGGAGGGGTATTTGCCCTTTAATAAAGAGGCGGTGGCCCTGATTGTCGAGGAAGCCAGCCGTGAAGTTGAAGAGCAAAAAGAAATTACTACGCGCCTGAGCTCCATTTTAGACCTCATGGCCGAGGGCAATTACTGGGCTATCAAGGCCAGGCACACTGTCATTACGCTTGATGATATCAAAAAAGCCCTGGCTGAGCGCCGGCAACGTCATTCGCAGGAAGAAGACATAACGCTAAAATCCCTGAAAAACGGAGCTATTTTACTGGAGACCAAAGGAGCAGTGGTGGGCCAGATCAACGGCCTGGCCGTTTATGATTTGGGTGATTACGCTTTTGGCATTCCGAGCCGCATCACCGCCCAGGTTTTTGTGGGCGAGGATGGTATTATCAATATCGACCGCGAAGTTAAACTCTCCGGCGCGGTGCATGATAAAGGCTCGATGATTATTGCCGGTTATCTTGGTGGCAAATATGCTAAAGATCAGCCACTTACCTTCTCGGCCAGTGTTACTTTTGAGCAGATGTACAGCGGAGTAGAGGGTGACAGCGCTTCGGCTACCGAGCTCTTTGCTTTGCTCTCCGCTCTCTCCGGGGTGCCCATTAATCAATCTATTGCTGTTACCGGCTCGGTAAATCAATTGGGTGTGATTCAGCCTGTAGGCGGCCTCAATGAAAAAATCGAGGGTATGTTTAAAATTTGCCAGATGAAGGGTTTAACCGGCAAACAAGGGGCTATTATCCCGCGCCGCAATGTGCAAAACCTCATGCTGGAGAGTAAGGTTCTGGAGGCAGTGGAGAAGGGCACATTCCACATCTGGGCCGTTGATACCGTCGATGAGGCTATGGAGATTTTGACCGGCTGTCCGGCGGGCAAAGCGGCGGCTGACGGCACTTACCCGGAAGGCACAATCAACTTTTTAGTCCAAAAACATTTGGCGGAGCTGGCCAGCAAAATGGAAGAAAAGAAGGAAGAAAAAGAGAACGCCTCCGCCTGAAATAGGCAATAATTTTAAGAAGCCTAAAAATGCGAAAGCACGGTGTGCTATTTTTACCCTCTCTTGTTCTAGCCCATATATTATGCTAAAATACGCCAATTCTTAGCGCTCCCTGGCGCATATTGAAAGGCAAAAATGGCGCAAAAATACCCTATCGGCATTCAAACATTTACCACCATTCGTTTGGAAGGTTATGATTACGCCGACAAAACAGATCTTATTTATGAGCTGGCCCATGGAGCCAAATTTAACTTTCTTTCCCGCCCGCGCCGCTTTGGCAAGAGCCTTTTGGTCTCTACTTTGGAAGCCTATTTTCGAGGAAAAAAAGAGCTTTTTAAAGGGCTTTTCATGGAAAAACTGGAAAAGGAGTGGCTTTCTTATCCGGTTTTGCACCTCGACCTTTCCGGCGCTGCCTATATCAGGCCGGAAGCGTTGGAAAATCTGCTCCATGTGAGCCTTTGTGAGTGGGAAAAGATTTATGGCCCAAATAGCGCGGAAAAGACTCTGGAGAGCCGCTTTAAGGGGCTTATCAAGAGGGCTAACGAAAAGACCGGCCAAAAAGTGGTTATTTTAATTGATGAATATGGAAAGCCCATTTTGGATACTATCGGCAATGAGAGTTTACAGAATGTTTATCGCGCTATGCTGCACGGCTTTTACGGCTGTTTAAAATCCTCAGAAGGCCTCATTAAATTTGCCCTTTTAACCGGCGTTACCAAAATTGGAAAACTCAGTGTTTTCAGCGCCTTAAATAATCTCTTTGATATTACTTTCGATGCCCGCTACAGTACTATTTGCGGTATTTGCGAAGAAGAAATTCGCCCGCTTTTTGCCGAGGGGCTAAAGGAGATGGCCGAGGCTAATAATACTACGGTGGACGATATTTGCGCTAAGCTGAAAGAGCGCTACGACGGCTACCATTTTAAGAATGGCAGCGCCGATGTCTATAACCCCTTTAGCCTCTTAACTGCTCTATATAGAAAAGAAATTTCCGATTATTGGTTTGCGACAGGCACCCCCACATACCTGGTTGAGCTCTTTAGAGCCAACCATTACCAAATAGGCCAAATAGATGCCAAATTCTATAGCGAAGCAGAATTAAGCGAGATTAATTCTTTTGATAGTGATGTAATTCCGCTACTTTACCAGAGTGGCTACCTCACTTTAAAAGAATATGACGGGCGCTTTAATAATTACAAACTGGGCTTTCCCAATAAAGAGGTGGAGCATGGCCTTTTAAACTTTTTTGTGCCCTTTTATTCGCGGGCCAGAGGGGCTTCAGAGTTTGATGTACCTAATTTTATTGAAGATATTCGCCGGGGTGATGCCACCACTTTTATGGAGCGCATAGCCGCGCTTATGGCCGATACGCCTTATGGAATAGAAAGCGACCTGGAAGTGCATGTGCCAAATTTTTGCTATCTCCTCTTTAAACTCTTGGGCTACTATGTGGAGGCCGAATACCGCACCAATGTCGGCCGCATAGATTTGATATTTAAAACAAAGGGTTACATATATATCATGGAATTTAAAAACGGCCGCTCGGCCAAAGAAGCTTTAAAGCAGATAAAAGCGCGCGGCTACGATGCCCCCTTTAAGAGCGACCCGCGCAAAAAGTTCCTAATAGGCGCCAATTTCAGCCTAAAGGCGCGGGGCCTGGGCAAGTTTATTATCGAGGAAGGCTAAATTTTTTGGAGCATAATCAGAAAAAGCCATTAAGCCGCTACCCAGATGGGCGCCGGTTAGCAGCTGAGGAAACCTTGGCCCTAGTCCTTAACGCAGCGCACGGAGTAAGCGTTATCTTTACCTTTGGTCTGTAGTCCCGCGTAGCCATCGCCTAAGCACAGGCAATAAGAGTTGACTTTATCATGTTCCATAGTTGACCAAAAATAGGCGAGTAAACCCAAATAGTTGTATTTGCCATAATAGGCGCCGGCGGGCAGGGCGCCAAAGGCAGTGCTGTTAGTGGCCTTAGCGGCATGATTACCTAATCCCGAATTTTTAGCCGTTAAGGCAAAATAAGCCGGATTCGGCCGGTCATAATCATCACCTGCATAACGCAGCAAATTGGTAAAATCTGCCAGTGTTGGCAAATGCCAGCCTTTGGGACATACCTTTTGAGCATCTTTCCAACTATAAAGACAGCCATATTTTTTCACAAAATCAGGATCTGCTGCGGTATTGGCTTAACAGGTAAGGGGCTTGCCATCATTACCGGTAGTGGCAGCCATGTTTTTAGCCGTCCAGATTAGGCCGTTTATGTTTACCGCTTCTATATCGCTTTTATTACTTGCCGCCGGTTTGGCGGGGTTTGCGGAACCGCCGCAGGCAGTAAGAGCTAGGGCAGTAATAAAGAGACCGATTTTCGCAAAGTTGCCCATGATAAACCTCCTGGGTGAGCAGCTGGAGTGAACAAGCAATTGCTCCTTGCTCATTATGATAAGCCCTGGCCGGCTTTGGTAAATTGTGGATCAACTTTTAGCAAATTGGTTAATAGCTGGGGGGAAAAGGTGGCGGAGAGAGAGGGGTTTGAACCCTCGTTACCGGTTTTGCCAGTAAACTCGCTTAGCAAGCGAGCGCCTTCAGCCGCTCGGCCATCTCTCCGCGAGAACAAAGTGGACGCACATGGCGGAGGAGTAGGGATTCGAACCCCAGGTAGCTTTCACTACAACGGTTTTCAAGACCGCCGCCATCGACCACTCGGCCACTCCTCCGTGTGGTCTTGCAGCCTTCTATAGTAAAAGAAATTACTTGTCAAGGAAAATTTTTACTTTTGTGAAAAATCAATCAACCTTGGTGCCGGTGATGAGAGTAGCTACGCCGATATTATCTTGCGGCGGAGTTAGAGAAACGCGGTTGGGATTCATGGTGGCACCGGTGATGGGGGCGCGCTCAAGGCCACTATTTACTGCTCTTTCAGCCGGGCGAGTAGCTACTGTAGCCACCGGAGCAGATAGGTGCGAGACAATTGTTTTATAAGTATTAGCCAGCTTCAGCATGCGTTTTTGCTCCGGTGACATGCGCCTTATAACCCGCTTGTCTTTTACCAGATTACCGCTGCTGTTGGTGATTATAACCTGTTGCTGGCTGGTTATATAGCGCTCAATCTCTTTGGCTGCTTCCTGGGCTTTTTGGCTGGCTTCTTTATCTAATTTGGCCTGTTGTTGCAGAAAAACGGCCCAATCTTCCAGCATAGTCATGATGGTTTCATGCTGATTTTGATTGATGCGTGCGAGACATTCATAGCTTAAATCACTGTATTTGCTGACATTTACGCCAAAATCACTATAGCTGGCTATGATAGTGGAAATAACGCTTTTGGTGGCGCTATCCAGAGTAGTATTGGCAGCCAAGCCGGCTTGTGCCTGAGCCAGAGCCTTTTGTTCCGGTGATTGCTTTTGGCTGGAAACAAGCTCTTCATTTACCCGCATATTAGTATTTAATTCGACCATGATGTTCTCCCCTGCTAGAGAAAAGGTACGGCGCTATTATCGCGTAAAACGGTTAAAAGTTGCTAGAGAAAAATTGGCCTGGTTGCCGGTTAAAGGGCGCACAATATAATTACTAAAACTTGGGCCATGATGACGCGCACCAGTAAAGTTAAGGGATAAACGGCGGCATAACAGACAGAAAGGGCGTCGCTTTTTACCATGTGCGAGGCAAAGGCCAGTGCGGCTGTATCGGTCATAGAACCGGATAAAATGCCCAAAATGGAAACATAATCGAGCTTCATCACTCTGTTAGCAAAAATAGCAACAATAACCGGCGGTAACATGGTGATGAGCGCGGCCAGCCCCATCCAGACAAAGCCGTCGCCGGAGGTAATAGCGCTCCAGAGCAGCGGGCCGGAGACGAGGCCCACACAGGCTAAGAAAAGGGCGAGCCCCAAATCGCGCATCATGGATTTGGCCGGATTGGGCATATAGGCTACAAAGGGGCCAATCTCCCGTATATTGCCCATAAACATAGCTACGAGCAGCGGGCCGCCGGCGAGGCCCAGCTTGATGGGCGCCGGCATTGTGGGAAAGGTGAAGGGAATGCTGCCCACTAAAATGCCCAAGGCAATACCGGTAAATATGGGAGTTAAATGGGTCTCTTCCAGGCTTTTTATGGAGTCGCCCAAAAAAGCGGCGGCATTATCTATGGCTGTGCTGTGGCCTACCAGCATCAGGCGGTCGCCAAAATGGATGCGCTCATCACTAGAGGGAGTGAACTCAATGCCGGCTCTTATAATGCGGGTAATAACGACGCCAAAGCGATTGGAGAGGTTTAAATCGCCGATATGGCTGCCGGCGGCCTCGGCTTTGGTTACCACGACGCGTCTATAGACAATTTGGCTGGGCAGACTGGGCAGTTCTACTTCGCTGATGCGCCCGACGATGGCGGTGAAACTATCCACCCGCTCCTGAGTGCCCACGGCGTGGAGAATATCACCCGCCTGAATGATGGAATCGGCGGTGGCGAGTTTTTGCGTGCCGCTGTGGTAAATTCTGGTGACCACTACTCCCTGGCCGGCTATTTTGGCTAAGGTGGCAATATCTTTGCCGATGAGATTTTGATTCAAAACATCCACATTGGCACAAACTATAGCCGGAAGCTTGGGCTCATTTTGTTGTTCAAAGAGTTTTTCCTCTTTGTCCAAATCAATCTTTAGAACATATTTCAGCACAATCATAACCAGGATGAGAAAGAAAATACTGCCCGGATAAGCTACGGCATAACCGAGGTTAGCTAAAGTGGCATTGCCGGCCTGGCCGGGAAAGGCGCTTAAAGCCTGCTGGGCAGCGCCCAGAGCCGGGGTGGAGGTGACAGCGCCGGATAAAAGACCGATGGCCAGCGAGACATCCAGCTTACCGATAAGGACAATTAAAACAATAAACAGGGAACCCAGGGCAATAATGGCCAGCGCCAGCAGATTAAGCTTTAAGCCCTTCTTTTTTAAAGAGGCTAAAAAGCTGGGCCCCACTTGTAAACCGATGGCGTACAAAAAGAGCGTTAGGCCAAAATCACGCACGAAATTCAGCATATCGGTGTCCATGGTGATGCCCATCACCCCCAGAAAGAGGCCGGCAAAAAGAACGCCGCTGGTGCCGAGGCTCAGCCCTTTAATTTGCAATTGGCCGAGTCCCAGCCCTAAACTGATAACGAGGCACAAAACGAGTAACGATTGTGCCGAGATGCTTTGCGATGCTAAAATAGATATGTTGCTCATAAACCGGCCTGATTTTTTAAAACAGCAGTTAAATTGCTGAGTTTATCATTTAAATAATTTAAGCCGCTCTGTTTTATCTTGCCCCGTTCTTTAAGCGCGGCGCGGTAATCGGCTCCAAAAAGTTGCTCTTTGGGGAGCATAGCCAAAATTGAGGGGAGCATAATGGCGACCATGGGCATTTTGGTAAGCTCTTTTAACTTCTGGTTTTTGTTTAAATCGGCCATGAGGTAGCGGATGGCTTCCTTTGGGCGGCCGCCTTCGTTATATACGGAGGCTAAAGTGCCCTCAGGATTTTCAAAGGGAGTGTTTATGATGCTGCCCATGGTGGGGCTAAAGAGGCGCAGAGCGGGAATCTTAAGATCTTTATGAGTAATATCGTAATAATAAAGCTTATGCCCGGCACTTTCCGCCGCTTTAATAAGTACACTTAATTTTTCTTTAAAATCATCAAGATGCCAGGATTTTACCGCGCTGACAGCCAGCGGCTCACCGCTTGCCAGAAAGTTTTCTGGATTAACGAAATTTAAAAAGCCCATGTGCTGGCGGCCGAATTGCTCATTAAAGAGTGAAAGATCCATGCGCATTTTTTCTTCGGCGGCCACCATAATAGCCCGCCCCTCGGCATATTCGGAAAGAGCGCGGTTTATCGCTCTTTCCACCTCCAGGTGTGTGCCCTGGCCGAGGCCCCATTCCAAAATCTTGCCCTCCTGGTTTAAATCGTGGCCGCGGGCAATAATGGTGGGTATGCCCATAGGTCCGCTTATTTCCAAAAGGTCAAAAGTAATACCCAGTTTTTGGGCCGCGTCCAGAAAATCCCGGGCATAGGGTGAAGTGATGGTACTCTTTTCGATGAGGCGCCCGGGGCGGCCGTTTAAATAAAGCTGGCGGATATTTTCGCGCTCAATTAGCTCGCAAACGGCTTGGGTGGCCGCCTCGATGAGATTGTTGCCGGCCGCCAGCCCGTTGGATGAAAAGAGCGAGCTATGGTAATTAAAAGGATAGTAACAAACGGATTCGTCATTTAAACTCTTAGCCGGGAGCCAGCGCAGGGGCACATTTTTGAGATCTTCCAGATATGTGTCAAAAAGCGGGTTTTTTTCGGCCCTTGCGGTAAAGTTCATAAAAAAATAGCTTTCCGGTACCAGCGGCAGGCCCTCGGCCTGTAAATCATTGTATGAGGCATAGCGGTAATTAGGGTCGTTTTCATAATCAAAATCCAGCCAGGAGAGGCGCTCGATGCACTCCATGGCCGCGCTGGCCCGCGCCTGAGATGCAGTTAAACCTTTGCCGCTGCCAAAAGCCCAGCCGGCATGCACTTCTGCAGAATAACTGCCGGGAATTATTGGAGATCTGTCGATGACTCGCACAGAGTCGCCATGCCATTTGGTGAGCACTTCTTCGGCTTTTATTTTGGTTTCTTCGGGATTTAAGGCTTTATCTTGATCGGTGCTATGGCGCACCATGCTTTCATCGGCGGAAAAAATAGTCATCTTTTACCTCCCGCACAGCCTAGCTACTCATAAGCCAACTTTAATATAAAGTGCAGCCTAATTTTGCCTGAAGGCAAAAAAAAGTGCCACTTTGTAAAAGGTATATAACTACTTCTGCGTCAAATTATTTTCCCGCTTTTTCAGGCGGATTAAAAATAATAGACCGCGGAGTGAAAGTTCCATGGCCATAGTCCCCCAAACTCCGGGGAGGCCGTACTTTTGGGCCATAAAAAAGGCCAGTGGCAAGCGAATGAACCACATGGTTGAAGAATTAATAATGGTGGGCACCAAGGTGTCTCCGGCACCGCGAAATACGCCGCTGATAATGATAGAGGCAGCGTAAAGCGGCTCGGCAAAAGCTTCGATGCGCAGCACGGTTGTTCCCAAAGTGCGCACGGCAGTATCCGGTGAAAGCAGGCCTATAACAAAGGGGGCACTAAGATACATAAGAAGCCCCATAAAACTCATAATTATCATGCCCATAACGGTGGAAAACCAGCTGATCTTTTTGGTGAGATCATGGCGAAAGGCGCCAATACTCTGGCCTATTAAAGTAGTAGCGGCAGCGGCAATGCCATAGCCCGGCATATAGCAGAGTCCCTCGATGGTGACAGCGAAAGAATTGGCGGCGAGGGCAGCCATGCCCAGGGGGGCAATTATTTTGGTGGCGGCAATTTGGGCTCCGCACATGATGATTTGTTCCAGGCCTACAGGCAGGGCTATTTTAAAAGCTTTTTGCAGAATGTGGGGCGCAAAAGTGAATTTTTCCCCTCTCCTTATGGCGAGTTCCGGCGATTTTATGAGCAGAAAATAGAGTACGAAAACGGCAATAATGAGCTCTGAAATTGCTGTGCCGAGAGCAGCGCCGGTGACGCCTAAATCGGCGCCGGGCAGAGTGACGGTCAGCGGGCCGAAATGGTAAGCGGCAGTGGGAAAAATAAGTAGAGCATTAAAAAGCACATCGAGAATGCCGGCAAAAATATTTAATAGGCTCGGTGTTTTCATGTTGCCGCTGCTTTGCAGCATGCCACAGCCGATGGAATGAATCTGCAGCAGCGGTTGCATTAAAACAAAAATGAGAAAATAGCGTCCGGCGTCCTCGGTAATAGCCGCCTCTCCGCCCAGCCAGGTAGGCAGGGAAAAGCTTATAGCCGAGCCGATGGCGGCCACCAGAAAGCTCAAAATGAGGGCGCTAATGAGGCCATGGCGCACTATTTGCCGGGCCGTTTTTTCCTCTTTGGCTCCGATGGCCTGGGCCACCTGTACATTAAAACCGATGCTGACCGCCATAGAGAGGCCAAAGAGCAGCCAGGTACTGGTAGCCACAAGGCCGATAGCCGCGGCTGCCTGCGAGCTCAAATGGCCTACCATGGCTGCATCAATGAACTCCATGATGATGGAGGACAAATTGGCCATAATAGCCGGGAAGCTAAGAGTGGCAATGAGTTTTATTAAATCCAGCGAAGAGAGGCGCTCATGATTTCTAAGGCGCTCCAGTGACATAAATAAACCTTATTCCCGTCTTTTATCGGTAATCATAGCCTATAGGTATAAGTGAGCCCCAAGATAGTCATATCAGCATCATTTTTATTAGCTATTTCCACATTATGTTCCACAAATAGGCCCAGCGAATTCTGCCGCCCCAGGAGGTAATCGGCGCCTAAGAAAAATTTCACTTTTATGACGGCAAAAGAGGCAGCCAGATCATTATATAATTCTGCACCGAAAAAGGGAGTGAGGCCGATTTTAGTGATATTATATTCGCCCATGAGGCGGCTGCGCAGATTATGTGTGGTTTTAGCTTTTTTTATTTCTTGCGCTTCATAGCCGTTACTATCCTGCCCGTTTATTATTACCTCGGTGCGATGAGTGAGTTGATAGCGCTCTCTTAGCGAAAGTTTAAAATTCTTTATGGGCCAAATGGCGCTCAGTGAGGCGTAAAAGCGATGGCGCGGTGAGCTATAGGCTTCCTGTTTCTCGCCTTTTTGCGTAACGGCTGCCGGGATATAGCGGTCGATAAATACATAGCCGGTATCGATTTTTAAATATTGCAGCGGCGCATAACTTAGAGCCGGCTCAATAGCCAGGCGCTCAAGCTCATGGGACTTATGCTGGGTCTTTAGCTCAAAGCCGGCGCCGATAGTTAAATCCTTAAGCAATTTTTGCTTAACACCGGCGGTAAAATCCAGGCCGAAATCATTAGCGGCCAGCGCCTTGGCCGGAAAGCTTAATAAGAGTACAAAAACAAATATTTTAAGTAAGTTAGTCGCCATTATGCTTCTCTTGTCGGGAAGTTGCGGCTCAGTAGGCCCAAATGTTTAAATTTCGTATCGTTGCAAGATTTTCTTTATTTCCGCAGCCATATCAGAGCGTGCTACCGTTACCTGCGCCGGCTGTTCGCGCCACTCTTCGCGCGAGGAGATGCCCTTGGCCAGCTCGGTGCCGAGGTACATATCTTTTATAGAAACAGTGCCGGCGGCAAATTCATCGCTACCGGCCACGATGATGGCCGGGGAACGGCGTTTATCGGCATATTTCATCTGCGCTCTAAAGCCGGAAGTGCCAAGGTAAAGCTCGCTTCTGATGCCACTACTTCTTAGTTCGGCTACCATTTTTTGATATTCCGGCAGGGCCTCTTTATCCATCACGGTGACGAGGACCGGCCCGGCCGGCGGTTCATTTTTAGCCACTCCCTTGGCGATGAGGGCCGAGAGCAGGCGGTCGATGCCGATACTGGCTCCGGTTGCCGGCACCCGCTCTTTGGTAAAGCGCGAGAGCAGGCCGTCATAGCGCCCGCCGCCGGCGACCGCCCCAAATTGGCGCTTTTCGCCTTTTTCATCAGTTATTTCAAAGGTGAGAGTGGCTTCATAAACAATGCCGGTATAATAAGCGAGGCCGCGCACAATGGCGGGATCAAAGCGCACCACCCGGCTACTTAGGCCGGCACTTTCTAAAAGAGCGTCCATCTGGCGCAGCTCGGCTACACCTTCCAAGCCGATGGCGCTGCCCTCCACCAGTTTTTCCAAATTGGCGCAAACTTCCTGGCGGCTTTCGGCGCCGGCGGAGAGGAAGGAGCAGATTTGCTCAATCTGGCTCTCGTCCAAGTGGGCCCCGGCTGTGAAGTCACCCGATTCGTCTTTGCGGCCAGGGCCCAGGAGGAGACGCACTCCGCTAAGCCCCAGGCGGTCCAGCTTATCTATAGCCCGGAGAATGGTGAGATGGCGGCCGCTGCCGTCATCCTCTTTTATGCCGATAGTCTCCAAAATGCCGCTTAAAATCTTGCGATTGCTTACAGAGATTAGAAAGTCATTTTCCAGCCCCAGGGCACTAAAGGCAGTGGCCAAAATGGTGCACACTTCGGCATCGGCCGCCGGGCTGGCGCTGCCCACGGTATCAAAATCGCACTGATAGAACTCTCTAAAGCGCCCGGGGCCGGGCTTTTCCATGCGCCAGACCGGCCCAATGGCATAACGGCGAAAGATAGCTGGCAGATTCTGGCGATTTTGGGCCACATAGCGAGCCAGCGGGGCCGTCATGTCATAGCGCAAAGCTATCCATTCATCGTCATCATCTTTTAGGGCAAAAATCCCAGCCATGGGGGTAGATTGCTCCGGCAGATTTTTGCCCAGGGCATCCACATATTCCATTGAGGGCGTCATGAGCGGTTCAAAGCCGTATAGGCGGTATATAGCGCTGATTTTGGCGATCATGGCCTCACGGGCCATGAGCTCACCGGCTGCTATACCGCGACAACCGCGGGCTATTCTGGCCGCTACTTTCTTTTCTTCCATTTTGGGCTCCTGTGCGGAATAACGAAGTCTTTAGGTAAAAAAAAAGGCCACCGAAGTGGCCTAATATTTGAAATTTGGTGGAGCTGAACGGGATCGAACCGTCGGCCTTCTGAATGCCATTCAGACGCTCTCCCAGCTGAGCTACAGCCCCAAGCCGAGGAGGGATAATATTCATCTTGGTTTTAATGTCAACATTTTTTTTCACATTTTTTCACTTTTTTTTTCTCTTCAGCGCTTAACTTTGATTTTCAAAAGGCTTTTTTTATGCAAAAAGAGTTTTTAGGCCTGTTGGGGAGGTTTTTTATGGATTGGAAAGAAACAGCCGGGAGGCGCTTTTTTGAACTTTTAAGCGTAATGGAAACCTTGCGCGGCTCTACGGGGTGCCCTTGGGATAAAGAGCAAACGCTTAAGAGCTTAAAAGCCTACCTTTTGGAAGAAACTTATGAAGTTTTGGAAGCCATGGATGACAAAAAGGCTCACCTGGAAGAACTTGGGGACCTTTTATTGCAAATTGTCTTTCAAAGTGAAATTCGCCGCGAGGCCGGTGATTTTGATGCCGGTGATGTGGCCGGAGCCATTACAGAAAAACTAAAGCGCCGGCACCCCCATATTTTTGGCTCCGAAAGCGCGGAAAACAGCGCGGCGGTAAAGGTTCGCTGGGAGGAAATAAAAGCGGCCGAACGGCGAAATTCCGGGAAGAAGAGCGGCATTTTGGCGGGGATTCCTAAGGCTCTGCCGCAGCTACTGCGCGCCTATCGCATTGGTGAACGGGCTGCCCGCCAGAGTTTCGACTGGCCGGATTTAGAAGGTGTTTGGGCCAAAGTGGCCGAGGAAACCGCTGAGCTCAAAGAGGCTATAGCCGAAAATGATAAAAAGCATATCGAGCATGAGTTTGGTGATTTAATTATGGCGCTGGTTAATTTGGGGCGGCACCTCGGTGTTAACCCGGAAGAGGCGTTAAGGCTGGCTAACGAGCGCTTTATTGCCCGCTTTTCCTATGTGGAAGAGGCGGTGGAAAAAGAGGGCGGCAAGATGAATGAAACCCCTTTGAACCATTTGGAAGAGCTCTGGCAAGAGGCCAAAAAGAGCGGCTGCTAACTTTTATTATCTGCCTTATGCCTTAGATTGATATTGCGG
>JAEEGL011984693.1_pt1 | contig 16914 bp, 11 predicted proteins | sample 9134231 | NCBI WGS metagenome assembly JAEEGL01 (sample SAMN16246548, study PRJNA631951) | gut metagenome | biome: gut microbiome; feature: rumen; material: fiber-attached | host: Bos | place: Iran: Karaj | collected 2018-10
AGAAGGCTCTTCTGGATCAGTTTCTGGAGAAAGGTGCAATCTCTCAGGCACAGCATGATAAGAGTCTCCATGATCTGATCGAAAAGATGGACAAAAAAGAATAAACAAACAGATATTTACATAGCGCCAAGGATCACCCAAGTCCCTGGCGCTATTATTTTGCCCATTTTTGAAGAAGGAGGATAATAAGCCTGAGCAGCTTTCATCTGTAGTGAACAGTGCGTTGAAACTGCCATCTTCTGACCGGGAAGAGGAGCAGGAAAAGAACTGAATAAGGACTATGTTTACACGGATAGACACCTTCAGTCCAGAGATGGCCGCCGCTTCATAAGCACATCTTTCTGCATTTCATATGCTTTTCGGGAATGGGCTAAATAACAGTTAAGATTTCAAAAATCCAGTGTTTTCAAGGGTTTCAGGCGTTTTTTTGGCCTAGTACGGCCTCAAGGCTGCACGCCGCGCTCCGCAGTTCAGCAAGAGATAATTTGCTGCAAATCAGAGCACTCACTTCGGTGGGTGCTCTTTCTTTCTCCGCGGGCGGCCGTCGTAATCCCCGAGCGGTTCCGGCCCATCGGGCCGGGAGCGAGTGGGGACATCCGCGTTCGCGAAGCGGCCGAAGGTGCTTCGCCCGCCGCGCTCCGCAGTTCTCGAAGCGCTGAATTCTTAAAAATTGTACCTGCTCCGAATGGGGCAGGTACTTTTTTGTGTGCGGTTTTATGGCATCTTTCGCGGTTGCCGCGCCAGCGGCGAGCGAAACGCCATCTTTTCGGAATGCCGTCTCCGGCGGCGCTTCCGCACGCCGTGCGCCTCAGTTCAGCAAGAGATAATCTCCTGCAAGGATCATGAAAAAGCGTGATCCCGGTGAATCCGTTCTGCGCCGGGACATGCTTGAGCTGACCGGCAGAACGTTTTCGCCGGAACGCGGGACGTTTTCCGCGCTCACATCCGTCAACGGTACATGATCTTGGAAGACTCATGGATGATCTCAGTGATGTCGTCGTTCGGAATGGGATTCCCGTCGTTCAGCCATTCCAAAAGGCAATTGAGCGCGCCGGCATTATGATAATAGGCGGTGTAGTAACGGACCGGATCTATGGTATCGCCCAGCGAGGCCTCCACCTGGGCGCGGACGATGAGCACCCGGTACCTGCCGCTGTTCACGCAGGTGCAGAAACGCCGCAGCGTGGGATTGGCCAGAAAATTGCTAAGATAGGATTTTATGATGCTCCGCTTCACGCCGCCGTCCTCCAGCGGAAGATCCCATTGCGAAGTGAAGCCTTCGCATACCTCCGCCACGTTGTCCCGCAGTACCTCCTGGATCAGCTGATCCATATATTCGTAATGCGCATAAAAGGTGGAACGGTGCACGCCGGCCCTTCTGCACAGCTCCACGACGCTGATGTCCTCCGGCTCTTTCGTATTGAAGAGCTCCAAAAACGCCGTTTTCAGCGCGGCTTTACTCTTCTCTCCTCTTACAACTCTGCGATCCATGACGCCCCCTAAAGTATTCCGACAGATGTTGGAATTTGTTTGTTGTTTCTCATTATAAGTACTTCTATAATACTTGTAAATACTGTTCTTAAAACAGGCCGTATGTGCCGGATCGGCATGTACGCAATAAACACTTTAAGAGGAGCGAATATGAGCAGACTTAGTATCAGAACAAAAAGTCAGGCTCAGGAACTCGTGGACAACATGTACGCGGGGATGGAGCGGCGGATCGCCGCGAGTCCTTCCGGCCTTTGTCCGATCGACATTACGTTAAGCTTCCTGAACCTGTGCCACGCGCAATCGTGCGGCAAATGCACTCCCTGCCGGATCGGTCTGGGCAAGCTGTCGGCCCTGCTTAAGCAGGTCCTGGACGGAGAAGCCACCATGGAAACTCTGGACAGGATCAAACTCACAGCGCAGAACATCGTGGACAGCGCAGACTGTGCCATCGGCTTCAACGCCGCCCAGCTGGTCCTGAACGGAATGGCCGGTTTTGAAGACGACTTCAGGGCGCACATCCTGCACCATCAGTGCCTGGCTTCCCACCGCAATTCCGTACCCTGCATCACCCTGTGTCCGGCCGGCGTGGACGTGCCCGGTTACATATCTCTCATCGCCGACGGCCGTCCGGCGGACGCCGTCCGCCTTATCCGGAAAGACAATCCTTTCCCGACCGCCTGCGCCTATATTTGCGAGCATCCCTGCGAGAGCCGCTGTCGCCGCAGTATGGTCGACGATCCCATCAACATCCGCGGCCTGAAGAAATTCGCAGTCAATCAGGCGGGCAATGTCCCGCAGCCGAAGTACGCGGAGTCGACCGGCAAGCGCATCGCCATTGTCGGCGGCGGTCCGAGCGGTCTGTCCGCAGCCTACTATCTGCAGCTGATGGGGCACAGCGCCACAGTATTTGAGAAGAGAAAACAGCTCGGCGGCATGCTGCGCTACGGCATCCCCAGCTACCGCTTCCCGCGTGAGAAACTGGATGCGGAAATCGCCTCCATCCTGTCCACCGGCGTCACGGTGAAGACCGGTGTGGATATCGGCAAAGACGTCACTATGGAGCAGCTGAAGGCCGAATATGACGCGGTCTATATCGCCATCGGCGCGCACACCGACCGCAAAGCCGGCCTGCCGGGCGAAGACAGCGGCCATGTGACGAGCGCCGTGGAAATGCTGCGTGGTATCGGCGATTATCAGATGCCAGATTTCACCGGCAAGAAAATCGTCGTAGTCGGCGGCGGCAACGTCGCTATGGACGTGAACCGCTCCGCCATCCGTCTGGGCGCGGAAAAGGTTACCTGCGTGTACCGGCGCCGCCAGGCGGATATGACCGCCCTTCCCGAAGAAGTGGAAGGCGCGCTTGCCGAGGGCGTGGAGCTCCTTACCATGATGGCGCCCGTCCGCATCGAAGCAGACGATGATGGCAACGCCGTGGCCCTGTGGGTGAAACCGCAGGTCTCCGGCGCCTTCGACAGAGGCGGCCGTCCGTCGCCCGTTTCCGCCGATCTTCCCGAGATCAGGGTCCCGGCGGATCTGATCATTATGGCGATCGGTCAGGGCATCGAATCCCGCCACTTCGAGGAATCCGGCATCACCGTAAAGCGCGGCAACCTGATGGCCGGCGACGACGCACAGATCGGCGATGAAAAAGTCTTCGCCGGAGGCGACTGTGTGACCGGGCCCGCCACGGCGATCCGGGCCATTGCCGCCGGCAAGGTGGCAGCCGCCAATATAGACGAATACCTGGGCTTCCGCCATGAGATCTCCGCGGACGTGATTCTGCCCGACCCGAAGATCAGCAGCGTGGTTCAGCGCGGCCGCGTCAACCTGACCGAGCGGGAAGCCAGCGAACGCAAGAACGACTTTGACGCCATCGAGCATGAAATGACCTGCATGCAGGCGAATCTGGAATCCTCCCGCTGCCTGCACTGCGACTATTTCGGTTTCGGCAATTTCAGAGGAGGGAGAGAGACAAAATGGTAAAGCTGACGATCGACGGACGGAACTGTACCGTCCCGGAAGGGACCACGATCCTGCAGGCAGCCGCCTCCATCGGTATCTATGTGCCCACCCTCTGCTATCTGAAGGACATCAACGAGATCTCCGCCTGCCGCGTCTGCGTGGTAGAGGTCGAAGGCTTTGAACGTCTGGTACCGGCCTGCACGGAAAAAGTTGCCGAAGGCATGGTGATCCATACCAATTCGCACCGCGCCAAGACTGCCCGTGAGACCAACCTGAAGCTCATCCTGTCCCAGCATGACGGCGACTGCACCACCTGCGTGCGGAATCAGAACTGCCAGCTGCAGGATCTGGCTTCCGAGTTCGCCATCCTCGACAATCCTTATCCGAAGGATGTGCGCAAGAACGACTGGCCGGAGAACAGTTACCTGGTCCGCAAGGAATCCAAGTGCATCAAGTGCATGCGCTGCATCCAGGTCTGCGACAAGATCCAGACGCTGAAGGTCTGGGATGTGATGGGCTCCGGCTCCCACACAAATGTCGGCGTGCGCCTGAACCGCAAATTCACCGAAGCGGACTGCGCACTCTGCGGCCAGTGCATCACGCACTGCCCGGTCGGCGCCCTCTCCGTACGGGACGACACCGCCAAAGTGGTGGCTGCGCTGGAGGATCCGACCCTTACCACAGTCGTCCAGGTCGCACCGGCCGTGCGTACCGCCTGGGCGGAAAATCTGGGCCTGACCCGTGAAGAAGCCACCGTCGGCCGCATGGCCGCTGCGCTGAAGGCGCTGGGCTTCGACTATGTATTCGATACCGATTTCTCCGCAGACCTGACCATAATGGAAGAGGGCAGCGAATTCATCGAACGCTTCACGCACCGGGATCAGTACAACTGGCCGATGTTCACGTCCTGCTGCCCGGGCTGGGTACGCTTCGTGAAATCCCAGTTCCCCGAATATACGACCAACCTCTCCACGGCCAAGTCTCCGCAGGCCATGTTTGGCGCGGTCGCGAAGAGCTTCTTTGCCGAGAAAATCGGTGTTGACCCGCACAAAATGCGCGTGATCTCCGTGATGCCCTGCACCGCAAAGAAGAGCGAGGCTGATCTGCCCAATCTGAAGGACGCCTGCGGCGATCCCGACGTGGACGTGGTCATCACGACCCGTGAGCTGAGCCGGCTCCTTAAGAGCTATCATGTAAATGTGAAAGACCTCGCTGAGCGCGAATTCGATTCGCCTCTCGGCTCCGGCACCGGCGCGGCCGTCATTTTCGGCGCGACAGGCGGCGTGATGGACGCGGCTCTGCGCAGCGCGTACTATCTGATCACGGGGACCAATCCTCCTGCCGACGCCTTTACGGCAGTACGCGGCATGAAGGGCTGGAAGGAAGCGAACTTCGACGTCCCCGGCGCGGGAACCGTGCGGGTCGCCGTCGCCAGCGGCCTCGGAAATACCCGCGCGCTCATGGAAGCGGTGAAGGCCGGCGAGGTAGAGTACGATTTCGTTGAGATCATGGCCTGCCCGGGCGGCTGCGCAGGCGGCGGCGGACAGCCCATCCACGAAGGTCAGGAGCTGGCAGATACCCGCGGCAGCGTGCTGTGGAACCTGGACGCGGCCAGCAAACTGCGTTATTCCCATGAAAACCCGGACGTGATCGCCCTGTATGAGCAGTATCTGGAAAAGCCGCTTGGCCACAGGTCTCATCATCTGCTGCACACCGATCTTACGGAATGGGAGGTCCCGCTGAACCCGGATCTCAAGTGATCCGAAGTGCCAACGGCTCCGGAGGGAGCAGGAATATCAACAAAAAAGCCAAATGAATCACCTGCAGCCGCTCCTTCAGTACTCCCAAGTTCAGCAGGAGATAATTATTCACAGCATCAAAGGACGCTCTTCGGAGCGTCCTTTTTTCATACGCGCTCTACCGAGCGTAGGTTGCGCTTCCCGCGCCGATATATTAACATAGGCGCGTAAGGAGGTAACCGCTATGAACCAGTACGTTACGGGAAGCATGATAAAGCGTCTGCGCGAGGGCAAAAAGATCACGCAGCAGGAGCTGGCCGAGAAACTGAGCGTCAGCGCCAAGGCCGTTTCCAAGTGGGAGACCGGCCGCGGCTATCCGGATATCACCCTTGTCGGGCCGCTCGCCTCCGCTCTGGGCGTTTCGGTGATAGAGCTTTTCTCCGGCGAGGACGTTGTAAACAGCAACAAAGCGTCCAATATGCTCCGCATGAAATTCTACGTCTGTCCGCTGTGCGGAAACGTGATACAGAGCACGGGCGAGGCCGTAGTCAGCTGCTGCGGCATAGTGCTGCCCGCCCTGGAGGCGGAGAGCGCAGACGGCGGGCATACGCTGAACGTTGAGCGCGCGGAGGATGAATACTACGTAAGTCTTTCTCACGAAATGAGCAAAACTCACTATATTTCCTTTATCGCTGCCGTGCGGGACGACGGCTGCGAGATAAAGAAGCTCTATCCGGAGGGCGGCGCGGACGCCCGCTTCAAAATAAGCAGAACGAAGTATATCTATTATTATTGCAACCGGCACGGCCTTTTCAGAGCCACGGCCATGCCCGGCGGACGCGCGCGCTGAAAAAACAGCAAAAGCTCCGGGATCGATCCGATCCCGGAGCTTTTTCCCGCTCTTGTGCGAATTACAACTCTGTTCAGTGTTCCTCTATCTCTTCGATGAGCGCCTGGTAGACGATATGCAGGTTCTCGTTCTCCATTCTCAAATTATGTACGAGAGTGGCGGATATGGACATGAGCAGCTCAAGCCCTATGCTCGGATGCTCCCTGCAGAATCGCTGAAAATCCTCGTAGCTGAGACTCAGAGCGCGGCAGTCCGTTTTGGCGCGCACGGTCGCCGAGCGCTTGCCGCGGTCTATGAGCGCCATTTCACCGAAGGAGCAGTGGTAACTGTCCTGCAGAGACGCCGTTACGTATGGCTCTCCGTACAGGGTCTTTTTCAGCACGTCTACGCTGCCCTCCCAGAGAAGGTACATCTCGTCCCCCGGCTCACCTTCCTGCAGTATCTCGGTCCCGGCCGGAAAGCGTTTTTCCTCCATCACGGAGGCAAGCAGGGCCAGGTCCCCGTCCGGCAGAGTGCTCAGCAGCGGGAAGGTCTTGAGCCCTTTGATCATCTCTTCGTCAGATCGCATCGTCATATCTCCTCCGTAAGCACGATCACGCCCATGTTCCTGCCGAGAATATAGTCGTCGGGAGGATTAAGCAGCGGATGGTTGCGCTCCGTATCCTTGACAGTTTTCAGCTTCTGTATTATCTCGCCGTAGTTGCTCGACTTCATGGCGTCGGCGAGGGTTGCGTGCTTTATCGCGTTTTCGGCGCCCATGTTTTCAAGTATGCCTATGGCCAGAGTCCCCTTCTTCTTAAAGTACCCGGCAAGCTCGGCGTAGCGCTTGTCCCGCCAGGAGTCTTCCACGGGAAGTATCTGTATGCTTATCCCGTTGCCGTTGTCGAACATGGAGCGCAGCACGTTCGCCATGCCCGTATAGTTCGTGGCAGTGGAGAGGATATAGCGGCTGTACTCCTCGGTGTATATGACCTCGTCGCATTTCTGCGCCTCGAGGTAATTGCGGTACCGCTCCGTCTGCACCAGCGCGCAGACGTGGCAGCGCGGGCTGAGGGCCTTTATCATGAGAGTGCAGACGAAAATGCGGGAATCGACCAGCTCCGGTTCCAAACTCTCATGCGCTTCTCCGAGCACCAGCGCGGTGGACGCCTTGCGGATGTTCGCATCCAGCAGCGTCTGTTCCTCAGTGAATTCGCCGCGGATATAGTGCAGGCCTTTCAATTCCTTATCCGCAAGAAGCGCCTGCATCTTGAGATCGCTGACGTTGTTCACGATCACGATGTCTTCCGCCGTAAGACCGCCCGATTTGCGGATTATGTCGCCTATCAATGCCTTTATATCGTTTTTCCAGCCGAATATTACGACGTGATCGGAGAGATTCTGCACTTTCTTTATCCTCCTTGTCGGACTGTTGCTGTATGCGTTGATCTTCGAAGATATGAAGCCTATGATCGTTGAAAGGAAAAGCAGGCTGAACATTATGAATAACATCAGCAGGGCCCTGCCCTTCCAGCTCGTGGGGATATAGTCAGTGAAGCCTCTTCCGAGGACGATGTTGATGTTGTTCCACAGCAGGATATCCAGATAAGTCTTTTTCCCGCCGGGACCTATCTCTGTCAGCCAGTAGAAATAGCAGAGGATCGCGTAAATGGCAAACGCGACAAGGACCACGACGGCATGGGACTCCGTCAGGCGTTTTTTCAGTTTTGCCAGAAATTCTTTTACTCTCATGATCGCATCACCGTGATCCTTTATTCGCGGTCAGGCGCCCGTTCAGACGCGCAAAAGATACGTGCTATATTGGTTATTATAAGCTTCTGCAGATGAATTGTCTACCTTTTTGCCGCCGGCGCTCTGCGTAAAGCGGTAAATGTCCGCCGGAGCGGGAGCAAAAGTCCCCGATAATCTTTTCTTATAGTTGAAAGAATACTCTTCGGGAATTATAATAAGAAAACAAGAGATGCTTCTCGGTGAGCAAAAGGCATAAACGTGAGGAGGTAGCGCCATGAGCCCTGCCGGCGGCAAAAGGATAAATGACGACTACATACGGAGTTTCTTCGGCATAGAGGACAGTGAAGAGGGAAACGCCGAGCTGGAGGGCATCAAGCAGAAGCTCGAAAAGGTCCAGTTCGAAAACGGCGAAGACATATGCGTTATAGACGACGAGGCGGACGGGATGTATTTTCTCGAATCCGGCACCGCGGTCGTTCTGGGCAGAGACGGTTCTCAGATAAATATCATGCACGAAGGGCAGCACTTCGGAGAATACGCCGTGCTCGCCAAGCAGAAACGTCTCTCTACCGTAAGATCGCTCGGACGCACCGTCGTATGGCGGCTGACGCCCGAAGACATGATGGACATTCTGACAAGGCACCCGAACATCTGGGGCGACCTGATGAAGAGCGTCTACGGCCAGGTATCCGGCAAGCATTCGCAGATACTCGCGCTCTCCGGCATGAGGAAGGGCATACTGCAGCACCCCTCCAACGAAGCTCCCATGTCGAAGCGCCGCATGATAATTCAGTACGGCATACTGGCTGTGATCTACGTGCTCGCTTTCCTGCTCGTGCCGCGCGGCTCTACCGCTCCCGTTTTTATCGCGCCGCTGGCACTGATGCTGGCCTACGTGCTCATAACGAAGCGTACCCTGGAATCGCTCATCGTCTCCGGCATCCTGGCGGCTCTGCTCATATACCGCAACGGTCTTTCGGCAAGCTTTGTAGACGGGCTGATGGCTACTATGGAGTCGCCGGACAACGTGTTCACGGTGCTGGTGATGGCGTTGATGGGCGGAGTCGTGCAGCTTATCGAGGCCTCGGGTGCCGTTACCGCGTTCAAGAAAGCCGTTGAAAAGCATATTTCCACCAGGCGCGGCGTGCTGCTCGCGTCATACGGCATCATGGCCGTTACCTGCATAGACGACGGGCTCAACATGACCTGCGCCGCATACGCTACGAACGCCGTTTCAAAGGAGCAGGAAATGCCCAGAGAGCGGGCCTCTCTTATCTACAGCCTGCTGCCGACGGTTTTAAGCTCCTTCGTGCCGCTCTCGCTCTGGGGCATATTCGTAATAGGTACCATAAGCGCCTCCGTCAGCGAAAACGGCGTGGCGCTGTTCTGCCGCTCCATCCCCTTCAATTTCTTCTCGATAATAACGGCGTTACTGATGCTTCTTTACTGCTTCGGAAAGCTGCCGCTCACAAAAAGGCTTAAAGCCGCCGACAGGCGCGTGAAGGAGGGCGGCAGGCTCTGGCCGGACGGCTCCGAGAAATATCTGAGCCTGAGCGAGCCCGAGATGTGGGGCAAGATCAAAAACGTCATGCTGCCGATAATCTTTCTGGCTGTGATGTCTCTGGCAATAAGGAGCCTTCTTGCGGGCAGCTTTGTAGTGGACAGCGCCGTAGGGCTTGCGGCCACTTTGCTTTTCATGTTCCTGCTCTACTGCTGGCAGGGGCTCATGACGCCCGAGCAGTTTATGGAGCATCTGGTCACGGGAATGGCCAACACCACTCTCCCGATAGTGATGTATCTTCTCACGATGTGCTTCTCCGGCATGCTCGAGCAGCTCTCTCTCACCGAGGTCTTTCTTGAGACGGTAGTGCCTCTCGGCAGGATCGGCCATCTCTTCCCGGTGGTCATTTTCCTTGCCTCCATGCTGCTGACGGCGGCTCTCGGCTCCTCCTGGGCAATGTACGCCATCGCGATCCCGATAACCGCGCGCTTCGCTCCGCTGCTCGGAGCTAATCTGGCGCTCTGCATCGGTGCCGTCGCCGGAGCGGGCATAGCCGGCGAGAAAAACTGCAGGTTCACTGCCGACGCTCTGAACGTAGGCACGGTTATCGGCTGCAACCCCGAGACCGTCCGCCGGGTGCGGATTTCCTACAGCCTGCCGATAACCATAGTCGCGGCTGTGCTGTATCTCATAGCCGGACTGGTCCTGCGGTAACGCATACAATAAATACAGCGGCGCAACCTTTGCAGGTGCGCCGCTTTCGTTTTTATCAGAGCATCGCTCCGCCTATGGCCGTGGCGGTAACGGTGCCGCCGAGGTCTATGCTGCCGAGCATTGCGTGGCCTACCTTGCTGTCTTCGGAAAGCTCTACCGTTATATCGCCGGATATTCCGCGGCTCGCCGCCTCTTTTACGGCGAGCTCCCTGGCCATTTTTCTGGCCGCGGCGGAAGCGTCTTCCCTGTCCCTGTAGTACTCCCGCCTTTGAGCCGCACATACGAAGTAACCGTCCGCCCCGGAGGGGGTGAAATTCGGCTTTATCTCCACCGTGACGTCCGCCGTGATATTGCCTACGACGGCGCCCACGGCGTTGGCGACGTGCGCGTTTTCCGGTATCACGCATTTCGCGCCGAGCGCCTTCGCCACGTCCGGGAGGAAGATATGAGTCGGCGCGCCGATGCCCACAAGCGTCGCGCCCGTCATAAACGGCACCTTGAAGAAGCCGTCCCCCGCCGCGCGGAACTCGTCCCACGAGCGGTCTATCAGCTCGTCGAGCTGGCGGTCTATGCCGTTTCTGCGGAGATTCGGATGCTTATCCTGCAGCAGTATCCTGACTACGTTTTTGTAGAGCTTTCTCCGCACGGCCTCGTATACGGAATCGGCAAATTTCAGTATCTCTCTCTCGTCCGTGTCGTCAAAGCCGAGCGAACGCATAAGGAAGCGCGCGGCGAGCACGGCGGCCTCGGTATCGTATACGCTGAAATCGCCTTTTATGTGCATGAAATCCGTAGGCGTGAGCCCGGAGCGAAGTATTATCCCCTCGGATTCTATTCTGTCGAAGCGCGCCGTGTGGTAGATATCCGTTCCCACGGCCTCCATCGCCTCGCGCATCATGAGCGGGCGCTCTGCTATCGCTCTGCAGAGCTTCTTTTCCGTTTCGTCGAAGCCCTCCCTGTCCTCTATCGGATGAAGGAGAGTATAGAACTCGTAAATGGGCTCGGCGTTGTATTTCGTCGTCCGCAGGAGCTTTTTAAGCTGCTCCTTGATTTCCGGATGCTGCGTCGCGAGCAGCGATATCGGCTGTATGCGCTGCGCCTCGAGCAAAAACCCGGCCTTTCCCGGGCGCACGGCGCTGTCCCCGCCGAGGCCGAAGGTATCTATGAAAACGCCCTTCACGAAGGTGCGCCAGCTGCCCACGCTCACGCCGTCTATCGCTTTTACGGGGCGTCCCTTCTTAACGAGTGAGATATCCGTGGTCGTGCCGCCCATATCGACTATCACGCTGTTTTCCGAGTTCGAGAGCTTAAGCCCGCCCAGCACGCTGGCCGCCGGGCCGCAGAGTATGGTCTCTACCGGCTTCGCCTGCGAGAATTCTTCGCTCATGAGGCTGCCGTCGGAACGGACTATGACTATGGGCGCTTTAATATCTCTTTCCTTCATGGCCGCCTTAATGGCGGCTATGAATTCCTTTACCACCGGAACGAGCCTCGCGTTGAGCATCGTTCCCGCTCCGCGGCGGATGCTGTTTACCTCCGTGAAAAGGTCGCTGCCGCAGATTATCGGCACGTCGAACTTTTCCTCCAGCCGGCGCTTTGCCTCCTGCTCGGCGGGAGCGCCGTTGTTCACGGCGTTCACCTCTACTATGCCTATTCCCTCGGCGTCCCTGAGCCATTCATGCGTTCCCGCGTCGAAGCTCTCCCAATCCACCTTCGGCAGGATCTTTCCGTCGAAGCTGCCGCTGCCGCCGCAGTAATAGATATTGTCGCTTCCGAAAACGCCGTAGCTCCCGCCCTGGCGCTCCATCGTGCTCTTGTCCATGCCTATGAATATGAGCTTTGCTCTGCCGCCCTTGTTCTCCACGCAGGCGTTCGTTGCAAGCGTGGTGGAGAGAGCTATTATCTCCGCCGAACGGCAAAGCTCGCGGTCGAGCGCGTCGAGCGCGCCGAGTATGCCGAGCTTGAGATCGTTTTTCGTGGTGAGCGATTTTGAGGCGGCAAGCACCTTCCCCGTCTCGAAATTATAAACCGCTGCGTCTGTATACGTTCCGCCGGTATCTATGCCTATCCCTATCCTCAATCTTCTCGCCTCGCTGTTCATAAACGGCCCGCGGAAGCCTTCCGTCTCCTCAGGCCGCATAAAGCTTCACGGATATACACCGTTTTTTTCCTGTCACTTGTATTATACAGTAAAACCGATAAAAAGACAAACAAAAATAGCTTTTCTCTTTTCCGGGCCGCTTTTTTGTTGTCAGCGGTATTCGGGTATGATAAGATGATAAATAGAATACACGATATCAACCTCTATCCAGAAGGAGCCTGTGTTTTGAAGAAGTTCTGGCGCGCTTTTACGCATTATATAAAGAATTCCGATATGCTCCTGCTCTTTCTCTGCATCGCGAGCACGGCCTACGGAATAGTCCTCATCTCCAGCGCAACGAGGAGCTACGGGACCTCGAGCAACGTGAAGATCCAGCTCGCCGCCCTTATAATAGGGATCGTCCTGTACGTTCTGCTTTCCATAATAGATATAGAGATCATCTCCTCCAAATGGCGCTGGATCTTCGCCTTCAACATTCTTTTCATTGGAACGCTCTTCATCTGGGGCGAAGCGGGCGACACCATAAACAAGGGCTGGCTGCGCTTCGGGCCGATAGGCGTGCAGCCGGCAGAGATAGTGAAGATCACTTTCATAATCGTCTTCGCCACGCAGATGAACTATTTCCGCTCGTATAAAAACCTCAATTCCTTCGGCTCGTTTTTGCTGCTCGTACTCCATTTTCTGCTGATGTTCGGGCTCATCGTGGTATCCTCCTCCGACCTCGGCTCGGCAATGGTCTATCTCTTCATCTTCATAGTCATGCTCTTCGCGGGCGGGCTCAAGCTGCACTGGTTCCTCGTCGGCATAGCGGCGATGGCCGTCGGCCTGCCGCTGATGTGGACCAATTTCCTGAAGGATTATCAAAAGGAACGCATCCTCGCCCCCTACGTCGCCTCTATCGACCCGGAAGGGCTCGGCATCCGCTGGCAGGCTGTCCAGAGCAAGATCGCCATAGCCGGCGGCGGCCTCACGGGCCAGGGGCTCTACCACGGCGCGAGAGTGCAGGCGGAATACCTCCCCGGCAAGCATACTGACTTCATCTTCGCCGTGGCCGGCGAAGAGCTCGGGCTCGTCGGCTGTCTCGCGATAATCCTCCTGCTCGCCGCCATAATAGCCCGCTGCGTTTACGTGGGAGTGAAATCAAGGGATTATCTCGGCTCGGTGGTCTGCTTCGGCATAGCCGGAATGCTCATATTCCAGGTGCTTGAAAATATAGGCATGTGCCTCGGGCTCACCCCCGTCGTCGGCCTCACGCTCCCGTTTTTCAGCTACGGCGGCTCTTCGATAATAACCATGTTCGCCGCCATGGGTATAGTTTCCGGCATAAAGCTCCGGCCGAAGCCCGAGCGCTACCGCAGGTTATAAGTCAGAGCCGCCGGAAACAGCGGCTCTCTTTTTCGGGGGCCGCCCCGCCGGGGCGGCCTATTGACTTTACCATAGCTTCATTCTATTATTGTTATAACATTTTTGTATCTTTGGAGGCGCCATGGCTGCTCAGTTCAAACCGGATAAAACAAGCATAGTGAGCTCCAGTCTTATGGGGCCGGAGAGCGGCGCGCCCTGCGCCGTTGACAGCACCGACGGACGCATAACGCGCATACGCCCCTATCATTACGACAAGGACTATACTGATAAATACTGCAACCCCTGGAAGATTGAGGCGCGCGGGAGCACCTTCTCCGCGCCCGACCGCGTTACGATAACCCCCTTCGGTCTCGGCTACAAATCAAGGGTGTACTCTCCGAACCGGGTGATGTACCCCCTCAAGCGGGTGGACTGGGACCCTGACGGGGATAGAAACCCGCAGAACCGCGGCAAATCGAAATACGTGCGTATTTCATGGGACGAGGCCGCCGAGATCGTGGCAAAAGAGCTCGTGCGAATGAAGGAAAAATACGGCCCGGAGGCCGTACTGTGCCAGGCGGATATGCACGGCGAGGGCAAAAACGTCTCCCCGAGCCACGGCTGCCCTAACCGTCTTTTGTCCCTCATGGGCGGCTATACCCTCCAGATGCGCAATATGGACTCCTGGGAGGGATGGTTCTGGGGCGCCAAGTACGTATGGGGCTGCGAGCCCGTGGGCGAGATGGCGCCGCAGGCAAACCTTTACCCCGACATAGCCAAAAATTCCGATATGCTCCTCTTCTGGGGCTGCGACCCGGAGACTACTCCTCTCGGCGTAGTGAGCCATATGCCGAGCCGCCTGTGCTACTGGCTGAGCTCGCTGGGCATAAAGTCCATATACATCTGCCCGGATCTCAACTACGGCGCTGCCGTGCACGCGGACAAATGGATACCCATACTCCCGAATACGGATGCCGCGCTGCAGCTTGCCATCGCCTACGTATGGCTGACCGAGGGCACTTACGACAAGGAATATATAGCGACTCACGCCTACGGCTTTGATAAGTTTGAAGATTACGTCCTCGGCCGCGAGGACGGCGAAGCGAAAACGCCCGCGTGGGCGAGCGAAAAATGCGGCGTTCCCGAGTGGACGATAAAGGCCCTCGCCCGCAAGTGGGCAAAGGAGACCTCCAGCATAATCCACGGCAATGGCGGGCCGTATATACGAGGCCCCTATTCCTCCGAGCCCGCGAGGCTTGAGGTGATGCTTCTCGGCATGCAGGGGCTCGGCCGCCCGGGAGTGCACCAGGCGAAGATGATCGAATGGAGCCTCTGGAACCGCGATTATCCCGTGCCCTTCCAGGGACAGTTCGTACCGAAAATAACCGCCATCGCGGATCCTCTCCGCCCGGTCGACGGGGACGTAGACCCGAAGATAAATATGGACCGCTTCGTTCTCACTCCCGCGCAGAAGGAGCGCGCGCCCGAGCTTATAAAGCTCTTCCGGCAGCTCCCCGCGCCGAAGCAGTTCATCCCGCGCTGTCTGGTACACAAGGCCCTGCTCGAGGGTCACGCCGAATGGCGCGGCCTGCAGTGCTTCTCCTCGAGCCAGCAGCCGGACGCGAACAACTACCGCCTGCCGACGCAGCAGTATCAGTTCCAGGAGATGCGCTATCCGCGCGAGGGACTCAGCCGCGTGCATATGATATGGACGGACGCCCCCTGCCAGGTCACCTGCTGGAACGACGGCAACCTCACCGCAAAGGCTTACTGCGACGAGAACATAGAATGCATCGTCGCGCAGCACCCCTGGCTGGAAAACGACTGCTACTTTGCCGACATAATCTTCCCCGTGGCCACGAAGCACGAGCTGAGCGACCTCGGAAACGATATGTCCAGCGGCGCTTTTACTTCCATCTACTATACCGAGCGCTGCTGCGAACCAGTTGGCGAATCTCTCTCGGATTTCGACGTCTGCGCGAAGGTCGCCGAAAAGCTCGGCCCGGAATATTACGACGCCTATACCGACCATATGAGCGAAGCAGAGCGCGTGCGCTTCTTCTACAAGGCCACCGGCTGCGAGGACTACATGACCTGGGAGGAATTCACCGCGAGAAAAGTTTTCGTGGTCCCGTGCAAGACACAGGAGGAGCTTGACGCCATTCCCGCCGGTCTGCTCGCCTTCCACGACGACCCGGAAAGCAACCCTCTCTCCACTCCCACCGGCAAGCTCGAATATTTCTCCACGGAGATCGCCGAAAACATTTCGGACGATCCGGAGAGACCTCCCGTGCCGCACTGGATAGAAAGCGGCGAGAGCCACGACGAGCGCCTTTCCTCCGAAAGGGCGAAAAAGTACCCTCTCCTTTGCCAGTCGAATCACGGGCGCTGGCGCATGCACGCCCAGTGTGACGATATAATCTGGAACCGCGAAGTAGAGACCATGAAGATCCGCGGGGAGGACGGCTACCAGTACGAGCCAGTGTGGCTGCATACCTCAGAGGCTGAAAAACGCGGCATAAAGCACGGCGATATAGTAAAGGTCTTCAACGAGCGCGGCATAGTTCTCTGCGCCGCATACGTTACCGAGCGTCTCATGCCGCATGTCTGCTACGTAGACCACGGCGCGAGGCTCGACCCGATAATCCCCGGCCTTCTCGACCGCGGCGGCGCTATAAACACCATAACCCCCACGGCCCCGACCTCTAAAAACGCTACGGGCATGGCCGTTTCCGGCTTCCTCGTGGAGGTCGAAAAGGTACAGCCGGAGGAATGGGCGCAGTGGAAGCGCGATTATCCCGAGGCCTTTGCCAGGCATATAGACCCCGACGCCGGCGTATGTCTCGACGGCTGGCTCATAAAGTGATTCCGAAAAAAGAAAAAGGCGGCTCCGGGTATAGGCCCGGAGCCGCTTTTATTCTTTTATTTCTTCGCCGCAGCCTCTTCCTGCCTGTAAGCGTCCTCAAGCAGCGATATATAGCGCAACAGCGGCTCGCTCTCCGTCTTCCAGACGCAGAGCATTTCCTCCGTGAAGTCCGTAGGGTAGCGGCGCAGAGAGTTGCCGAAGCCTATGTGCGTTCTTGCCGAGCTTATGAGCACGCCCCTGCTCGTGGCTGCCGTGACGTAAGCGGAATCCCGGTTCGGGGCAGTAATTATCTCTGTCGGGTAAAGCCCGAGTGCGTTGGACTCCTTTTTGGTCCGCGCGATCGTCTCGGCTGCGCTCTCCTCGGGATAGCTGTTTATTATTATCGGCTCGCGCATAAAGTCCTTATACGTCGCGCCCTCCTTCGCGAGAGGATGGCTCTCCGAAACGAGCAGGTGTATCGGCGAAAGGAACATGACCCTGCTTTTGTATTCGTGCGCCCAGGGAGCGAGCCTGCTGAGAATGAGCACGGCGTCGAGAATGCCGGCCTCGAGCCTGCCCTGCAGCTGGTTTGGCGGATGCATCTCGAAGACGACGTCCAGATTCGGGTACTCCGTC
>JAEEGL012974097.1_pt1 | contig 16914 bp, 8 predicted proteins | sample 9134231 | NCBI WGS metagenome assembly JAEEGL01 (sample SAMN16246548, study PRJNA631951) | gut metagenome | biome: gut microbiome; feature: rumen; material: fiber-attached | host: Bos | place: Iran: Karaj | collected 2018-10
ATCCAGCCCGTTGCACTTGAACTTTTAGGTAAGGCACGTGACCTGGCCGACGCTCTCTGCGAGAAGGTGGTAGCCATGCTCCTGGGTGAGGGTATCAAGGACCAGGCCCAGATGCTCATCGAGTATGGTGCCGACGAGGTCATCGTCGTAGATGCTCCCGAACTGAAGGACTTCCTGAGCGAGCAGTATTCCCAGGCCGTTGGCCAGATCATTACCGAGCGCAAGCCTAGTATCGTGCTCTATGGCGCTACGACCATCGGTCGTGACCTCGCACCGCGCATCGCTTCGCGCCTCAAGACCGGTCTGACTGCCGACTGCACCAAGCTCGAGATTGAGCCCGATGCCAACAATGAACCCGAATTCCGCATGACGCGTCCTGCCTTTGGTGGTAACCTGATGGCAACCATTATTTGCCCGAACACTCGTCCTCAGATGTCGACCGTACGTCCCGGTGTGATGCAGAAGATGCAGCGCCAGGAGGGTCGCGAGGGTGTCATTACCGAGTTCGCCCCCAAGTTTGACGCTAGCAAGTTCAAGGTAAAACTCGTCAAGACCATCAAGGCCGACAAGACGGTTGCCGACATCAGCGAGGCCAAGATCCTCGTCAGCGGTGGCCGTGGCGTCCATGACAAGGAAGGCTTCGACAAGCTGCAGGCCCTCGCCGACGTTCTTGGCGGCCAGGTGGCTTCGTCGCGTGCCATGGTTGACAATGGCGTGATGCCCCACGAGGTACAGGTAGGTCAGACGGGTAAGACCGTCCGCCCCAACCTCTACATGGCTTGCGGTATCAGCGGTGCTATCCAGCACCTCGCCGGTATGGAGGAGAGCGACTTCATTATCGCCATCAACAAGGACAAGTTCGCCCCCATCTTCAGCGTCGCTGACCTGGGCATCGTGGGCGACCTCCACAAGATTGTCCCCATGTTGACCGAGCGCATCAAGAAAGAACTCGAGAAGTAAATTCTCCCTGTTCTATTCCCCCCTCAACAAAGCCGGCTCCACCACTGAGTCGGCTTTGTTTTGTCCTTGTAGTGCGAGCCATTGGCACGTAAGTCCACCCTCAGCAGTTTTGGCACAGTTCTTGCCCTTCTTAATAGAAACATGTTACCGAAAACCGATGAAACGCAAAAAGAAGAAGCAGGTCACCAATCTTGACGATGTCATCAAGGCGATGCGTCGCGGCAACCGTGAGGGTGAGCAGGAAGTGCTTGGCCCCGGCTTCCACTCGGCCAACCGTGTCCACCGCTCCAAGAAAACCTATACCCGCAAGGCCAAGCACAAGGGCAGCGAGCAAGAGTAGCTGACGGGTGTCTCTGGCGGTCTCTATGCGCCATGACTCTGTCACGGCCTTTCAAGATTTGAAACTTTGTTGTATCTTTGCATCATTGTTTAATTAAAAAGGAAAATCCAATGAGATACTCAAAGATGATTGCTGCAGCCTTGCTGGCCATAGCAGGCCTGCTCACGGGCTGCAAGAGTGCCCAACAAACGGCGCTGGCTAAGGACCCCACGATGGATTCCAGCCAGTTTGTCAACATCACCGACGTTGTGCCTGATGCGATTCTGGAAATCAGGTATTTTAGCACCTATAACTTCGTGGGCGCGCGCATCGACGGCTACGAGGAACCAGTGGCCTTGATGACGCGTGTGGCTGCCGATAGCCTAAAAGCCGCCAGTGACGACCTTAAGCGACACGGCTACTGCATCAAGATCTATGACGCCTATCGCCCCCAGCGCGGCGTGGACCACTTCATGCGTTGGTCTCAAGACCTGACCGATACGGTGACCAAGGCCTATTTCTATCCTTACTTGACCAAGAAAGAAGTCTTTGACGGCGAATATGTCGCTACTAGGAGCGGCCATTCACGTGGCTCGACGATTGACTTGACCATCGTCGATATGAAGACCGGCAAGGAAGTCGATATGGGCGGAACCTTCGACTGGTTCGGCATCGAGAGCCATCCCGACTATGGCGGCGGCAACCCCGAGACGCTGGACTTCCAGCAGACCGTGCCCACCTTCACCAGCGAGCAGTTCTACAACCGCATGGTCCTGCGCACCGCCATGCTGCGCCACGGCTTCAAGCCCCTCGACAACGAGTGGTGGCACTTCACCCTCAAGAACGAGCCCTTCCCCGACACCTACTTCAACTTCCCCGTCCGCACCCTCAAGAAGTAATTGGTCAGGAATTCACTTTTGTGATTTCCACGTCTGAAGGATAGCTACGGTTCTTCTCCTTGAAAAGTATAATATCCAATATAAAATAGAATATTAATTTGTGTTTAATGAGTAGCCTGTATTGTAAAAATACGGGCTATTTGTTGTAGAAATCCCATAAAATTTGTATATTTGCATCGTTGATGCAAGAAGAATGAGATAAATGTGTCTTTTACTCTACTCATTGCTGGATACTCTTGTCACCAACAAATAGAGGTGTATCATTAGTAAAAATTGATAAATAGTATGTTTAGATCTGGTTCTTCAGGAGCTGCCCTTCTGTTGACGACGCTCTTCCTGGCAGGGTTTGCGTTTTTCTCCTTTATGGGCCTGTCATATCTGTATGACGGAGACCTCAGGTGGTCGTTGCTTGTTTGCCTGGGAGGAGTCCTGCTTCTCAGCTTCTTTCTTTGGCTGGCTTGCCGTACAAAGACTGAGAGGCAGAGACGGCTGCCGCTTGAAGTGATTTCTCTGCTTGGTGCAGCAGCGATTCTCTTTTTGGGCAGGGCACCGTTTTCTCAGTTCATCTATGTATTGGAAAACAAGAGTACCATTGATAGCCTGGCGACAGCAGCACGTAATAGCGCAGCCGGTCTTGACATTGCTTATTTAGACTATGTGGACAATAGAGTAAAAAACTATAGAAAGAATCTGAAAAATGACTCTAATGCCAATGTGAAGGTTAATAGCTTGAAAAGGCGTCTCAAGCCTGAAGATTTGAACAATATTAGTGAAGCTCGTAAGGCTTGGATTGATCAGTTGGAGAATTTAAATATCTGGAACCCAGGAACGGCTAAGAACCTGTATCACCTCATTGGTGCCAGTGAAAAATGGGTTGCTCAGTATGCTAACGTGTCCAGGATTATCTATAAGGATGAGGGTAGTGCCACTAAGCCTTTCTCTATGCCAATTGACGACATAAAGGGCAGATATGCAGAATTTACTACCCGTCATGTGCCAGATATCTGGAGTAATATTGCTATGATAGTTTGTTGTTTGTCGATAATGGCTTTTTATATTCAAAGCAATCGTTCAAGAAACAAATACAAAGGTCGTCGGGCTTAACTAACGGTATATTCAGATGAAACCAGAACTTAAGAACTTGCTCTATAGCCGCCACACTTATTCTATCGGTGCCATTAAAGAAATGGTGTCGAACAAAGTTGTTGTCCAAGAGGAGCTGGCGGCCCTGTTGGGAAGCTCAATAGCTAGTGACTTGCTGAGGCTCTCTCAAGTGGCGCCGAAGCAATTGCCTGCCGGTGGACTCTATGCCGGACCAAAACAGAGTAACATCATCACGTTGTGGGGTGTTCCTTCGTCGGGTAGGACTTCGGTTATTGCCTCGTTGTTGTCACTTGAAGGTATGACTCCCATCAAACCGGTTGGTAGTGATGACACTGCTCGTAAAATGCGGTCAAAGATAAAGGACATGTGCAACGTGTTCCAGTGCCAGAATCGTTATCAGGCACTTCCCGAAATGGGCAGTGGCTCACCAGAAATTTACCATGCCAAATATCATCACCAATGGCATTCTTACAATCTGTCTTTTCTTAAGGCTAGTCTTGAGGACTGGGATGAAGTCAACCAAGTATTAGATTCCAATCAACGCCAGATACACATCTTCTGCATTGACTGTAGGCAGGATATTGACATGCAAGTGGAAGTGCACAAACAGGTGATAGAACGGTTATCAAACCACCTGTCGCAAGCTGCCGGTGTGTATGTGCTGGTAACCAAATGCGACTTGATGAACTGTCCTGAACTGTATCTCAACAATGCTGCTCAGACATTGGTCACGGCGTCTAGTGCTTCTGGTCTGTGGCGTTTGATCCGCAATAAGTGTAAGACCAATTTGATCTATAATGAACAACCGATTGTCTGCAGTGTGGGTGATTTCATCTTGACAGATTATGCCCAATTAAGTTCAAAATACACCCAGCAATTGTGCGATAAGTTCATTATTCGCAAGTGTGAGCATAATCATTGGGGGCTTGTAAAACTATTGAAGATGGGCAGTAAGGGCATGGCTGCATTGCTCTTTCTTCTCATTGTGGCATTGGCGGGACTTGGGGTTTATAAAGTTTTTAGTATGTTGGGAGGAGATCCGACTGATCCAGTGAAGCCCTTTATTTACACAAGTAAATTTGAGCGCGATGTTGACCTCTATTTAAATGCTAATGCAATTTATGAGTCTGCTAGCCAGGACTATGACAGCCTTAGGCTTGATTTGGAGGTGGAGGGTGACATTAAGACGACGGACGGGCAACTTGTTCTGCCCGTAACGGACTATAACAGATGTGACACAAAACTGAGCAATGCCTTCTCAATCATAATGACAAAGCGAATGCAGACGTTTTTCAGCTCAAACACTTGGTCACAAGACTCAGATTTTATGCCTAAGGCCTTGGTGCGGTTGAATGAACTGTATCGACATCGTGACCATATTGATGAGGGTAAAGATAGCGTTTTGCGATATAGGGCGTATCTGCTCTGCTATCGTGACAGCGTCACGAAGGTCATCAACATTATGGACTCTTGCAAGTCAATAAATAGTGTTGACTTCGTCGTTAGGGTAGCAAAACGTTGGGCTGGGGAATATCCTTTCAGCAATGACACACATCTGGATAATAGTTTGAAAAATGCGCCTCGTCATGCTTTTAAAAGTTGTGCCGAGAGATTTGAGGAAAAGGCCGAGCCTCTCTTGAGAAAGAACGATAATAATGGTACATGGAAACGATACTTATTTAGTTCAGATGAATACATTCGTAATAAAACAAATATTGATGGAATAAAGTCTCTCAGAGATCAAGTCTTGAAATTATACCACAGAGTGGAAACTGAGAATCAAGAGGATGATAATTATCAATATGAAACACTGATGAGAGATTTATCTAATTTATATAATAAGTTGAATGATGAATTACCCGAGAGCCAGAAGAAGTCTTTATATGACTCGTTGAAAAGAATAGCAACCAAGGTGGTAGATAAAGTAGAAGGACTCTTCGATTAAAAATAGACCAGGATATGGACAGAAAAGAGAAAACATTTTGGACTAATATAGGTGCATTATTTGTTGCACTGGTGTTGCTAGTGTTGTGTCTGACGATGACGGGAAGAATATCTAAGAAGATAGCGCTTGTCGTTGACCAGATTGAATTGACGAACCGTGATTCGGTGACGGTAGGGCAGAATAGTGACATCTATTTTCACCATGTGCCTAAGGATTTCCTTATCATTGCTAGAGAGGGCAACCACTATAGGTGGCGAGTCAATAATCAATACCATGACTCACTGCAGTATTTCAAAGTCAATAACGTGAATCCTAACAAGTTCGTTATCAAGAATGACGAGTCGCAGCACATTGTTCTGAATCTGCCCACCAGTTACCGAGATACGCTCAAGCTCTCGTTTACAGGCAAAGATGTGTGGAAAACTTGGAAGAGCCGTTTCAGTAAACAGAAGGATGTTCTCGCGCGGCATTTTGCTACCAACTACCGCATTGCCCAGGATAGCGTGTCGGCTCAGGATAGCTTGGCGTTTCTTAACCAGATGCAGTGCCATGCTGTACGGTCTTTTTTTGAGAAAGACGGCAACACGATTGTGCTGGTTATCCTTGATGAACTGACCAAGATCCAAGAGAAGGGGCAAGATGGTAAAGAAACCGAAATAGGTTATGTGCGCTCGGGTATCACATCAGACACGGGTGAAGAGGCAGGCCACTGCAAGGTTCAATTCTTTACTGTCTCAACGCATTGCTACCTGGACAAATCACCCGAGGAAGGAACTTTCCAGATCAATGGGGTGAATCATGTGATGAAGGCCTCAGTCAAGTTGACCGAGTGGGGTGCTGGACATGTCATGATCAGTAATGGCGAGAAAGAGCATTCAATGCTGATATCGTTCCCTAAGCCTGTCTCATTTGTGGGAACCGTAGACTCGTTGCGGGTGAAATCCAAGCAATCCAGTGACTTGATTACTCTGAAACAAAACAATAATTCCTTCCCCAACAAGAGCGATCTTTATCTGCCGGCATTCTCTAATGCCATCAATTTTGACTTGTGTAATATTGAGTTTTTCCACAAGGACGATTCTGTCGTCATTCGCGATAACAATTTTAAGACAACGCTAGTAGAGAACCCCACGACGTCCTTCTTGCCTGTCTCGCTCGTGCCTGCATTCAAGAAGATTGACCTGGGTTCTGGAAACGATGTCTTGCACGCCCGAATGGGGTATATCAACCGAAGCTTTTTCCTTTCATATTTGTGGTTGCCCATTATCGTATTCATATTGTTGTTATTGCTGATATGGCTACCTATCAGCCCGATGAAGCCTACAGAGCAGCTTCGTACTAATGCATATAACTTTGCGCAGTTGGACAGTTATCGTGGCTACTTGTCGCTGTTGCTCGTGGTGTGCCTGTTGTACTGCGTGTGCAAGTCAATGATTGCGATAAAGCTGAGCTACACCTATCCCTATTTTGAGAAATTGACAGGCATCATACCTGTTGCCACATCATTATTGATGCTGCTGTTCTTTAGCTTGGTGATGGTGATTAATGCTCCGTTCTTGCACATGAATGCTTGGCGCGGACGAGAAGGACAAAGGCAGAAGAAAACCATGAAATTGTGGCTGGCATGGGTGGTATGTGCTGCCATTTTCCTTGGGCTGACATTGGTGTTCTTTAGAAACATGGATGGACAGATTAGCAGCGGAATGATCAGTTCCTATTTCCACCACGAGGTGTTCATCTGGAAATTCTGGCGATGGACGAGTCCTAGCGCCGTCGGCATTAATGACACACACCGATCGGTAGTGTACACGCTGCTGCTCATTGGGGCTGTCGTTCTGTTCGTCTGGTTGGTTTTCAATTTCAAATACGATTACTTGGCCGAAAAGGTGAAGAAGGTGATTTCCAAGTGGACAGACTGGGTTAAACACTTGAACAGTCTTGTCGGCCAAGGAATCAACCAGTTGTGCTCTAGTCAGGGACAGATTCTCCAGCAGGTACCCACATTGTGGGAGCCTATAGCTAAAAGGTTGCTATTGGTATTGACAATAGCCGCATTGCTTTTGGTCTATGGTTTTATTGCTTGGATTACTCCCTTGCCTGGCCTTCCCACTACACTCATCATAGTGCTGCTGGTCGTAGGTGCTTTTATGGTGGGACTGGAGTTTGTATATGATGCATTTATTGGTATGTTGAAGGTTCTGTTTCCCAGCCATTTCCTGTTGCTGGCTCTCATTGTCACCGCAGGCGTGACCATGGGCAACTTTGGCACCGCATTCATTACGCTGGGTGTTGTGCTCGGCTTGTGCCGGGCTTTGTCGGTAACGGTAGCTGAATTATCTGATCAATCGTCATGTCGTCCTCCCTATACGATACTTTTCCAGATGTTTTTGATTGTGTCGGTCTACACTGTTGCTGCCATGGTCGGTGATAACGGCTACATGACCAATTTCTTGGGATTCACGATGTGCATGATCTCATTTTTCTTCTTGGTTAAGCGCAGGCAAGCCAGAAATGATGTCCAATCAAAACAAGCACGTAAAGAGAAGACATGGGTCACTCGTACGCTACTGTTGATCTGTGTTCTCGCATGGCTAATGCCCATGATTTGCAGCAAGATATTCAATCCCGAGAACGTGAACTACAGCCGCATGTCCCGACGCGTGATGCTGTACTCCAATTTTGATGACCTGCAGAAGAGCGGCTACCGTTACAGTGAGAGCGATGCCGAGTTTATGGTCATCATGAGCCATTATATGCAAGGCGATAGTCTTAGTCGCAAGAACCATGATCCCCTCTCTAATGATGCCCATTTCATGCATCCGTCTGTTAGTTCAGGACAGTCTCCAGTAGCACTTAATGACCTGAGTGTCCCCATTGCCTTCTTTGGCTCTTATGGTAGCGTCATGACCCATATAGTCTATTTTATGTTGCTAGCGCTCTTGATGTGGATCGTCATGCGGCATACCATCGGCTACATAGATGATAGAGATAATCAATTGACCAAGACCATGCAATGGCGTCTGATGGCGATGTTCATGTGGGTGGGTACCAGCCTCTATATTTATTTCTCATATATTGACTGGTTGCCCTTCACGGGCCGATTGAATCCGGGTTTCGGTGTGGATGCCGTGGGCGAAGCCCTCGAGACAGCCTTTCTGTTGGCCTTTATGGGATCGGTTACTGGAAGAAAGAAATAATTATTAACCCAAATAAAAATAAGTACAATGAACAAAGTTATTTCGAATATTCGTAATTGGCTTGATGAGTTGCGTGATACGTTTAATCCACCAGAGAGTATACGTCTTGCTGTTGTGGGAAGCATTTCCAGTGGAAAAAGCTTCTTGATTCGGGATTTGCTAAATGCAATCTTGGGTATGGATTGCACTTGCTTTAGGTCAAAAACCTTGGAACGCAAATATGGTTTCAAATATCGTTCGCCCAAGGACTTTTCTCCCAACGAAAACGGCGGTAATGGTGGTACTCCTATTTATGCCTGTCGTCAGAGTAAGCACTTTGGTTGTAGGGTTGCAAAGACTTCTAGTTTCAGGTATGTCTTGTCTTTCCTGAATATCCCTGGTGAGATTTTTGAAGAGCCCAAACTTACTCACTATCATCAACTGAAGAAGCAGCTGCTGACCGATAGAAAACTCTTTACGGTTCATACCTATGATATTTCGGGAGAACGCCGCTTGATAGTGAAGCCCAATGAGGATTTTTGTGTAGTGGATAATACAATTGCCCCCCCAAAAGAACTGAGCGCTTATGTAGACCGTTTTAAGTCGTGGGCGGAGATAAATGGAGAACTTGAACCGAACGAGAAGTTCAAGGCGAAGAAAGTTGAGCATCTCTCTGGAAATGAGCTGATGATGAACTTCTTCAAGTATGATACCGACTCAGTTATGCGTAGTATAACCAGTCTGATAGAGAAAGGTGATGTATTTCATGATTTATCGTTCAATGCTGATGATTTTGAGAACAATAAAAGTGATTTGAGTTTTGTCTTTTTCCATTATTGCACTTTAGCCACCGACATCATTCTGTGTGATAGAATATATGCTCCACGTGACCGGGACCAGGTAGAGAATATAGAGCAGATGGATTATAAAACACTGACAAACAGTCTTTATCAATTTCTTGAAGAAGAGAACCTGGCCAAGGAGATAAAAGTATATCTTGCATTCAGGAATGTTGATTTTCTGCTTCAGAAACCCGAGGTTGAAGCTGCCTATCAATCTCTTTATAAGCAGTTGAGAAAAAAGAAAATGGATAAGGGCGGTTGCCGCAATGCGATTTATTCGCTCTTTTCTTATCTCCTGTTTAATCATATTGGTAGCATCAATAATAGTGATATCGGTGATACGATTGAATATATTCTTGGGATCGATGAAACAATGAACGTAGAATTGCTCCCAGGTGAGGCTAATTCAACCGAAGAGAGTTTCATCAAGAAGCTTGAAGACCGATATGTAGATATTACCGGCTCTACTGGCCAGCTTATGAGTCCTGTGGGTATGACCGACCATATCTTATCAAGAATCGGTGATCAAGGACAGGGCTTCAGACAACTGCTGGTACAAACAGGTTGGGCGGGAGATCCTAACAGCTCATTTGTACCTCATGTATTCTTTACCTGTACTCCGATTACCCAGGATTACCGTGTTTTTAAGAATGGAGATAGGAATAAAGGTCAAGATGAGTTTGGCTTTTATCGTGAAATTACGTTGGATAATGGCACGACAGTAGTTAAAGACTTCGATCAAGCAAGTTCGTGTGCATGTTTCGGCAGCTACCAACTGTTACTTGATATCCTCTACCGTCATGATATCGGTTCTTTCTCCTATGGAGGATTGCTGGAGCTGACCTTCAATGTACAGCACTGATTGTTAAATACTGAATGACGAATGAATCTGATAGAAGGAAATCTGAGTATTGCAGTAGTCGGTTCGCCCTCAAGCGGAAAGAGCTACCTGCTATATGATCTGATACATGCATTTCATGTGTTGGGTTATATGCCACAAGTGCTCCCCCTGAATTATCCTTATAGTAGTTTCGGCACTTTCTTCTATGATATTTTCAATGCCAATACTGGAGGTATGCGAGGAACGGTGGATTACGCTTGTCGTCCCGATAACCATTATGGCGCACTCTTGGCTCGTCGGTCAAAAAGGGCGCTGAGGGTCAATTTCCTTAACATTCCTGGTGAGGCATTTCGTGACCTCGATGCTGTAGAAAGCTTTTTTGTTCTCAAGGACAGAATAGAAATTATTCCAAAGGGAACTTTCTGGATGGCTACCTACTGCACTCCGTCAGACCATGAACTGAAGCTTATTCTGCCACAAGACTTTGATTTTAACGACTATCTTGAAGAAAAATTGGATAGCAAGTCAAAGTTTCTTAATTATATGAAATGGGAGCATATCAAATCAATGTTGACCGATGGTGATTACCACGAGAAGGGCAAGCGTAAGGCAGTTTCGGGCAAAAAGTTGCTTCTTCATTTAGATCAGTATTTGACCGATTCGGTCTTGCTTACTCTCAAGGAGGTCTGGAATCAGTTGACAAATTTGCACGAGAGCAAGGAGTATTATGAAGAGAATGTTTTGGATCACTTTTATCCGCTAACCTACTGCCAGAATGCGACCGACTTGATTATCTGTGATAATATTGAAGCCAAAGATAATGCTGCTGCATTGATAGAGAAAGTAGGATACTATTTGGATAAGTTAACAGGCCATTCCCCCAATGTTTACCTGGTTTTCCGCAGTGCCGATATGCTACTTGAGGGTAAGATTGATCATTACAAGAAGAAAGCGATGGTTGATGAAGGCGTGTCGATGCGTAACGGTATTTATTCCGATTTTGTTGCCGAGCTGATGTTGTCCATACCAGAAGAAGGCGATGACTATCAGCTTGCACCAAGGATTGAACACATTCGCGATGTTGCGGGTGTTATAGGTAACACTTCGTTCAGGAAGTTGTTGAAGCAGAGCTTGATTAAGAATCGCAAGTCTGCTGACATAGCAAGAGATAATAGTAAACCGTTGCTTCCTCATGTATTCTTTACTGCCACACCCGTGGACTCGAATTTTGATGTCTATCAAAATGACCCGAGTGATGTGACTCGTTTCTTCCTTGATGACGGCAAGACCATCACGTCCTTTGTGGAAGAGGTGAGTCATGATATGTCCCGTCACTTCTGCTTTGGGTCTTTGCAACTCCTGATAGATATTCTGATGCATAATAATCAGTTGCCATCAAGTATCAAGAAACATCATACTGAGATTTTGAACTATTTTTATAGCAATAATTGATAGCATTATGAGTGCAACAATCAATATACCCAAGCGTGCGTCAGGATCCAAGAAAGATATGATTGGTGACGGCACCTTATTCTACACAGGTGACTTGAGCGATTTCAATAAATCCGTCAGTGGATGGTTTATTGATAATCCGCCTGTCCTGTCTCGTCAACATGCTAGTCTGGTATGGCGGTATAACCATTCGACTGATCGGTACATCTTGATTCATGTGCAGGGCTCGCAGGTCGTCAGTGAGACGATGGGACGGTATTATCCTTTCCGTGCTGGCTATGAGGTCTCCCGCGAGGATATGAATCGGATTGGTTTCAGTCTCACGTCTCTCTTTGCAGCACTGCCACGCATTGCAACAATGACCTATGGCAGAGTTGATCTGGAAACGGTTGTTAATAAGGCACTTCCCATGCCGATGACTTCCAATTCCGAGACATTATGCCATAACATTATCACAGCGATTGTTAAAGGCCAGCGTCTGATGGTAGAGGTGGAACCCAAAGCCGATGGCTCGTGGCGAGAAGATGGTATCTTTAACTGCCTGGAGATGTACACGCTGCTGTCGGCAATCGATAATATGGACATTAAGTTGCGCCGTTATGCCACATTCGCCTTCTGTGTTGATGAGCATTTTGAGCCCGTCTTGGACTCGGTGCCTGTCGTTTTCTATCGAGCTGGCAGCAAAGTGAAGAGTTTGCCGGATGATATCTACGTGACATGGAATCAAGCCGTTATGCAGCGGTTACCTTTATCTCGTATAGAGGACAGTCTCGTCAGTCTGTTCCCCTATCCCGGAGAGAATGAACCATTGATGTCCAAGGATGATCTGCTGAAGGCCTATGGTATTTTCAAGAAAGATACGGCGACACTCAAGGGGGACGAGTGGGATGTGTGGTTAAGAATGGGACACCAGCTCACAGAGGTGATGCCCGCCAATTGGCAGCAATTCCAAAACTACTATAGAGAGATGACTGGAAGTGTGCGGAAACAATTTGCCGCATTGGTTCATGACAAATCTCTCGAGTGGGGACTTGATGGTATTTCCAGAGATGCATTTGCCGCAGTGAACAGTGCTCAGGCCTATAGCGATGATGAGATCTTGTCATTGCAGCGCAGGGCTTTGCATGAATATTTGGAAAACGATAAGTATGGCTTCCTGTTCCCTGACGGGGTACCTGACGAAATGCTTGACGGACTCAATGCCAAGTATCTTGAGAGTCTCCATCTGGATAACCTGGAGTCAATTGAGAAGTGGTATCGCATCTACAAGAAGCAGAAGCGCTTGAAAGAGTCGGGGGTCACTGAGACCTTTATCCACCTGCTCACTCCTCTGGCATCGAAACTTGATGACTTGAAGCAGATTGTAGCCTTCATGGAGAAGTATCCCGCGGTACCAGTCACGGCATATCGCAAACCTGCGGCTATCGAATCTGTTCCCTCAATGAGAGACCTAGAAGAAGACCAGGAGAAGCTTGTCAAGGGATGGATTGAACAAGAGGCACGTAACTATTCATTTAAGGAGTTGAGTGGTGTCAATGACCAATTGGCAAAAATTGTCCAGGGTGAGGCTGGCAACTCAATGGCTGCCGAGTCCATCAGATATATGGATAAGAAAACGCTCTGGTCATTGATGGGCAAGACCAAGGAGCCTTTGTTGCTCGGACAGATTGAAGCGTTGCTCAATAAGTCTAGAAAATTGCCCCGCTATTGGGATGATTTTAGGAATGTCGTTGGGCCAACTGTCAAGGAGTTCCTCTTTGGCATGAATGGCCCGTGGAATTCCCGCATCCTGATGAATGTGAAGAATTGGGGTAAGCTGGCAACCAACAAGGAGAGTGCGCCCGAAGTTTATGAACTGATCAGGCAAGCATTTGTTGAGACTCTTCAGGATTCCAGCGATCAAGATATCAGCAAGTTGATTGATGATGTCATTGATTATTATGCCCCCAAAGATAGCGATGCGGGCAAGGGTGGAGGCAATGAACCCAATGCCCTTGTTGAAGAGTTTATTGATTATTTAAAGGATAATGATTACGAAAACACTAAAGAATTAGAAGATATGTTGAATTTATCATCTCGTCGCAAAATGGGCGTTGCTACCCTGCTGATGGGCGCTTTGGTTTGCCTCGTATTGGGTGGCGCTCTGGTGTTCTTGGGCGAAAGGTTGTTAACTAAGCCTCAACCTGCACCTAAGCCTTTCTATTCCGTACAGTTCATGCCGCAGGAACATCAGAATCTGATGCTGCTGCTAACCTCGCTGCCCGACAGTGCCAATGAGGTGCGTTGTGACTCATTGACCATCTCGATGGACAGTGTGCGCAAGTCTTTAGAGTTTCTCAGACCTTGGAATGAAGCATCATTAAATGCTGTTGAGAAATTGGATTCGGCACGCATCAGTGTGAGCCCCTTGAAAGCTAATGAGCAACTTTCATCGGATATCCCTAAGGTGATCAATAAAAACAATTCTTTGTTCAATATGATAGCCATATATGGTTGTAGAATTGACACGGTCAGTGTATTCCAAAAGAATAATGTATTTGTTGTGATTCCAATAGAATACGATTCCTTGAAGGTCACTCAATCGACAGAGGGCTGGTCCACGGATTATTATTTTAAACTAATCAAGTATATTGATACTCGTATGCCCGATGGGCTTGTTATTAATCTGCCTTATTAGGGCGCGTGGTTGGTATAGCATAGGTTATTAAACTAAGAATTTCTTGTTATGGAAGAGCCGTCATTATCATCCAGAAGGCATGATTGGAGAAGGAGACTCGTTATCTGGGTGGGCCCAATGTTGTTGCTGCTTGCTATCGGCTTGTCACTTTTCAAGCAGTGTACAGAATTAGGAAGAGCTGCCCATGCCGAGGTCTATGACCCGCAAGACAATGGAGCCGGTTTTGTCACAAAAGCTGATTCCGTCTTGGCGTTGTTGCTTTCTCAGGATTTTGTTGACACAACAGTTGAGGCCATTTCGGTCGAAGCCTTGAATAAACGCTACAAGGCATTGGAATTTGCTGTGCCTTTTGAGCAAGACAGGTACGCCAGTATTGAGTCCAGCAATCTGCGATTGGTGGGTATTCATCCTGAGTATATCAAGGATGAGGATTTAAGGCGATTCTACTATAACAGCCGTTTGCCTCAACTGCTGGAGCGTCAAGCCGAGAATTTGGCCGAGAATTATTTCAATATCAGCACCAAGAATGTGCACCCCTCCAGGAAATTGCGTGAAGACAATCCCCGGCATGTGCTTCCGGTGGTCGTCAACTCGATATCGCTCATCCCGTCAATGTTCAAGGTGCGCATGACCAAGACACCCTGGAAGGGCGTTATCGAGGGTAGAGAGAATGCCCTCTTCAGTGAGGAAGGAACGATTTTCCTGAGCTATGGTAACAGCGTGTTGCCGATTCACAACGATACGGTAAACAATATGGATAATATCGTCAATTTCAATGCGATCTTGAACGAGGGTATTCTATTGTGGACCAAACCTGTTAGATCGGGCCAAAAGGTCTCACCACCTGAACCCATTGATTATTATAGCTATTATAAACGAACGTTTGATTGCGATAGTACTCCGCATGGTGTGTGCATCAGGCTGCAGAACACACGACAGTCCGAAGAACGAGCTCATATCATTGTATCGTATTCCAATGGTGTTCTAAAGTTCAAGCACACATGCGGGCTCCTTGTTGTCGGTAAGAACAAATCCCAAAAAATCAAGGATATTACTCGGGCAGACCAACGGCCAACCGAGGTGTCCTTTGAGGACGGGATGAAAATCTTGATGTACACTATGGATCATGATGACTTGAGTATGAAGCTCGGGGAAATCACGATCTCTAAGGAGAATCCAATGAGGATGCTGTCTTATCTTACACAATCGAGCATTGGCGTGGATCGTTTCTATATATCAGATTATCAGACAGACTTGTTCACTCAGCAGTTGTTACAGGGGCTTTCCAAGCACTTCTCCAATCGTGAGAATATTGATACGGTGAAGCTGACGATTGATCCGTTGCTCTCTCGCGAATTTGAAGATGAGATTAAGGCATATGTGCATTCGTTACCCAATCAGACAGCTGTTGTCCGAGCAGTTCACAAACCCAAATCGCAAAAGAACGAGCAGTATGATATGTCGGTGACCATTATGGACATGGCGACAGGTGAGGTGTTGGCTTCACCGTTCTACACGACTTTGTTTGATCATGAAGATTTCCCTGAGCAGTTAAAACTGACGGCGCGCAATACGTCATTGATTCGTCGCTCGATAGGATCAACTTTCAAGCCGATGGAGGCTTTAGCTTCGGTGCTCAGCATGCCGTCATTGATAAATATGAATACGGCTGAGACTCGTAGGTATGGCACGCCTGATTTCGATAATGTGCGGGTGGAATTCTTTGGTTGGTATACCAAACCATGGGCAGAATATAGTAAATATTTCTGGAACGGATGTGATTTCGCCACTTTCTTGAGCCGATCCGACGATGTTTATCCAGTCGGCCTTGTCGCTCTTGCTTTATCTGATGGTAGCTCTGCCGAAAGATTACCAATCAATGGCGAGGAGTCATATTTTAGCACATATCCTCGTAAAGATAAAAAGCAAGGGACTAGGTATCAATACTTGAGGTTTAAAGATGCCACTCGTCATGAAAAACAACGGAGTTTGGACGCTCAGCCGTTTATTGTCAATCTCTCGGATATCTATGGCATTAATTACGGTGAAGATTATGATTATAGGCTCTACAACCGCACAGCAGATATTAATTTGTTCCAGCAATTGGTAGAGGGCATGGATAAGTGGGAAGACCGGGTTTTTGGATTAAATGAGGTTTCTCCCGATCCCACTCAATTGCATTTCGATCGATTTGATGATGGGGACGATTTCCATGACCTTCTCATGCCCTGGGTACTAGGACAAGGTGACAATATGTGGAACTGTGTGAAACTGGCTGAAGCTTGGGCTAGAATGATCAGCAAGCGTGCCGTCAACGCATCGTTCATTCGCTATCCATCAGACAAGACATTCCCGTCATTGGTAAATGACTCGTTGTTGCAATCGTTCTCGCGAAACCCGAACTATAATGATACATGGAACTCGTTTTTGGATAAATTTAGGCAAGCGCAGGGAATGAATCATGGATTGCTATTGCCTATGCAACAGGCTGTTGACCGATTGAATGAAGGGTTAGTACTCTTCTCAAAGACGGGTACTCCAGATGCTTATACGCCACCGATTGACATACCGTTGCTGGGTGGGCGTGTAAGGAAGATGGATTTGGGTATGTATTGTTTTGTCCTCACTAAGGAACAGATGTATCAGGAGAACATCAGGAATAATAGGCCATCTAAGGGAATTGTGTGCATCGTCAGGAT
>JAEEGL014090472.1_pt1 | contig 16914 bp, 8 predicted proteins | sample 9134231 | NCBI WGS metagenome assembly JAEEGL01 (sample SAMN16246548, study PRJNA631951) | gut metagenome | biome: gut microbiome; feature: rumen; material: fiber-attached | host: Bos | place: Iran: Karaj | collected 2018-10
AGCGCCCCGGTCACAAGAAAGGCAATGTAGATCCGGTTCTTCGTATTCCGGATGCCCTTCTTCACCAGCACACAGTAGATTGCGATTGCGTAGATCAGAAAACCACTGATCAAAAAGTCTGCATTGTAGCCCATTCTACACCTCGAAATTAGACTTAAGGCGCATTTCTGCACATACTTCTAATTATCATACCACACAATCGCAAAAAAGCCCACCCCGAAGTTTTCTGCTACTTGCGGGCATTTACTGCTTTTTCCTGCCGTTTCGGATCCTCTGATACACGATCCAAACAACAAAACACACAAATCCGACAAAAATACCCTTCATGATTCCAACCGGGATAAGCGTGTTCAGCCCATGCTGCCGCACCACGCAGTCCACCCATACTCCGCCGTAGAAGAACACGATCAGCACCTTATGCAGGTCCACCCAAAGCACAAAACCGCTCCGCACCGCCTGCTCTCCCACTTCGTTCAGCCGAAAGCCAGCTTTCACTTTGCCGGACAACCACTGCACCAGCTCCGTGATCAGCAGTACAATAGCAGAAACCATCAGCGGATAAAAACTCTTCCATTTTGCGTCGATCAGATCAAATTCCCCATTCCCGGCAAAATGCACCCCGATCTCGGCCGGATGCCCGGGGTATGCAACCAGTGTGCGGATCAGTCCGATCACAAAAATCCACCAGGCCAGGATGGTACAGATCCTGTGCACCATCAAAACATTCTTCTTCATATCCTTCTTGCTCTCCTCTCCTGATCAGCCTTTCTGAGGCACTTCTCCTTCGACAGGCTCCGGTTCCCTCGCAGCCACCATTCCTAAGAACATCCAGTAATACGGTGCTGTATAGAACATGGAATTGCCCAGCATCGAGGAGAAAAAGTACCCAATCACACAAGCCGCGGCGATCAATACCCCGGGGGAAAGAGTTTTCAGTTTCCGAAGTCTTCGGATCGCCAAAAGCAAAATCCCGAGCACATAATATACAGCCCCGGGGATTCCGAGATAGATCGCATATTGCAGCACTTCATTGTCCACACGGTCATTCCAGATCGTCTCTGAGATCTCCGGATCCATATTCTCCGGCCCATAACCGACCAGCGGATGCTTCGGTATCATCTCCAGACCTGCCTTCCAGAGCGTTACTCGCCCATGTCCGGCATCGTCCCCTTCCCCTTCGGAAATGTCCTTTACATCTCTGAAAATCTGCATGATATTCACGCGCATCGTCTCCCCGGAGCTCGTCGGGATCCATTCCATGAAGCTCATAAATGTCGTCAGCAGGAAAATTGCGATCGGTATCAGCAGATATTTCCGGAACGACTTTCGTTCCTTTCCTGCAAAAACAAACACTCCCAGGAAAACAAGTCCCACAAGCACACCCAGATACGCCCCCAGTGTACTGTTAACCAGAATCGCATACATCTGCAGAAAAAGTTCCACTGAAAAAAGCAGTTTCCCCTTCTCCTCAAAAACGATCATCCCCATCAGACAGAGGATGGACATACACAGATAATACCCAAGATGATTAAACTGGAAAAACACCGCCGCGCGCACCACTACAAAATAATCTGCGAAAAACGGAACTCCCGCATCCTGCAAAATCACAGTCATGCCGATGATGCTGGCCACAGTCGTAAAGCAGGCAAACACCATCCGTTTCGCCTTCCGCTCCCTTAATAGCCCCGCGACCACCAGCACGGCCGCATAGATAAAATACATCCCCAACCCCTCGTAACGGTAATCCGATCCCGCCAGGGAATTCGCACGGTCCTGGGAAAAAACAGTAGCTATACACGCCTGAAGCAGCATAGCCAGCAGGGCAATATACCAGATGCTCTCCCGAAGTCGCCGGAAACAGAGCTTTCCCTGCAATACCAGCTCCTGCACTAGATAAACTACTGCGAAGAGGACTGTGCTCTCCCCGGCAAAAAAAACACTTCCCCGGTACGAATCAAGCACGATGACCTGAGCATAATCCATGTTTACATCCGTCTTCCCGTATTCCCAGTAAATATGTGAAATAAAGGACCAGAATGGCAACAGACTCCAGATGCACAGGAGAAAGGCCGCACCCTTCCCACGCCATTCGGTTCCCATCTTCTCAAAGAAATCCCACAGCGATCTGCTGTCCCGGATGCTTTGTTTTGTATTCGTATTTTCAATCTTTGGTGTCATAATCTTGATTTTCTTTCTTGATCTTCAAAATAGAAGCGGCTGACTCATTGGAATCAGCCGCTTCTTTTGTTTTTTTCTATTCCAGCTTTAATCCAGGTCAAACAACTCTACTGCCGAATAAGTCACTGAAGCCTTTGTCCAGCCGGTATAGAAGGTGTTGTATTGACTCGGATCCAAAACCTTCGGCTGCCTTACCACATCTCGAGCCGCCAGATAGAATTTCTTGGAAAAATCAAATCTCTGATTACCATCCGCATCCGTTACAAGGAAGACACTCAACGGAACCGTCACTTTATAGGCATAAGAAGTATTAACTTCCAAGCTACCACTATCCGCTCCCGATCCATCTGCCTTAACTACAGACAGCGAAAGTTTTCTTACCTTGACATCTCCGTCTACCGTACTTGCAGAAGTAGAATACGACGGATCATAAGTATCCGTATCCAGATTATAATACCCGCTCTGAGTGCTGTCTTCTACGAAGAATCGGATCTCACCAGTTCTGGTACCGCGAAGGTTCAGATCCTTGATGTCAAAATAAACGTCGATCGATTCTCTGGATTCCGAATCGAAGGAAAGGCTGTTCGACTCGTCATAGAAGCCAAGGTAGGAACTCGTCACAACACTCTTACTCGCATCTGCATATGTATTAAGAATGGGATCATGCTTACCACTATTGTAGGAAGCAATCATGGCATTGATGAACAGCTTCGCTTCATTTTTGGTAACTGCATTCGCTTGATCCGCATCCGCATGGTGACCCATGCCGGTGTAAAGAATGTTGCCTTTACTGTAAAGATAGTAATTGTTCAGCACATCGCCGGATGCCAGTTCATCATCCCTCGCGTCATTCCCGTCAACACCATATCCACTGTAAATAAAGTCATCTCCACGGTCGAAAATATTGTACCAGACAACGATATCCGCCTGATTATCTCCATCCGTATCACCGTACATATCCAGGAAGTAATATTGGTTATGTGTATCGCCAACCTGGAAGCCGCTCGTTGTACTATTCCCATAGGAAGGCTGAGAAATACTGAGTCCATTCAGATCATACGGGAAAGTCGTGATCTGACCCGCATTGACCTGTTCCACAGCTCTCGTTCTGCACTGTCTGGCATTATTAACGGAATTGCTGCGATACCGGTATTCACTGTTACTGGATTGCTTGGCCATCATATGGTAAGCGGCCCAGCCATGCGTCTGACCGACCGTACTGTTCTGATCATCCTTTGGCGTAAATGCATAATTATAGGAGTCATAGGAATACTTCCCGTCTGCATTCTTTTGAGGGATCGACAGCCCCGTACCATTCAGCACACCATTGACAACGCTGTACCCATTACCGGAACGAAGGGCTCCATCCGCAAGCATGGAATAAGGATCCATTCCTACCAGCGAACGAACACCACGATTCATTCTGTAACCCCAGGTCCACATACCGGAATAAATACCGGTGCCGTTATAATAGGTCGAATTCATAGGCATCATCATGAAGGATGCCATATCATGCGCAAACAGCACACTCTTACCGGAATCGATAAACTCCTGGAAATAAGCAATCTTCGCATCGGAGAAGTCGGAACCGTCAATAGCATCTGAGAAGCCAAGGATCAACATATCATAATTCTGGTACGGATAAGCATTCGGATCAAAATCTTGTCCGACCGTCGTTACGTTCAGAATGAAATCATCATAAACATCTTCGGCGCACTCATGGAAATAATTCGTTACTGCACTAGTTCCAATGGTATATCCGTTGCCGTTGTCATGGCCGATGGACTGCTCCAGGTTGATAACATCACCATTCAGAGCACGGTTCCATCCGTTGCCGGTATACGTGTCACCCATATGCACCTGAAGAATGTCTATGGTTCTTTCTTCTCTGGTCGGAACCTTCGTAGACTTGGCATAGCCGATGACAGAAGAACGAATATAGGGATTGTTCGCCTGCTCAACCGTCAGCTTATAGGTCAGACACCCAATAAAGTCATTCGGCACATTCTTTTCAATCGTATACGTCTTGTTACGGCGCAGAGTGGTCGGTCCGTCCTCATTATCCAAAACAGTGACAGCGCCCTGATCTTCCAGCGCAGAGAATTTACCATCCGCATTGGAGTCAATATACAGATGAACCGCATAACGGTCGCTGTTCGTCAGGGACCCCAGATTTGCGATCGAAAACTTGAACGACAGCTTGCAGGAATCGCTAGCCGCATCATAATCGACATACAGGATTTTATTATTGGTACCCTGATCATTTGCGTAATATTTCGGAGCTAATTGACCATTCCTGGTTTCCAAAGTCGGAAGAATATACAGACCATAATCATCCTGAGCTACAATCTGCAGCTTAGCCCGATTCGCATAAAACCGGAAAAGCGTGGAACGATCCGTATAACCATTGGACCCGGTCAGTTCCGAATATGCGAAAACAGACTTGTACATCTTCTCATTGGTTTCGACCGCTCCCCCGCCATTATTCACGGTCTTCATGGAGACGGCCGTCTTCAGGAATTCATACATGTAGGAAGAGGAGTCCACACGATCCTTCCGAACGGTCTTGGCATTCTCCAGCAATCCATCATCAATGATGACCGGATACGATCCCATGATAAAGTCAATCAGGGAATTGTACGCTTCCAACGTAAGATCATTTCCACTGAATCTGGATACGATCGGATTCTTACTGATAAAGGTGTTCCCGCCCTGGGTATAATACTCATTATCCAGACTGGCATTCGTTACCGTGTTGGAATAGGTGTCTCCCACATGACTGTAAACAAGACCGTTCATGTTGGAATCATTAAATACCGTCGTCCCATTGTCGTTTAAGTTAAAGCCCCGCGGGGAAGATCCGATGTAGATAATGTCATACGAGGCATTCAGATCCACCACTTTACCGATAAAATAGTTCATCGGCTGCGTGGTAAAGCTGATATTGTCACTTGCCACGCCTGTCTTGTCAGCCAGAACCGAGCGAAGCGAATTAAGCCAAGTATTATAATTCGAGACACCGTACCCATCCGTCGCGGGCTGAAGGATCAAAACCTCCAGATGATCCTTGATGATCCCGGAGTTGGAATTATAGGCAATGATATGACGGATGATCGTCCAGTCATAGATATCCGTACTCAGTGGCTGCTTGGAGATATCCGCCTCGCGGTACAGATTCTCTTCCTCAATGAGATCAAGCACAGGTTTTAAACCACCGGAAACAGGCACCACATTTCCGTTTCCATCTGTGATGCTCTCCGAATAGTACAGTACATCTTGCAAGAGACCGGAAGCAAGCACCGGACGATAATCACTGTTATAGAACCAGGTTGCTTCCTGAACAAAATTACAATCCTTCTGCAGATAGGTATGCTTCAGGAGGGATGCATTCCAGGATGCAGCATATGCGCTCAGATCGATCGTATCATCTGCCTGAAGGAAATCCTTCTTGACGCTCCCGCCCTCTCCGTTCTCTTTGTTCAACATAAGATAGGAAGCCAGTACGGACAGATTCTTTGGAAGTGTGTTGGAGATCCCATCCGAAGAGGCATCCGAATACAGATCCTTTACATCAAACATGATCGGAAGGAAACTATTATACGCCCTCGTTGCGAGTGCATTCAGGACCGCCTGGCTTATGTCCTGCTGATAACTGTAAACAGGATTCTCTGGATTCGGATTTGCCGTTGAAGGCGCATTGTACAAGGATCTGGATACACCGCTTCCTACGATACTGACCATATCCACGGAATCAAAATAGGAAGCATCCTTCTGATTCAACTCTTCTACCGTGAGCGGCTCAACCACAATGGAAAAATTCTCATCTTCGATACCGAACACCGTAGAAATAAAAGCATCCTGATTGATCAGACCGCCCTGATAATAGAAGGTATAGCTGGTATTAACCGAATCACCAGCAACGCCCTCTTCCGTATTAACGAATTGGTACTCACCGGTGCTGACATTCACATAGGACTTATTCTTGTTGAAGGTATAAATCTCCGTACCAACCGTAATCTGGTTCGACGGATTCTGGTTGATATGCGTAAACTTAACGGTAGCATAATTGGTTGGATTCGTAGAGCCGTCATTGGCAGATACATAACCACGATCTTGATTCCAGACCTCTTCGGCCGTTCCCACATAGATATAATAAGAATCATTGTACCATTCGTAGATGGGAATCTTGTAAGATGTACCGGTAGCCAAATCCCGCAGCTGGGGATAGGTCAGATTCTCCTGCACAGGCGTAGCCGTGTAGTACACGAGATCCGTTCCGTTGTTAACATCATCCAGACTTAAGGTCGAAGTATCCGAAACGTGATCAAAAATAGCTGTCCAGTTGGCATTCGGATCCGCATAACCCAGATACTCTACATAGCCGCGGATATTTTCACCATTCACATCCACCGCTCTCCAGTTATCAATATCTGAAGGAGCGCCGGTTCCTTCATATTCTGTATAAGACACGGAAAAAGGCGCACTTGCATCACCGGAAGAAATTCCCATGTAACTCAGAACATTTTCTGCCTGTGCGATAAGTGTATCCATGAAGAATTTACGTTCCGCAGCAGTCTTCAGATATGAAAGTTTGGTTCTCCAGTCAACAACTCCGGTAGCGGAATCCGAAGATAATAACACATCAAAGGGCTCACTTCCACCTATATAGTATCCTAATTCCGCACATCTCTTATCCGGAACCACTTCAATGATATGAAAACTGTCACCGGCATCGATCACACCGGAACGAATATCATCAATGGTAGAAAGCGTATCCTTCGCAGCATTCACCTGAACAACGCTGGAAGAATCCGTGAAATAGATGCTTCCGGCCAACAATGCCATCAGAAGGCCTGCACTTATTATCTTTTTCGATTTAAATGAAATATTCATGCTGAACCTCATTAAGTACTAGGTGGAGTATCGGTGGAATCATTGGAAGGACCGTACTTTTGGCTTGATTTATCGTAGATAAGATAATCCGTCATCCTATCGCCCCACTTATTCTTCCAAGTCCAAGAATAACTCCAATTTTTACCTTTTTTCACTTGATAAAATAAGCGGTATTCATACTGCCATGACCAAATATCAAAAACACGCTGAACAACATATCGTTCTGTAGCATTTATCGGATAAATCTGAGGATACGATTCATTATCATCCGGTACTAAGCCACAGTATAAACTGGAAGGAACCGTAAAGTTTCCTGGTTTATAGGTGCCCTCTAGTTCATCTTTTAAAACATTGTTAGCAGTAAAAGTAAAGTAACAATATTGCGTGTCCGTCATTTGGTTGGCACGATTCAATCTGGTAGCATCGTACAGGAGAGTAGCATCCGCACCTAAAACAGGATTGCCTTCATGCGTAACCCGCAAAACAGATCCGTCATTATCCTTAATAAACTTCTCACTAAATTTAAATTTCAGATATCTTCCCTTATCATCACTTCCGGGTTCAATCGTGTACTGTCTTCCTACGGTATATTTGGCGAACCTGTCACCATTATAAGCTGTCTTTGCCTTATTCAGGTGATCCTCATAATCATAGTAGAACGCACTCCAGACTTTATCTCTGGAATTATACATGGAACTTGCAAAAGCATCCGCCAGGTCATACTTATTGTTCCAGCTATAATCCATGTTGATATTGTTGGAAGGGCTATTATCATACAGGAAATTATATTCGGTATTATCATTCGACCAACCATCCGTGAACTGATAATATACCTTGCATTCTTTTGTTCCTGTAGTAATGTTGATCGGTTTCGACTCGGAAACCAATCCGGAGCCGAAGGAAGCACCTCCGGTCGTAGAATATGCCACTTTCACTTTATCAATGGAAAGATAATCCGTTTCGACTTTATCCGTTGACCAGTTTTTACCGGTATAGAATTCCAGCTTTACCGCATTCGCATCGGAAATATCTCCATTATAATCACGCGTCGGCAAATAGCCTCCGTGAGGCATTTCCGTACGATTTTCAAGACGCAGATAAAACTTGAAATCTTTATAAGTCGACAAAGGAGCATTGTCATCAATCTGCTGAGTAAACAATGTCACAAACGTGTCATTGTTCACACCGTAATAATCCACACCACCGATGGTGATCTTTTCGGCTCCGGCTGTAGGTCGAATTGTAATAGGACTAGGCGTATACCCAGCCAGCGTCCTCCAGTTTTCATCCGAAGTCCCAGTTCCGGGATAAGCAATAATGTTCACATCCTTCGCAGGCGAGGACATCATATAGCTGGCCAATGCATCCACATTGACTTCCAGAAGGCCCATTCTCTCCCAATCATCGGTAGGATCCACGATCGGATCATGACTCTTGATCCTCGGACGGATGATTTTCGTAAGGCTCGGGAAACGGGACTTCACGCCTGACATTTCTACCTTGACATAATAATTCTCATAATCCTCGGGATGGATTGAGAGGTCGGGCTTCAAATTGAACTTCACCGTACCGGTGGCTGCATTGACCGTAACGCCGGAAACCAGAGTTCCTTCAGCGCCGACCTGCTGATAGGTAGTGCCGCCATCCACGGATTCCGAGATCTTCACAGTATTAAGACCGCCAATATTCGCAATAATGGCAGCTGCACGAGACCAGTCTCTTGCATCAACGGCAGCATCCGTAAGCATGACTTCCATGTCATGCCACTCTCCGCCAACATACTCCATAAGATTCTTTCCACTGGCACCGATATACTGTACGGTAATATTTTCCGTTCCCTCATCAATCGTGATCGGATTCACGGACTGGTCGTGGGAATAAAAGATCGCATCGTCCGCCAAAGCAGAAGTCGCAGCTATATCCACACAGGCATAGAGATTCTCAATCCTGCGGACCCTGACTCCCAGAGTCTGCGCAGGTGTCGTGGAAGTAACCGTAGCATTATCCGTATCATAGACATAATAACTGGACAGTCTCGGATAACTCTTCTCAGGATGCTCCGAATCATCATAAGGATCCAGCTCCGCATAGACGAAGATTTCATCCGAAGCTTCATCCTCGGACACATGGAGGGACACGATGGGATCCCATACCAATTTGCTGTCGGCATGACCTTGATCATTGGATTCCGCAGGGATCTCCGCCCATTTGATCAGGCGGTTTGCCTCGGGCATATAATTGCCGTCCTTGTCAAATACCATGGCATAAATGCCATCACCGAATCCGGCAAAATCTTCTCCCGGCCATACATAGGTCAGCTTGGGATACACTTCTACTCTTGCGGGAACCGACGCTTCCATCGGATCCGGATCTTCGTCAGGCTCGTAAATATCATCGCTGATATTGACCTGAATCTCATTACGAAGCTTGATCTTATGCGTGGAGGTATAAGCACGAGTTCCCTTTTCCAGATTGATCACATAGGAAACCGTACGATCTGTAAGGACCTTCGTCAGATCTACCTTGAATCCGGATACGTTTTCTGCAAGAAGGACGCCACCTTCCCCATCCAGTTCCTTGTCCACTGTGGGCTTATATTTGGAGAAAGTGATCTTCTGCGTCTCAGAATCCCAATGGATCAGATAGTACCCTTCATTGTTATACACATACAGATTCTTCGTGAACAGGTCACCCTCCACCATATCCGCGTCGCTCAGGATATTGCCGCGGGGAACCGAAGCATCTGCCGCATCCTCATTGTAATTGTAGGTGATACCACGATTTACATCGATGATCATATCCTGCAGCTGATTGGCAAGAAGCTGCGCCTCGTATTGCAGATCCGTCTCCGTGGAATTCACATTGTAGTTCCTCTGAGACACCATAATAAAGGATCCGATGGCCACGCCCAGGATCGACATGATCGCAATCGCCACAATAAGCTCGACGAGCGATAATCCCTTATTGTGCTTTTTCCAAAAGTTCTTCATACCTTTCACCTCTTGCCTAATGAGTGGTGGTAACCTTGCCGGTCAGCTTGATCAGATACAGGGAATAGCTCATACTCCCCCTCGTTACTGCGATCTCGGAAATTGCATTTCCCAGATCCGTACTGGCCCCCAATGTGCTGCTTTCAAAGGCTCCGGAGGAACGATCAAAATTCAGTGTCACATAATCGGTAGCCGATGCAAGATCTCCATAGGAGACCTCCGTCAGATCCGAAAGATCATCCGCATTCCCGATCCGGTACTGCAACCCCAGCGCACGGTTCCCCACCTTGACAGGTTCCTCTGCTGACCAGGTGCCATCCTTCTGGAGCGTGGACATCACGGTATAGATTCCATCGTCCGTGTCATAGATGGATAGCTTTGCATTGTGAAAACTCATTGCATTCGTCCGCGTCCGCTCAATCTGGTAAATAAGATCTTTTGCGCAGGAGGTAATCTGCCGTCTGGGTACAACACCGGTAAAATTTGCGACGGATATACCCACAATGGTAATGATTGCAATCACGACAATCAATTCAACCAGGCTATACCCTTTATTTGAATCCCGAAAAGTCATACTGCAATCTCCTTAGCTCTAATCATAATTATCGTTTCGTCCAATTGACGTAAGTAATGATACGGTCCAGTTTCAGATATTCATCCGGAACGGAAAGCGGATCTTCCTCTTCTTCCTGAATGCCGGTATAGGTATCACCGTTCACAAAATAAGAAGAAACCAGGTTCTTATCACTTCCGGACTTGACACCTTTCAGGAGTAACTCCTCCACCACTTTGGAATCAGCGGCAATCTGAATGGCACTGGAATTGGCTATGTTAATCTTGCCACCGGCAATAATAAGACCGGAGAAGCTGTTATCCACCTTCACATTTCCGGAGGCAATGATGATCGAATACTGATCCGAGGCCTGATTCGAGGTATAATTCCCATCGATCACAAGAGCCTTGTGGGAATTGTATTCAAATACTTCCGAAGCGCCATGGAGCAGATCCATTTTCTCCTTCAGGATCAGGTTCTTATAAACCGAATTACCAAGTTCCTCCGTCGTCAGAAGCGTCTTATCATCCACAAGTTTCGCAGATAAAGCATCATAACGATCGGACCATTTGCGCATATTGATGCTCATGGTCTCCTGCTCTGTTGCAGACAGATCCGACAAGGTCTCCCCGATCACGTTAATGGAAGAACCGCCGCCATAGACAAAGCTGAGCATATTACCGGCCGTATAAAGCTTCGTAGCGGAACTTTCCGAAGGAACCGTGATGGTATTCTTGTATTTGTTAAAATAACTGGTCAGACTGTCACGTTCTGCCGCGCGATAATCTGCATAATATCTGGCAGCATCCTCAACACCGGCATTCGTGAAGTCAATATATACATAGACAAAAGAACGACCGTTAACCGTACGGAAAATGCAGTTAAATTCATTGGCTCCGATGTGGTAGTACCGAAGCGGATGCTTTACCTTCTCCACTTCCGTCCCGACCGCAAGCTCACCGATCTGGGTCTTCCATTCCCGGTAAACATCATCGGACATGGGATTTGTCACCGGCTGACCATTCAGCATGCCAAGTGCTTCCTGCGGAGCCAGATAGATGATCTGGTCTACCTTCGCGGAAACGGAATTACCAAGCAGGACATCCTTAGCAGTCGCTGCATCGGTCGTAAATTGTTTCGAATTGATATAGGAATTACCAGCCAGCATGATCTCCGTAGCTCCGGTCAGATCTACGCTAGCTTCCGTCCCGTTCAGAATGATGGCACTCTTGCCGTCACCATATCCACGGTAAGTACCTTCGAAGTCAAATACAGAGCCCTTCTTCGACAGGGTGGTGTCGTCCTTCACATAGAAGACAGGGTAATCCTTCTGGACACGAAGAGCAGCCGCATTCTCGAGCAGGATCCCGTTGGTCCAGAAGTCATTCGCCTCATAACTCATGGAGGAAGAACCGTCGATATAGGTATCTCCGGCCACCACCACCTTGTTCGTCAGATCCTTCGTAACACCATTGATGACCGCTGTTCCGTTCGCCACGGCCAGTTTACTGCCCTGGTTAAGGGCCAGACCGTTCTTAAGTCGGAAATCAGGATCCGTTCCATCATCTGTCTCGGAACCCGCAAAAGCATTGGCCTTAAGTGTCACTGTACCGGTGCAGTTGTTCAGCACAATGCCGGTATCACCAATAAGCGCATAATCCGTAATCTCCGGAGGCAATGCGGAGGACAGATTCAGGGAAACATCCGGGAATCCGATCAGAATATCGGTCGTAATCTCGGAATAATACCCCTTGGAATCGGTATACCCCACTTTGAGATTCTTCAGCAGAAGGCCGTCTTCCGTACGGGCATAAGTACCGGCGTCCGGTTCACTGCCGTAAGTAATAGTCAGTTTCCCGTAATCGGTATCCATCGCATACAGAGCAGTAAGATCGGCATCCAGGAAAGATACGAGGCCGCGGCTGTAGACAAAGGTAGGATCTGCACCGACTGCCGGCTCAACATAAGATTCCGTCGGGTCCACGATCAGATACTGTCCCGTGTGGAGAGGATCGAGGACAGCGATCAGTTTCAGCAGATAATTGGTCTTGAAATTATTGACTCTGGAAGCATCCGTGATTCCTTCTACCTTGAACTGCTGCATAGCGATCATGTAGGATTCATCGATGGAATCCGAAGCAAGCTGCTCCAGACCGACATGGATCTCATCCATGACCTTCTCTGCGCTGTAGAAATTATCCTTGCTCCGCTTCTCGGTCGTCTTCATCTGATAGTTGATGACCGTAATGGATAATAGTACAGCTAACAGAAGGGAAACGAGACCGATCGCAACGATCACGAGTACGATCGCCGCTCCGCGATTATCTTTTCTAAGTTTTCCAAATAGGCTTGATGACATCATTCTGTTCACCTGTAGATTAATTTCGTATCGTGGCTTCCATATCTGCCCGGTGCTGTAATTCTCCGACCGTGCTTCTAAAGTCGCTCACCGACGAGGGAACCGCATCAGACGTGTGATCATAAAGCTCGATCGTCACATTCAGGAGCTTGTCTGTCACCTCGGGTGCGGACAGTGATTTCAGATCAAACTGATCCTCACTCTTGGGATCGGACACCGGGACATTGTTGAAGTAGTATTTGGCCTGAAGGATCTGGGAAGAATCATCATCTGCCGGATCAAGTTTCAGAATCTTCTGGTCGAGAAGACTGTACCCCAGATTTGTGCGGATACGAACCGAAGGTCCAACCAGGCTCGATATCACACCGGTCTTGTCCTTTTCGTTCACCTTGACATCCACACTGTAGGAATTTTCCCAGAAGGAAAGGCTGGTGGCCGTCACAACCGCTTTGGGCTGCTGTTTCACCAAAAATACACTGATGTCCTTCTTTTCCTGCGTGGAAAGGAAATTGCGGTTAATAACGATCTCATCCGATCCGGCAATGTATTTATCCACACCGGTCTGATTGGAAAGCATCGGCACAAAGTACAGATAAACATTCCGGAGCTGTTTGGAGTAATCGCTGCTGTTGTCAAACACATAGTGCTGATAAGGCCCGTACGCATACCTCGCAGAATCCCCCTTGCCGTCGTAATAATACTGGTACACGACATCCACGATCTGCGAATAACCGGCGACGTAATCTTCCTGATTGATCGTCACGGTGATGACTCTGGAGACCTTATCCGCATTGAAGGAGAGATGATCCGTCGATACCTGCTCCTTGAAATACTTCACGGCCTTTGCATCATAATCCGCGCAATAGGTGGCAATCGCGTCATATTTTGCACTGATGTTCGGGATTTTTACGGTCTCCTCATCATTGAAGGACTGCCCGCTGGTTGCGGTTTCCGTATAATTGCTGCCATCAATGGTGATAAGTGCATCAAAGATCTGATTATCCATGTTGAGATTCCGGAGATACAGATAATACTTCCGGTCTCCGGTCTTGACATACTTCTCTGTCAGCGGATCATAATATTTCCCGCCGGCGATAGCAACATGGGTAATCCCGTCATCCGCCAGCGTAAAAGCATCGTCCGTGGAACCGGCAAAGGATCCAATGGTGGCGGTGCTGATGAGGGAGGTATCAAAATTGTTCGGCAAAAGGTCAAAGACGATATTGCCATCCGTGTCGATCGGATTCTCAAACTGATTCAGGATTTCTCCCATCGACTTGCTTTTCAGAGCCTCCACAATATTCTGCGTCAGGGAAGTACTCTTGTGCTGGATATTTGATTTACGGTTTACTCTGGCCGCTAGTACAAATCCTTCATAGAAAACGAGCACAACGATACTCAGGATCGTCATGGCGATCAGGATCTCCACCAGAGAAAATCCCTTATTATTCACTTTGTAATGTTTGCATAATCTTCCCATACCAGGCCCCTATGATAAAGTACGAATAGGCATGCAAGGTTTTGCATGCCTATTGAAATACTATTGAGCGCTCTCCTCCGCAGCTTCTTCCTCCGTCGGTACGGCATTCATGTCATACTCTTCCAGAGATCCGAACGGATTTTCGGTTCCCTTCTGGATCGGAAGCAGGTTCGGCTGAGCATAAGGCTTGTCAGAACCATACAGATAATAGCTGTTCATTGTGACATTCCCGGCCAAGACTCCGGTAGAGCTGTCATAATTCAGAGCCAGAGAATCGATCCCTTTACGGGTGGCCTGCTGATAGATCCTGGAAACCATGTTTTTAGAGCCTTCGTAAGTAGCGTTAAAGCCCAGGCTGGAGGTCAACTGGTAGAGCGTGTACTTCGGATAAGCAGAGGAAATATCCATAACGACATTGGACTCCTGTGCCACCGCATCCGCAGCGCTGTAATCACAAGTATAGATTGCAGTGGGATCCGCAAAAGCCAAAGAATTAAAGAAGAGATAATTCGCTCCTGCAATATTATCCAGCTCATAGGTCATCTTGATATCATCCTCGGGAAGTGCGAAAGAAGGGAATTCGTTCACTACTGCGGCGATCTCGCCCTTCATCTCTTCCGTCTCGGCCACATATGTCTCGCGATTCGCTTCCCATTGCTCATATTTGGCGATATCTGCCTCCATGGTCACGCACTGCGCATTCAGCGTATCCGCTTTCTCAATAAACTTCTGATACACAAGAAGATAGGAGGCAACAATTGCCAGAAGGCCTACCAGGATCAACAGTCCTGCAACACTGTTCTTGTTATTCTTTTTCATCGTTCACCCCTCCCCTTACTGTGCAATCGCTTCATCCGACGCTGCAACATCGTCTGCATCGCGGTAGATAGCTGTCATGGAGAAGGATACGGTACGGATACCGTTTGCATCTGTCTGATCCGTAGCTCCACCGAAGGAAATCGCCTTGATCGTCTCGAAATTACGAAGTTCCTGCATGGCGTTGGCCATCTCTTCCTTTGTCGATACCGTCATAGTCATGGAAACACTGTCAAGTTCAGCCATGAAAGACGAAATCATAACATCAGCAGGGAACTTCTGCTCAAGTTCACTCAGGAAATCAAGCAGTTCTTCATTGTGATTCTCGGTCAATTTATGCATCGCCTTGACCTGATCATGAACAACCTTGATGCTCTCATGCGTTGCATAAATCGTGCGGATCTCGGCGAGATCGTTCAATCTCTGCTGATCCCGGTGATAACGGTTCTGCGCTTCCGTATGCTTCACATATCCGATTCCGGCCAGACCAACGGCACCGGCGATCAGAAGCAGACACACGATGATTCCAAGCGGAAGAAGGTTGGGACCACTAGTGGAAGAACTGGACGCTTTTGCCGCACTGTCCTTACTCTCACCTCCAAGGAATCCGATCGGATCTACAGCCGCACCGATACAGGTAATATATTCACCAAAGCGACCATCTTTGAACTGTTTCTCAAAGTTATGTCCCTCAAGGTGCTTCAGACCTACCGTCTTGATTCCGAGTTCATTGGTGATCAGCTTGCTAAGACCACTGAAGTCTGCACCGAGACCGGTGACATAAATATTGTCGACTGTCTTGCCACCATTCCGGGACCCGTAATAGTCCATGATACGGGCGATGCCGTTGAGCAACATGTTCAGCGATCCTGCCACTTCCTGCTTTGCCGCAAGAAGTCTTGCATCATCGGAAGCATCCTCTTCATCCGTCTCACGCAGTTCCTTGGCATTGATGGAAAGCTTCATGCAGGTCTTGCGAGCTGCGAGATCCAGCGCCTCATCGTAATTGTTCGCTTCAAATGCATTGTTATTTACAATCGTCTGAATCGCATCATCAATACCGTAAGCGATATTACGCTGCAGAACAATGGCGGAATTTTCTACGATGGTGATAATGGAACTTTCCTCGTCCACCTTGACGACCATCTTAACGCCATCTTTGCAGTCGTTTTTCACCATCTCAAAGATGGAATTACCGCTGTAATCCAGCGCAACCAGCTGCAAATTCAGCGCCGCAGCCAGCTTCTTGTAGCTGTCGAGGATCAGGCGCGGAACCGCAAGAAGAAGAATCTTGCGCTCGTTATTCGCCACATTCTCAGAGAGCTGCAGATAACCCAGTTCGTGCTGCGAAAGGTCGATCGGGAAATAATCCTTTAGATTCGCGCGGATCAGCGGATCGATCTGCTTTTCCTTGACATGAGGAATTGTCACCTCTCTGGTGGCAACCTTCGAAGAAGTGATGGGGAACACCACCTGCTTGGCATTCATGCCATTCGATTTGATGGTATCCTTCAGAAGCGACACAAATTCCGGCGTTGCCTGAATCTCACCGTCCATCAGGATATTATCGGGTGTCTCGATCTTGGCGTATTTGTACACCTTGGGCGACTTTACCTTATAATCTGTCATGCAGATTCTGGTATAG
>JAEEGL016354587.1_pt1 | contig 16914 bp, 12 predicted proteins | sample 9134231 | NCBI WGS metagenome assembly JAEEGL01 (sample SAMN16246548, study PRJNA631951) | gut metagenome | biome: gut microbiome; feature: rumen; material: fiber-attached | host: Bos | place: Iran: Karaj | collected 2018-10
ATCGACCAGCTCGCAGGTAACGGATGCAACATCATCTTCGGTATCAGCTTCGGTTATCTCAATGCTTTCGATGAGAAGGCAAAGGAATATCCGGATATCATCTTCTCTCACGCAACAGGATATCTTTCCAACGACAAGAACTTCAACAATTACTTCGGAAGAATCTATCAGGCACGTTACCTCGCAGGTATCGCTGCAGGATACAAGTCCCTTGCTACTGGCAACAACAACTTAGGTTACGTTTCCGCATGGGGTACAGAGTATGCTGAGACATGCTCAGGCATCAATGCATTCGCAATGGGCGCTATGTCTGTTAACCCTAATGCACAGGTTTATGTATATGAGATCTCCACATGGGGTGACCAGCAGCTCGAGAGACAGGCTGCTGAGACTCTCATCGACACATACGGCTGCGGCGTTATCGCTCAGCACTGTGACTCTTCACAGCCTCAGATCGTTGCTAACGAGAAGGGCGTTTTCGGATGCGGATACAACTCGGACATGACAAACGAAGCTCCTAACGCTCACCTCACAGCACCTGTATGGAACTGGGATGCTTACTATGCAACAGCAATGAAGGCTGCAATGAACAACCCTGCAACATTCATGACAGAGGTTGGCAACTACTACGAAGGTCTTAACGCAGGTCTCGTTGACGTTTCCGCTCTTTCCGCTAACTGCGAGCCTGAGACAAAGGAAGCTATCGATCTTGCAAAGGATCTTATGAAGTCAGGCAAGTGGGATGTATTCTCCGGCGTTAAGCTCTCATTCTCCGGCGCTGCAGGTTCTGTTGCAGTAGCTCAGAGTGATGCTGCACTCGTTGCAAATGACGGTACTGAGATTGTAGCTGCAGGCGGCGCATCTGTTGATGACGGCGTTATCCAGGGTTCAATGAACTACTACGTTGCAGGCGTTACTCAGGTTAACTGATAACTACTAGATTTGATTTGGGGGATGTTTTATGGAATATGCCATAGAGCTGAAGGGAATATCTAAAAGCTTTGGTCCTGTGGCGGCCAATCAGAACATCAACCTTTCTCTTGCCAAGGGTGAGATACTTGCCCTGTTAGGCGAGAACGGATCAGGTAAGACTACACTTATGAACATGCTGTCGGGCATCTACATGCCCGACAGCGGTTCTATTTTTATCGATGGTAAAAAGGTCGAGATCAACTCACCTGAAGATTCAGGTAAACTGGGAATAGGAATGGTTCACCAGCACTTTAAGCTGGTTGAGCGTTTTACGGCGCTCGAGAATATCCGTATCGGAATGAGGAATGAGGGACGTTTCTTCCATGGGGCAGACGTCCGCAAAAAGATTGAAGATACAGCCGCAAAGTTCGGCTTTGATATAGATCTGGATAAGATAGTTGCCAATATGGCGGTATCCGAGAAACAGACATTGGAGATCCTTAAGGTCTTATGCTACGGCGCAAAGATCATCATCCTTGATGAACCTACCGCCGTGCTTACGGTACAGGAGATCGACAGACTCTTCGCGGTTCTCCGCAAGATGAGAGAAGACGGACATTCAATCATCATAATCACGCACAAGCTCAATGAGGTTATGGCTATTTCCGACCGTGTGGCCATCTTAAGACACGGCGAATACATCACGACGATAGAGACAAAGAGCGCTGATGAGAAGACTCTTACCGAACTCATGGTAGGACGTAAGATCACGCTCAACATTGACAGACCGTTAATGGAAAAGACGCACCCTCTTCTTGAGATAAGAGATCTTACCGTCAGGAATGATGAAGGCGCGGTCGCAGTCGATCACATCAACTTCTACATCAGAGGCGGTGAGATGCTGGGTGTTGCCGGTATCGCTGGTTCAGGACAAAAGGAATTGTGCGAGGCCATTGCAGGACTCCGTAAGATAGAAGAAGGACAGATGATCCACGAAGGCGAGAGCATTGTCGGAATGTCACCTAAAAAGATCCTGGATCACGGCATCTCAATGAGCTTTATCCCTGAGGACCGTCTCGGCATGGGTCTTGCTCCTTCGTTGTCCATTACGGACAACATGATCCTGAAAAACTACAACGAATCAAAGGGTATATTTGTTGACCGCAAAGCGGCAAGGGAAGAAGCACAGAAGGTCATTGACAGACTCGAAGTCATTACGCCTTCGACAGAAACTCCCGTAAGAAGACTCTCGGGCGGTAACGTACAGAAAGTCCTGCTCGGCCGTGAGATTAAGTCAGGCCCTAACGTGCTTATTACCGCATACCCCGTAAGAGGTCTTGATATCAACTCCTCCTACACGATCTACAACATCCTGAATGAAGAGAAGAAAAAGGGTGTCGGAATCCTGTTCGTAGGTGAAGACCTCGATGTAATGCTCTCTCTTTGCGACAAGATCATGGTCATCTGTCACGGCAAACTGCAGGGAGTTGTTAATGCTGATCACACTACCAAAGAGGAGATCGGTCTCATGATGACCGGCACGCTTAATATCGTTAACAAAGAGGGCAAGACCGACGGTATTGCAAAAGACTCTGCCATTACAGAAGAGGAGGGCGATGCCGAATGAGGAAATATCATCTTGTCAGAAGAGCGGATGCCAAAATTCAGAGAACGCTCATCTACTATGCGATCGGACTTCTCGTATCGCTCGGTATCGGAGCCATTCTCCTCGCAGCATTGGGCATCAATCCTTTCGAGTATTACGGGAGAATGCTTACGATCGGACTTGTCGGAAACAAGTACGGATACAAGAGCATCGAAGGCCTTCTGAAGATCTTCGTTCCGCTCCTTATCACGTCTCTCGCGTTGAGCCTGTCATTTAAGATGCGCTTCTGGAATATCGGAGGCGAAGGTGAATTTCTCATCGGTGCGATTGCTGCGGCTATCGTTGCTTTCAACAGTTCAGGACTTCCTAATTTTGTAACGGTTGTCCTGATGTGTCTTGCAGCGATGATATCGAGCGGAATAATCGGTGTCGCAGTCGCCGCGCTGAAGGTTAAGTTCAATACGAATGAGACTCTCATGACGCTCATGATCAACTACATCATGCTCTACGTCATAAGATATATCGGCGATACAAAGGCTGACTGGAACTTCTTCCTGAGAGAAGACTCAGAGAGACCGATCTTCGGATCTTTCCCTGACTCCGCGATCATGGGCGGAATTCCGCTGGGCAGGTTCAAGCTCCTGTGGTCGGTCCTGATCGCACTGGCACTTACTGCTGTGATCTACGTTTATCTCAAGTACACCAAGCAGGGCTATGAGGTTTCCGTTGTCGGTGACAGCAGCGCCACTGCAAAATATGCGGGAATGAATGTAGGTAAGATCGTTCTGCGCACAATGTTCATTTCATCAGCACTTATAGGTCTTGCGGCTGCTCTCGCAGTATCTTCCGCAGGCACCATTTCGGATACGATAACAAATGATGTAGGCTGGACCGGAATCATCGTTGCATGGCTCAGTAAACTCAGTGTTCCTGCGGTTCTTGTTACTTCGCTCCTTATCTCGATCCTGCAGTACGGATGCCAGGCTGCAGCAACACAGTATCCTGCGATCGATGTTAACTTCGCAGATCTTCTGCAGGGAATAATCCTTTTCTCTGTTCTGGTAGCGGATTTTGCCGCAAACTTCAGAATCTTAAAGAAGGAGGACGCAAAGAATGCTTGAAGTATTTACCCTGTTCCTCTTTAACATAATCGTCTATAACATCCCGCTCCTGTACGGTACAACGGGCGAGATCATGATCGAGAAATCAGGCTCTCTGAACCTGGGTGTTGAAGGTACGATGGCTATCGGCGCTGTTGCAGGTTATCTTGCCGGCGCGAAAACAGACAGCCTCTTTGTGGCATGTCTTGTAAGCTTTATCGCATCAGGTCTCGTAGGCCTCCTGTTCTCTTTCTTAACGGTAACATTACAGGCTAACCAGAATGTAACCGGTCTTACGATCACGACATTCGGTGTGGCTTTCTACTACTTCATCGGTAATGCTCTGTCCAACAGTCCCGAAGGCTGGCCGAAGCTCAGCGGAACAGCGCTGGATGCACAGTCTCAGGCAATTCACATCCCCGGATTGTCTGATATCCCTTTCTTAGGCAAGGCAATCTTCTCACACGGGATCCTGGTCTATCTCGGTATAGCTATCGCAATCCTTATGTGGCTCTACTTCAAAAAGACCGTTCCGGGATTAAAGCTCAGAGCAATCGGTGAGAACCCGGGAGCAGCTGATTCCCTGGGTGTTAACGTCACATTATATAAGTATGCCCACATCATCGTAGGCTCAGGAATAATGGGTCTCGGCGGCCTGTACATGGGTCTTAACATGGGTGGTACTTTCGAAGGTTCGAACTGCTGGATCAACGGTTACGGATGGATCTCCATCGCGCTCGTTATTTTCGCGAACTGGAGCCCTGCAAAGGCCCTTCTCGGAACCTTGATCTTCGGTTTTTTCAACACGCTGAGAGTTCAGAATGCCGCACTGGCATACACATTCCCTAACACTCTCGGGTGGCTCACGAACATTCCGTCTCACTTCTTCTCGGCATTGCCGTTTATCATAACTTTGCTGGTACTCATCACTTCTTCGCTCTCAAAGAAGAACAGGAGCGGTGAGCCGCAGGCGATAGGACGCAATTACTACCGCGAAGACAGATAAAAAAGGAAAAGGGGTATTTATGTACAACATTCGCAAACTGACAGACGACCTCACCTGGATCGGAGGCAGCGACCGCAAGATCCAAAAGTTTGAGAACGTCTACAAACTGGGTTCGGGAATGAATTACAATTCGTATTTCCTGGATTCGGGAGTGACAGTGCTGATCGATACTGTCGACAGGGAAGTTGCAGATGTCTTCTATGAGAATCTGGAATTCTGTCTGAACGGACGTAAGCTCGATTACGTCATCGTTCAGCACATGGAGCCGGATCATTCTGCAACTCTGGCAAATGTACTGGACAGCAATTCCGATGCAAAGATCATTGTAAATGCAAAGACACTGCAGTTCATCTCGCAGTTCTTCCCGGGCAAGGATTATTCGGCAAGAGCAGTGATCGTAAAAGACGGCGATGAGATGGAGTTTGGTTCTCACAAGTTCAAGTTCGTCTTTGCTCCGATGGTTCACTGGCCTGAGGTCATGATGAGCTTTGATGAGACTTCAGGAACGCTGTTCTCGGCTGATGCTTTCGGAAGTTACGGTGCAATTCAGGGTTCGGTCTTTGCAGATGGCAAGGATTTTGAATCAGAGCTCCTGAGCGAAGCACGCCGTTACTACACAAACATCGTAGGCAAGTACGGAATGCAGACAACTGCAGTACTTAACAAAGCAGCAGCTCTTGATATTAAGATGATCTGTCCCTTACATTCATATGTATGGAGAAAAGATCTCGATAAGATCATTAACTGTTATAAGACGTGGGGATCTTATACTCCCGAAGTTAAGGGTGTATTTATCCTTCAGGGATCCATTTACGGACATACCGCAAATGCCTGCGAAGTGCTCATGACAGAGCTCGACAGCAGGGGAATCCCGTCAACGATCCTCGATGCGTCGGTAACGGATATTTCCGACATTATCGCTAATGCGTTTAAGTACAGTCACATAGTTGTAGCATCACCGACATATAATAATGGTATATACTCTCCTATAGAGCATGCTATAACGGAGATTGTGTCCCATGGAATCACGGGCAGATCTTTCTCCGTAATAGAGAACGGAACCTGGGCTCCGAGCGCAGGTAAGAACCTTCTGGCCGTCATAGACGGTCTTAAGAACTGTAAGGTGATCGGACAGACTGTTACGATCAGGTCGGCGGCTAACGGCGATACCAAGAGCGGCATTGAAGCTCTCGCTGAAGCCATTGAAGAAGATATGAGATAAAAAATAGAAATAGAGAGGAAAGAAAAATGCATTGTCCGAATTGTGGAAAAGAACTCAAAGACAATCAGAAGTTTTGCGGCGGATGCGGATCTAATGTTTCTGATCTCTGGCAGCAGGCAGCTCCTGCTCCCGTAGAGGCAGCACCTGCACAGCCCGTTCCCGCAGCTCCGGTTGAGCCTGCATCAGCTCCTGTTGCTGAGCCCGTTGCAGCTGCTCCTGCAGTTGAACCCGTTCCTGTTGAACAGGCACCTTCAGTATTACCTGAACCTGTACCCGAACCCGTTCACTCCGTATTGCCTGAACCGGTTCCCGAACCGGCTGCTCCGGCTCCGGTGCTGATTCCTGTGGAATCAACACAGCCCGTATTGCCTGATCCGGTTCCCGTAGATTCAACTCCGGCTGAGAATCCCATTCCGGTATCATCCATGGCTCCTATCATGGCAGCTTCAGGTATTCCGGTAATGCCCGGCGCTGTTGATGCAGCACCCGCAGCACCTGTTGAACCTGCACCTGTAGAGCCCGCACCTGTTGCAGAGGTTGCACCTGTTGAACCTGCACCCGTTGCAGAAGTTGCTCCCATTGAGCCTGCTCCTGTTATGGCACCTGCAGCTGATATTGCACCTGTAGAGCCCGCTCCCATGCCGGCTCCCGTTGAACCGGCTCCGATGCCTGCACCTGTTGAGGCTGCGCCCGCACCTATGGCAGCACCTGCACCCGCACCTGCGCCTGCTCCGGTTCAGACAGCTTTCGGTGAGACACCTGCTCCTGTTGCACCTGCAACTCCCGCAGCTCAGGCAGGCGGTAATGAGCCTCCCAAGAAAAAGAAGAATATCGTTGGTCTTATCATCGGCCTCGCTGCAGCAGGCCTTGTAGTTGTTATCGGTGCCGTAGTAGGTATCTTTTTCCTGATCAACGGTGCAGCTAATGAAACCGAGCACACAAAGCACACTAAAGATGACGATGAGACAACAGTAGAGACAACTGAACCCGAGCCCGAGATGGCTACAAGAACCATCATGGTATATGCCATCGGTACAGACCTCGAGTCCAACGGTTCATGTCTTTCTGCAGACGTAAAGGAAATGCTCGCTGCAAATCCCGGTAAGGACGTTAACATCGTTCTCCAGACAGGCGGATGTGCAGATTTCCAGAACACATACATGACAGATGGCGTTACACAGCGTTTCTCCATCATCAACGGCAACATCAAGGAACTTGAGAACCTTGGCGATGTCAGCATGGTTGAGCCTGAGACTCTTGAAGATTTCATCAAGTTTGGTAAAGAGAATTTCCCTGCTGAACACTACATCCTCGTAATGTGGGATCACGGCGGCGGAGTTCCGTTGGGATTCGGTATGGACCAGCTCCACGACGGTACACTTACAGAGATTGAGATGGCACATGCCATTAAAAATGCAGATATCGAATTCGAGACCATCATTTTCAACGCATGCCTCATGGGATCTTTGGAAGTTGCAAAGGCTCTTGATCCTTACACAGAATACATCGTTGCAGCAGAGAGCCCTACATGGGGAAGTGCATACTATGATGTAGGTATTAACTACACCAATTTCCTTAACTTCATCGGTAAGGATTCTGATGTTGATGCAAAAGATTACAGTGAGTTCATCGTAAGAGATTACATGGACAACATCGAGAATACCCAGAATCAGACAGGTTATTTCGAGATCGATACATGCATGTCTGCAATCGATACGGATAACATCGATGAAGTTCTTAATTCTTATGAGAAGTTCATCGCAGCACTCGATTCAAGAGTTTTTGCTCAGGACGGATATGCTGAATATATCCAGCTCAGAGACGACTGCGGAAGCTTCGAATCAACAGACTCTGTTGACCTTACAACACTTGCCAGCAAGTACATCAACTGCGGTGATAAGAATATTGAATCCGCAGCAAGCTCACTTATTAACGAAGTAGGTAACTGCGTATTTACAGAGAGCAATAACTCTTATACATATGCTCACGGCATGACAACATATTCACCGTTCATGTATCCTGAGTATTACGATGCAGCAAGACTTACATTCACAACACTTGGTTACACAGATACGACTATCAGCTTCTATGATAAGTTCGTAAGTAAGGAACTCTATATCCTTAACGCAGTTAGCTATGCAGGTACATGGTATGTTGAGCCTGCAGACGCAAAGAACATTTCTTCCGGTAATACATACGATATCTCTGATCTCGTTGTAGACATGGGCGGCTATGAGGCTATCCAGCTCGCACAGAGTGACTGGGATATCATCCGTGAAGTCAAGGTAACACTTGCTTATACATTGGACGACGATGATACAGCTATCTATTACATGGGTACGGATAACCAGTACACAGTAGACAGCAACGGCTACATCATTCTCCAGAACCCTACAAGATGGGTATTTGTTAAGGGCTTCGGATTCGTTACATGCGAGTGCCTTAAGTATGAGGTAGGCCAGGACGGCAAGTGGTATAAGTATTTAGGCGCTGAGGCTCTCGTTAACGGCCAGCAGGCTTATGTCGTTATCGCATTCAGCACAGACGATCCGGAAGGTCAGATCATCGGATACTATTTTGCTGATATCATCCAGGATACGTTCGATTCCAACCAGGGTTATCAGTTCACAGAGACAGATAAGATCGTATTCGTAGAAGAGTATTACGATATTGCTTCCGAAACAATGAAGTACGATGAGCTCGGTGATGCAGTAACCATCGATGAAGCTATGGAGAATTACAAGTATTCAAAGGTAGATTACTCTGACGCAAACGGTTATATCGGATTCGATATCTATGACGTTTACAACAACGATTTCAGACTTCCTTTAAGACCCGGTACACCTGCATACGAGATCGATGCCATCAGAGGTGACAACAGCGGCTCCACAAGCGGAAGCGACTACGATGAAGGCACTATCGATGCAACCTTCATGATTGGTTATATCATCACCTATGATTCAGATTCAGTATTGTCAGATGCACCTTGTGACTGGATCTCTTACAACGACAGACTTGAATCCGATTCTGTTTACTATTCCGATACAGACGGACTGTCACTTACATTCGAAGTAGATTCTTCAGTTACTGAAGAGTTCACAGTCAAGTATTTCTACAGTTCAGATACAATGTTCTCCGAAAAGGAGACAACAAAGCCTGTATATACCGAGAAGGTAACACCTGTAACTGAAGATGACGGTACATACTATCACTTCGATTATCCTTCTTCTGCCGGAGTACAGTCAGGTTACTACATGATCGCTATCGAAGATGCATCAGGCACAAGAGTAATTATCTCTGTATGCCAGGTACTCTGATAAGGCTTTCAAAAGTTATTTGAGGTGGATCGAAAATGAAGATGACCGGAGCACAGATACTTGTCGAGACCTTGATTGAACAAGGTGTTGATACCGTGTTCGGGTTTCCGGGCGGAATGGTCGTTGATATCTATGACAAACTCTACGACAAACAGGATAAGATCAATCATATCCTGACCGCCCACGAAGAGGGCGCTGTTCACGGCGCTGACGGATATGCAAGAGCAACCGGAAAGACCGGAGTCGTTATCGCGACTTCCGGTCCCGGTGCTACTAATCTCGTAACGGGAATCGCAACAGCATATCTTGATTCGATCCCTCTTGTTGCGATCACCGGAAACGTAAGGAATTCAATGATCGGCAGAGACTCCTTCCAGGAGATCGATATCACCGGTATCACACTCCCGATCACAAAACACAACTTCTTCGTGCATAAGGTTCAGAACCTTGCAGACGTTGTAAGAACTGCTTTCGAGCTGGCGCAGTCGGGAAGACCCGGTCCTGTACTGATCGATATTCCTAAGGATGTCCAGGAGGCTGTTTTTGAGCATAAGAAAAAGCCTGTGGCAAAACTTCCGGCGATACCTTGCTGCAGTGAAGATGACATACAGAAAGCGGTAAAACTCATCAAGGAATCCAAGAGACCTTACATCTATTTCGGCGGCGGCGCGGTAAGAGCCTCAATAGGCGAAGATATCGTAAAGCTCGCAGATAAACTGGATGCAGTTATCGGCTGTTCCATGATGGGTCTGTCCGAGATCCCCACCGATTCACCGAGATTTTTGGGAATGCAGGGAATGCATGGAAGATATGCTTCCTCTGTTGCTCTTGCAAAGGCAGATCTCATCATCGCGATCGGTGTAAGATTCTCCGACAGGGCAACTGGAAAGACCGAGAAATACGCGCCTTCAGCAACCAAGATACATGTCGACTGTGACCGTGCCGAGATCGGCAAGAACGTTCCTGTTGACCTTGGTATCTGCGGCAACATAAAAGACTTTGTCGACAGACTCACAAAGGCTGTTCCGCAGCGCAAAAACACTGAATGGATCAAGAAGGTTGAAGTCCTCAGACAAAGAGAAGCGGATGCTTACGAAGGTCTTCCTTTCCTGCCGAGAGATGCCATCAACGTTATCTCTGATAACATCAGACCTGATACCAGGATAGTAACTGATGTCGGCCAGCACCAGTGCTGGGCAGCACAGTTCATGAAGTTCAGAAACAAGCGCACATGGATCACTTCAGGCGGTCTCGGAACGATGGGATTCGGTCTGGGTGCTGCTATCGGAAGCTATATGGGCAAGGGTACCAGAAGCGTTCTGATCACAGGTGACGGAAGTTTCGGAATGTGTCTTAACGAACTCGCAACAGCAGTAACCTACAAGGTTCCTGTTACTATCGTTATCTTCAATAACCACGCTCTCGGAATGGTAAGACAGTGGCAGAAAATTTTCTTCGACGGCAGATATTCGAATACCACGATCGACCGTAAAACTGATTTTGTAAAACTCGCCCAGGCCTTTGGTGCAAAGGGTTTCAAGGCAACAGATAAGAAGTCTTTTGAAGAAGCTTTCAAAAAAGCTTATAAGTGCAGAGGTCCTGTTGTGATCGATCTTACGATCAAGTCTGACAGCCTTGTTCTTCCTATGCTTAAACCCGGCGGAACATTTAATAATCTGATCTTGAGAAGGGAGGATATCAGCGGTGCAGAAGGATAAGATAATCATTGCCATCTACGTTGATAACCGTTACGGTGTTCTCTCACGTGTTACTGCGATGTTTACCAGACGCGGATTCAACATCGACTCCCTTACGGTAGGTGAGACGGAATCTCCTGAGTATTCCAGGATCACGATCACTTTGTCTGCTGCAAAGAACGACAAAGATCAGGTAGTATCTCAACTCCGCAAACTCTATAATGTCAAAAAGGTTATCGTTCTGTCGCAGAATGATTCGATCAAAAGAGAACTTCTTCTCATCAAGGTAAGAAACACTGAGAAGTCTCATGCGGATATCGTTGAAGCAACAAATATCTTCCGCACGAAGATAATCGATTTTACTGATGAAGCCATCAGTATCGAAGCAACAGGTGACAGCCAGAAGATCGATGCATTCATAGAATACATGAAGAAATTCGAGATCATTGAGATGTGCCGTACAGGCCTTGTTGCATTAGACCGCGGCGGTACCAATATCTGGTCCGAACACGAAGACGAATAACACAATCAAATTAATACAAAATTAATTAATTTACTCCCTTCAATGCTTTATAATTAAGTCAAAGGTCAAAGCCTTTTGAAACTTCAAAACGGAAGGGAGTGATTTTATGAAGATCACTACACAGGGCAACGGAATCCGCATCGGTAACAGACTTGAAGAGAAGATCGCATCCAAGATGTCGAAGTTCAACAAGTTCTCCGGCGATGATGGTACGCTCAATGTCCGCATCAGACCTGAAGGCCAGGATATGGTCGTTGAGATCACAATGGAGTTCGGCGGAAAGATCTTAAGAGCCGAGGCATGTGATGAGGATATCCTGACAGCTGTTGACAGAACCGTTGACAAGCTCGAGTCTCAGATCAGAAGACAGAAGACCAAGTTCCTCAAGAAGAAGAAGGAGTTCCCGGGAATCGTAAGTTATCTTGAGGACGACGGTGGCGCAGACTTCGATATCGTTGATGAGAAGGAAGCAAAGATCACAAAGCGTAAGCAGTTCGCTTTAAGACCAATGACATCAGATGATGCTATTCTCCAGCTCGAGATGTTAGGACATGATTTCTATGTTTACCTCGACAGCGATACAAATTCAGTATGCGTAGTATATAAGAGATATGACGGCGGCTATGGTCTGCTTGAACCTGAATACTGATACCTGAATACAAATTAATAATCCTGAGGCTGCTTCAAAAGCAGCCTCTTTTTTGCCGTACATTTGGAACAAAGATCAATATACAAACAGAATCTTCCCCATTATTATAAGTTCGAAAACAAGACCTGAGAGGTAATGCCTTATGGAATATGAATTTTTAGGACATGAGACTGCATCGGATGTTAAGCCGCTCGCTGACTGCGGATTTAAGATCGGTTCACTTCTCGAACTCTATGATGTTTTATCTGACGGCATATGGAGAGCTGAGACATGCGCTCCGAGAATGAGAGATGAGTGGAGTAAAGATAATAAAACATGGGGCCAGTGTTCCATCACGGCGTTTCTTATCCAGGATATTTTCGGCGGTGAAGTATACGGTGTTTTATTGCCTGACGGAAACTATCACTGCTATAACGTGATAGGCGGCAGACAGTATGATCTGACGATCGAACAGTTTGGCGATAAAGCTTCGGATCTTGTATACGACAATAAAAATCCGCAGAGCCGCGACGTGCATTTTGCAAAGGAAGAAAAGCACGGCAGGTATCTTTTGCTTAAGAAACTTCTTAAGGAGAGAATAGGAGTTTAGTCACTTATTCTGTAATTAAAATGTTTCACAAGCGCTCTTTTGAGCGTGATACACTTAACTGGGATAATAGGGCTGTTTTCAGGAGGGAATATGAATTTTTTAAAGCAGGTTGCTTCTATATTTATCATGGCGCTGGTAACGCTCTCTCTGAGTGCGGTTGCGTCGAAGTGTGAAGTAAGGTCCGGTGCTAACAGAGGCTGGGTCTATACGGGCGATTCAGCATATTATTACGATGACGAAGGTATGGAATATACCGGCATGAATGTTATGCCTGATGACGGTACCACCAGATACTTTGATCCGGAAACTCACGTCATGGTAAAGGGAGAAGTTGAGATCGACGGCAATAAGTATTACTTCGATGAGACCGGTGTTATGGCAACAGGATTCCAGAATGTTGACGGTAATACAAGATACTACGGCACTGACACGGGAATCATGAAGACAGGCTGGGTGGAATCAGGTCCCGGCAAATTCTATTTTGATCCCGAGAACGGAAACATGGTAACAGGCTGGCAGGATATCGGCGGAAACAGATATTATTTTGCTGATGACGGAAGTGTCGTAAAGGGTGCTTTCGAGCTGGAAGGAAATAAGTATTATTCAGATCCTTCGTCAGGAATATTAACCAGAGGCTGTGTCTCCATCGACGGGAAACAGTATTACTACGACAAAGATACCGGCGTTCTCACGACCGGATGGGTTGAGATAGACGGTGAGAAGTATTACTTCGATGAGACTACGGGCGCAGGCTATGACGGCATCATCGAACTCGAAGGTTCAACATACGGCTTCGTCGGCGGCATGATGCTCAAGAACAAGAGAGCGATGGGTAATAACCATCTGTATTATTTCGGCGAAGATGGCAGCGTTGTGCGTGACATCGACGGTGACAAGCCGATGGTTGCTCTTACATATGATGACGGTCCTTCGATCTATACGGATCAGATACTTGATGTATATGAGCAATACGGCGCGAGATGCACATTCTTCCTCGTAGGCGACAGAATAAGCTGGAATGAGGAGCAGGCCATCCGCGAATTTGAATTAGGATGCGAACAGGGCAACCACACATACAGCCACGACAGACTGACAGATCTCGACGGTGACGGAATGGTTGACACTCTTAATGGAACAGACGAGGAACTCATAAGGATCTCCGGCAAGCCTTCGACATGTTTAAGACCGCCGGAAGGAAGATATAATGATACTCTGAAGGAAGTCTGCAATGCTCCCATCATTCTCTGGAGTGTTGATTCGGAGGACTGGAAGAGCAGAAATGCCGATACGGTATGCAGCCGCATCATCGGTAAGGTCAAGGACGGAGACATCGTTCTCATGCACGACCTCTATCAGTCCACGGCAGATGCAACAGAGAGGATCGTTCCCGCACTTCTTGATGCCGGTTTCCAGCTCGTTACCGTTGAGGAGATGGGACTCTTAAGACTCGACGGAGGACTCGAGAACGGAGTGGTCTACTACTCCATTCCGTAATACTGAAATAAGATGGATAACATAAACGACTATGTCCGCTGGGTTGGCGGAACCGACTTTGAAGGAAGACCCTTTTCGAGAGTCGACAATATAGTCTTGTGTCAGTTGTGCTATCTGGACTTAAGAGACATTCCCGAACTTAACAAAGCGCGCGGTGAGATGACCGTCAGGGACTGTGTCTCCGAACTCATCAATACCGGTCTTTCCATCCGTAAGATGGCGCCTGATGACAGCGCGAGATTTACTGCTCTTGTTAAGGCGTGCGCCAATTCAAAAAGATTCGGAAATCTCTATATCTCATCTTTTACGGATATCTATATTGAAGATGAAGCAGTTCAGTTCTCTGCGATGACGTTCTCTCCGAATCCTGAAGGAAAGGGATGGGGGTTCATTGCCTTCAGGGGAACTGACTGTACCATTGCCGGCTGGAAGGAAGACTTCATGACGAGCTTTACTCTTACGTCATCTCAGACGATGGCTGAAGAGTATGTCAGGGCAAGGCTCGAGACATTTGATTTTGTATCTGTCGGAGGTCATTCCAAAGGCGGCAATCTTGCTGTTTATTCGGCGGCTGTACAGCCTGATGAATTGTTCGAACGCATCGATCATGTATATACCAATGACGGTCCGGGATTCTGCCATGAAGTGCTCGACATGGATCTCATCAAAAGAGTTAATCCGAAGACCACAAGGATCGTTCCGCAGTTTACCATTGTGGGAAGTGTTTTCGCGCCTGAGATAGATGACAGTTATGTCATTAAGAGCGACAAGCAGATGGCTGAGCAGCACGAGCTGTGTTCGTGGGGAATAGACCACGGTGACCTTCTCATTGCTGATGAAGGAATAGATCCGCTGGCAGCGAGGATAAACAGCGGTATCGATAAGTGGGTATATTCCGTAAATATCGAAGAGCGAAAGAGGTTCATCAACGCATTGTTCGATTCAATGAGCGAGGGTGACACGCAGACACTGGAAGACTTCACCGCTGAAGGCACAAAGGGCTGGGACCGAGTTCTCAAGGTCGTTCTGGGAGATGACATGGGATTCAGGATCGCGGCTGCATCGCTGCCTGATCAGCTGTTCTTCGACGGAGAAGGCAAGAAGGCTGCAAAATCAAGCCTCTACAGGCAGTTCAGAAGATCTGATCTTGCCAAGGGTCTGGCGATGATATTCGCAGGACTGCTGATATTCCTGGTCCCTGAGGAATTCCTGTTTATCTTTGTCGCGGTACTGCTCCTGACTGCAACGATAATCTCCATCGTGCTCACGGTTAAGAAGATGAAGAAAGACAACTGGGATTTCCAGTCACACCTCGTAGATGCAACCGTATCATCAGCCCTGCTCGCAACTACGGTAATCACATTCGTTAAGGAAGGCGCCCTCTTTGTCATGGCAAGCGGTATCTTTGCGGCACTCCTTTTCGCGTGTGCATATAACTGCATGGCGAGGGCTAAGAAAACCACTAATAAGACTTATGACATCCTGCTCGTTATCATGAGCGCCATCTGGGCTGTGGCAGGTGTTTATATCCTGTTCGCACCTGAGAACACACTTAATGTCTATATGATCATAATCGGCAGTCTTGCTATCGTTGACGGAGTGATCAGAGTCATCAGAGCCTACAATATCAGACACCGCTGGTACATTCGTTAATATATTTTTACCAAATCTTGAAATGCTTATTTTGCGGTGCTTTAATCGAAATGCTTATGCTATAATTATTTTATTAAATTAAGGAGGGGTCTTTTCATATGGCAGACGATTTAGATAAGAAGATGGAAACCGAGATCGGCGAGGAAGCCGAAAAGGTTGAAAAGGCTGCAAAGGAAGAAGTTAAAGCAGCAGAAAAAGCTGAAGAGAAGGCCCAGGCAGCTAAGGAAAAGGCAGAAGACAAAGCAAAGGAAGCTAAGGCTACGGCTGCAGCTGCAGTAGCAGCATCTGCGGCAGCAGAGAAAGAAGCTGCTAAAGCAGAGAAGGAAGCAGCCAAGGCTGCAGAAGAAGCTTCAAAGGCAGCAAAGAAGGCTGAAGAGCAGGCTGCAAAGGATGCGGCAAAGGCTCAGGCAGCAGCTGATAAGGAAGCAGAGAAGGCAAGGATCGCAAAAGAGAAGGCAGATGCCAAGTTAGAGAAGAAGAGACAGAAGAGAGAAGCGCAGCAGGCTCTGATCGATGCCTGCCCTCCGCAGTACAGACCTGTATCCACATCCAAGTATTTCTGGCTCGGATTTATCAGCTTTATTCCGTTCCTCGGTTTTATCCTTACGATCTTCCTCTCCGTTGCAGGCAGAAACAGAAACGTTAAGAACTTTGAGAAGGCAATCCTCGCATATTATCTCATCGCACTCATCATTTGCCTTATCGCTATCATCGTCATCGGTGTTGCGCTTCCGCCCGATACCAGAAACGGTGTCCTCAACGGCTTAAGCGAGATCTTCGGTGCTATAAGGATCGGCTGAGTCACATAAGAATTTATTCAGAAACAATGACCCTCAGGGCTTATGCCTTGAGGGTTTTTCTATGATGCGGTTTTTGTTGCCTTCTTTTTATCCTGATGTCTCATGGTTGTAACATTGTTATTCTACAATCGGATTATCAAGAATTGACGAAAGAGGGTAATTGGACTTATGGATGACAGACTTATTTCCAAAAAAGATCTGCTGACAAAAGAGGGTATCTCATACGGTACGCTCTACCGCTGGAAGAGACAGGGATTGATCCCTGAGAGCTGGTTTATTCATAAGGCAACAGAGATCGGCCAGGCTACATTCTTCCCTGAAGAGAAGATCACAGCCAGGATCAGCC
>JAEEGL016819300.1_pt1 | contig 16914 bp, 12 predicted proteins | sample 9134231 | NCBI WGS metagenome assembly JAEEGL01 (sample SAMN16246548, study PRJNA631951) | gut metagenome | biome: gut microbiome; feature: rumen; material: fiber-attached | host: Bos | place: Iran: Karaj | collected 2018-10
GGCATCAAATATTTCGTTGATCCCGACATGAACCAAGGCGCAGGCTCTGCCATCGGCTGTGAGTTCCAGATCCTCGACGACGAGTGTCACCCCGATGCCAAGCTCGGCGTGAAGGGCAACCGCAAGCTCGGTTCGCTCTACGACCTTATCCCCGCTCCCGACCAGAAGCCTTTCCACATCAGCGTGTGGAACACAGCCCTCGTCATTGTGCGCGGTCGCCACGTAGAGCACTGGCTCAACGGCACTAAGTTGCTTGAGTACAACCGCGACGACCAGGAATGGAACGCCCTTGTGGCCTATAGCAAATATAAGGACTGGCCTAATTTCGGCAACAGTGCCGAAGGCCATATCCTCCTGCAGGACCACGGCGACGAGGTTCATTTCAAGAACATCAAGATCCTCGAATTGCCCGACCAAGTCCAAGGCCAGCGCGGTCAGGGCAACGGCCAGCGTCAAGGTCAGCGCGGTCAAGGCCGGAATCGTGGCAACGGCCAGCGCCGCCAGCGTTGACTTTAAATAATGAGGCTGTGTCAACAAATGCTGACGCAGCCTCATTTCATTTCAAACAACGAATTAAACGATTTCTTTTCCCCTTTCAATAGGTTATTTATTTACAGCCACAGTCCCCTTTCGTTTATACAACGAATTAAACGAATTAAACGAATTTTTCAAGTTGCACGCGTTCTACGAATTAGTTGCGTTCTACGAATTCTTTTCCCCTGTCAGCAAGTCATATAGTTTCTTTCTCGCATGCCTCATCTCTTCCGTTCTGCTTCACATCAGAACCGCTACTACGCCTGGTTCGAAGCGCTGCACACGCGCATTGACCTGCTCCTGCTTGGCTCGCTCACCGAAGCCGAGTTCGAGGCAGTAGAAGCTGCTGTGCGTGCCGAGCTAACTGCCGTGGAAAAGATGGGCAACCGCTTCGATCCCGACAGCGAGCTCTCGCGGGCTGTCCATGCCGCCAATGCCTCCCTGTGTTCTTCCGTCCCCCCGTGTTCCAATGTCTCCCTGTGTTCCAATGCCTCCCTGTGTTCTTCCGTCCCCCCGCGTTCCAATGCCTCCCTGTGTTCTTCTGCTGGTCGTGCTCCCGCTTTGGGTTCTGTTGTCGGCGGTTTGTCCGCCGATGCCGTCCCCGTTCCTGTCAGCCCTGCCCTCTTCGCCCTGCTTGCCCGCTGCCTGCAAGCCAATCGCGACACCGGCGGCCTCTTTGACATCACCGTCAACTCCCCCGACTTCCGTCCCGGCCTCATCAACAGGGTAAAGCTATCAACGGAGGACGCCTGCTCATTACACTTTACTCCCCTCCCTGAGCGGGAGGAGCACGGTGGCGGGGCTTCTATCATCCTTGACCTCTCAGGCATCCTTAAAGGCTATGCCCTCGAACGCCTCCGTGCGCTGCTGCCCACGTTCGGTATCCGAGATGCCCTCATCAACCTTGGCAATAGCTCCATTCTCAGCCTCGGCAAAAATCCTTCCGACATACCTGCCGGCTATTGTCTGACCACTTCAGGAAACGCCACCGCCGACCGCCGCCACATTCGCAATCCTTTGACGGGCGAGTTCATTACCCGAAAACACACCGTCAGCGTCACTACTGCCAACGCCATCGACGGCGAGATACAATCAACGGTCAGCTTTATTCAGTCTGTTTTGAATACCCACAATTGATGATTTTGCTCTAAGTGTAGGTATTTTTTGCTGCACCTGTGAATAATCCTTTGCTTATTGCAAAGGTTTGAGTAATTTTGCAGCAAAATATCAACAAAAACATGAGACTATCGGATTTACAGACAGGCGAACACGCGGTCATCGTCAAGGTGCTTGGGCATGGCGGCTTTCGCAAACGCATCATAGAAATGGGCTTCATCAAGGGGCAAACCGTCGAGGTGCTGCTGAATGCACCCCTGCAGGATCCCGTGAAATACAAGCTGATGGGCTACGAAGTGAGCCTGCGCCACGATGAGGCCAAGATGATTGAAGTGGTCGGACAGGCCGAAATGGAGCAGGAGCAGCACAACGATTCCGATCAGGTCGGTCAGCGCGAAGTCATCACCGAACACGTGCCCTTCACGGACCAGCAGATGCGCGAGATGGCACAGCACAAGCGCAGGAACATCAATGTTGCCCTCGTCGGAAATCCCAACTGCGGTAAGACATCGCTGTTCAACTATGCCAGCGGTGCCCATGCACGTGTTGGCAATTATTCCGGCGTGACTGTCGATGCGACCACGGCCACGGCCTCTTTTGAGGATTATACGTTCAACCTCACTGATCTGCCCGGCACCTATTCCCTCTCGTGTTACTCCCCCGAAGAACTCTATGTGCGCCAACATCTTAACGACGAACACCCAGACATCGTCATCAATGTCATTGACGGCTCCAACCTCGAGCGCAACCTTTACCTGACGACGCAGCTGGTCGATATGAACCTTCGTGTCGTATGTGCCTTGAACATGTACGACGAGTTCGAGCGTCGTGGCGACCACGTAGAGCTGTCAACGCTCTCGACCCTCTTCGGCGTGCCCTTCGTGCCGACGTCTTTCAAGAGCGGTTTCGGCGTCAAAGAGCTCTTCCACACCATCATTGAGGTCTATGAAGGCCTGAATGCTCAAACGCGTCACATCCATATCAACTACGGCCACGAGATCGAGGACGGCATCACGCATATCCAGCAAGTGCTGAAGGCCGACGAGCACCTGACGACGCATTTCTCTACGCGCTTTCTGGCCATCAAGCTCTTGGAACAGGACCAGCAGGTTACCGAATTCGTGGAGCAGCACATCCTGGGCGAGCACCGTCCAGAGGATCATCAGCGGATGCTGGCGGCACGCGATCATGCCGCAGCACGTGTGAAGGAAGAGACGGGCGTCGATGCCGAAACGGCCATCATGGATGCGAAGTATGGCTTCATCCATGGCGCATTGGCCGAGGCCGAGTATCGTGCCGGTACCAAGGAAGACACTTACAAGACCACGCATCGCCTCGACAACCTGCTCTCGAACAAATACCTGGGCTTCCCCATCTTCTTCTTGATCCTCTACGTCATGTTCCAGACGACGTTTGCCCTCGGCCAGTATCCGATGGACTGGATTGAGGCTGGCGTGGCGTGGTTAGGCGAATGGATCGGCTCGTCGATGAGCGAAGGTCCGCTGCGTTCGATGCTTGTCGATGGCGTCATCGGCGGCGTGGGCTCCGTCATCGTCTTCCTGCCGCAGATCCTCATCCTCTATTGCTTCATCTCCTTCATGGAAGATTCGGGTTATATGGCTCGTGCGGCCTTCATCATGGACAAACTCATGCATCGCATGGGCCTGCATGGCAAGTCGTTCATCCCCTTGGTCATGGGCTTCGGCTGCAACGTGCCCGCCGTAATGGCCACGCGCACTATCGAGAGCCGTCGCTCGCGTCTCATCACGATGATGATCCTGCCCTTCATGTCGTGCTCGGCGCGCTTGCCCATCTACATCATGATCGTCGGCACTTTCTTCGCCGCTCAGTGGCGAAGCACCGTACTCGTTTCGTTGTATGCCGTGGGCATTCTCGTGGCGGTCATCGTCTCGCGTATCTTCTCGCGTTTCATCATCAAGGGCGAGGACACGCCCTTCGTCATGGAGCTGCCGCCTTACCGTTGGCCCACTGTCAAGGCCATCGGGCGCCACACGTGGGAGAAAGGCAAGGAGTACCTGAAGAAAATGGGTGGTATAATCCTCGTGGCTTCAATCATCGTATGGGCGCTGAGCTATTTTGGGAGCACTGACAACAGGAAGTTCGCTACGGCTGAAAACATGGAAACTTCGTATCTCGGTCGTGCCGGTCAGGCCATCGAGCCGCTCTTTGCCCCCCAGCATTTCAACTGGAAGCTCGATGTGAGCCTCATTGCCGGTGTCGGTGCCAAGGAAATCGTTGCTTCCACGATGGGCGTGCTCTATTCGGGTGACGATTCGTTCGGCGACGACGATTCCTTCAGCGAGGACACGAGTAAATATACACGTCTGCGGCAGCAAATGGCAGCCGACGGCGTCACGCCGCTCACGGCCTACGCCTACCTCCTCTTCATCCTCCTCTACTTCCCATGCTTAGCCACCATCGTAGCCATCAAAAATGAGACCAACTCCTGGGGATGGGCCATCGCCGCCGCCCTCTACACCACGCTCGTCGCTTGGCTCGTCTCCGCTGCCGTTGTGCAGATAGGAAGCTTGTTTTGAATGAAAAGTAACTTTTATTTTTCACTTTTCACTTCCACATGCAGTCCCTCCTCGTCGCCCTCATCCTTCTGGCCTGCGTAGCTTACACCGCTCGCCGCCTTTGGAAACGCTTCACCACGAAGCGCTGCGACGATGTGCGCTGTGCCGACTGTCCTTTGGCAGATTCTTGTTGCCATAAGCATCATCAAAAATGATAATGGCCATTATTATAATGGCGGTTATTATAGTAATTCGTCATTCTACGTTTCTCGGCGGTGAACGCGTGTTTCCCGTCCATGAAATCTGTGTTTCACGGCGGGAAACACAGATTTCACGTCGAAGATGGGGTTATGCGGTTAAGAGGGTGGGGCTTTACGGTTATATCCAATGACGAAGTCTCCTATAAGATCTGAGGTTTGCGGTCAAAGGTTCCTTCCGTAGCGAATGGCCCACTTCCTGATGATGGACAATGGACGGAGCTCATACATCTTAAGAGCGTACGTAGGGTGAATAGAGATTCAGCCTGTATGGTATTGAGCGATTACGCGTTTACCATACAGGCTGAAAGCTGAAACTTGTTTTTTGGAAGACTGTCTTTGCAGGCGGGTTATGCCTCGTGCTTGGATCGGATGGCTTCCATGATCTTGGCCTCAATCTCTTCGGACAGTTCGGGATTGTCGGCGAGCAGTTTCTTCACGGCGTCGCGGCCCTGTCCGATCTTCGAGTCGTTGTAGCTGAACCATGAGCCGGACTTCTTGATGATGCCGTGTTCGACGCCGAGATCGACGAGTTCGCCTGTGCGGCTGATGCCTTCGCCGAAGCTGATCTCGAACTCAGCCTTGCGGAAGGGAGGTGCCACCTTGTTCTTGACGACCTTCACACGGACCTGGTTGCCGATGGCTTCGTCGCCGTCCTTGAGGGTCGTGACCTTGCGAATGTCGAGGCGCACGCTGGAGTAGAATTTCAGCGCATTGCCGCCCGTGGTGGTCTCGGGATTGCCAAACATGACGCCGATCTTCTCGCGCAGCTGGTTGATGAAGATGCAGCAGGTCTTGGTCTTGGAGATGGTGGCGGTGAGCTTGCGCAGGGCCTGGCTCATGAGACGTGCCTGAAGGCCTACCTTGTTGTCGCCCATGTCTCCTTCGATCTCGGCCTTCGGCGTCAGGGCAGCAACGGAGTCGATGACCACGAGGTCAACGGCAGAGGAGCTGATGAGCTGATCGGCGATGGCCAGTGCCTGCTCGCCGTTGTCGGGCTGCGAGATCCACAGTTCGTCGAGGTTAACGCCCAGTTTCTGTGCATAGGTCGGGTCGAAGGCGTGTTCAGCATCGATGAACGCTGCTATGCCGCCGGCCTTCTGCGCCTCGGCAATGGCGTGGATGGTGAGGGTCGTTTTACCCGATGACTCGGGACCGAAGATCTCGATGATGCGTCCGCGAGGGTAGCCGCCCACGCCGAGGGCAGCATTGAGTCCTATGCTGCCGGTGGGGATGACTTCGACCTTCTCGGCGGCTTCGCCGCCCATACGCATGATTGCACCCTTGCCGAAGTCTTTCTCGATCTTGGCCATGGCCATCTGTAGCGCCTGCAACCGCGCAGCGCGGTCGTTGGCTGGTTGTTCTGTTTGTTTTGCCATTATTTTTTTCTGTTTTCGTTATTTCGGGATTACGTTATTACGGGATTACAGTTCGAGGTCGATGTCGTGGAGCTCGTGCCAGGGCAGGCCTTGCTTGTTGAGCTGCTCCATGAAGGGATCGGGGTCGAACTCCTCGACATTGTGCACGCCAGGCTTCACCCATTTGCCGGTGAGGAACATCATGGCGCCGATCATGGCCGGCACGCCTGTGGTGTAGCTGACGCCCTGCATACCTGTCTCCTCGTAAGCGGCGCGGTGCGAGCAGTTGTTATATACATAATAGGTATGCTCGTTGCCATCTTTGCCAATACCACGAATACGGCAGCCGATGCTGGTCTGTCCTTCGTAGTTCTCGCCGAGATCCTGCGGGTTGGGCAGCACAGCCTTGAGGAACTGCAGGGGCACGATCTTGACCTTGGCGGTGCCTGTGCCGTCGGCCAACGGCGCTTCGTACTCGATCTCGTCGATGCGGCTCATGCCGATATTCTGGATCACTTCGAGATGCTTGAGGTACTGCTGTCCGAAGGTCATCCAGAAGCGGGCGCGCTTGATGGTCGGATAGTTGATGACCAGCGACTCGATCTCCTCGTGGTGGAGCAGGTAGCTGTCGCGCGGGCCGATCTCGGGATAGGTCAGGTCCTTGTGAATCTCCAGGGGCTCTGTCTCTACCCATTTGCCATCTTCCCAATAGAGTCCTTTCTGCGTAATTTCGCGGATGTTGATCTCAGGGTTGAAGTTGGTGGCGAAAGCCTTGTGGTGGTCGCCTGCGTTGCAGTCCACGATGTCCAGGTACTGAATCTCGTTGAAGTGATGCTTGGCGGCATAGGCGGTGTAGATCGAGGTGACGCCCGGGTCGAAGCCGCAGCCGAGGATGGCCGTCAGCCCTGCCTTCTCGAAGCGCTCGCGGTAAGCCCATTGCCACGAGTACTCGAAGTGTGCCTCGTCCTTGGGCTCGTAGTTGGCGGTGTCGAGGTAGTTGCATCCTGTCTGCAGGCACGCTTCCATGATGGTCAGGTCCTGATAGGGCAGGGCCAGGTTGACCACGATGTCAGGCTTATACTCCGAGAACAAGGCCACGAGTTCTGCCACGTTGTCGGCATCTACGCGTGCGGTTTGTATGCCTTTGAAGCCTGTCGCTTTCTCGACCGCAGCAGCGAGCTTGTCGCATTTCGCTTTGGTGCGCGAGGCAATCATGATGTCGTTGAAGACATTCGCATTCTGCGCAATCTTATGCGCGGCGACCGTGGCTACGCCTCCGGCGCCAATGATAAGAACCTTTCCCATCGTTCGATATACCTTTTATTAGATGAATGATTGTTGTTTTCGGGTGCGAAGATAGCAAAAAGCTACACGGCCACCAAATAATGCAACCTTTTTTATCAAAAAAAAGTGAGCGCGTAAAATCAAAGTGTTGTTGAATAGCGTCGGAGCTGTTCGACGTAGTCGCTGATGCGTTGTAACTCGCGCGGTATCTTGATTTGCTGCGGGCAATGGGAGGTGCATTGGTTGCAGCCGATGCAATGGTCAGCCTGACGGAGGCGCGGCACGCTGCGGTCGTAGCCCACGAGGAAGGCGCGGCGCTGGCGGCGGTACGCTGGCGAGCCGCTGCTCTGGGGCGTATTGCCTTCCTTGATGCACTTGTTGTAATGGGCGAAGATGCCGGGAATGTCGAGGCCGTAAGGGCAGGGCATGCAGTACTGGCAGGCGGTGCAGGGAATTTCCTTCTGACCGAAAATCTCTTCGGCGATGTGCATGAGGAACTCGTGGTCGTCCTCGGTGATGGGTTTCAGCGGCGAATAGGTCTTGACGTTCTCCTCGAGATGTTCCATGTAAGTCATGCCGCTGAGCACGGTGAGAACACCTTCGGGTGTGCCGGCGAAGCGGAAGGCCCAGGAGGCGATGGTGGCCTCGGGGTCGCGCTGCTTCAGCTCGGCAGCGATGTCGTCGTTGAGGCTCGCCAGACGTCCGCCGAGCAGGGGCTCCATGATGACAGCGGGTATGCCACGCTTTTGCAGCTCGTCATAGAGCTTGACGGCATCAACGTTGCTGCCATTGATCTCGTTGGCGTAGAACCAGTCGAGATAGTTGAGCTCGATCTGCACGAAATCCCAATGGTAGCGGCCCTCGTCGTGCAGACGGAGCAGCAGCTCGAAGGCGCGGTAGTCGCCGTGCCAAGAGAAACCGAGATTGCGGATACGACCTTTCTCTTTCTGTTCGACGAGCCAATCGGTGAGGCCATTGTCGATGAAGCGTCGCTGGCAGACATCGAGGCCGCTGAGTTCTTTGCCGTCGGTGTCGCGACCGCCGCCGCCCGTGCTGTGGAGGAGGAGGTAATCGACATAGTCGGTCTGCAGCTCCTTCAACGAGTTCTCGAACATCGCCTTGGACGGTTCGAGCTCCCATTGCTCGGTGCCGAAGTTGGAGAGTTTGGTGGCGATGAAGTAGCTGTCGCGAGGATGGCGTTTGAGGGCTATGCCGGTGCAGCGCTCCGAGAGACCGCGGCAATAGACAGGCGCGGTGTCGAAGTAGTTGACGCCATGTTCGAGGGCATAATCCACCTGGCGGTTGATCATCTCCTGGTCGAAGGGGCCGGTGACGGGGTCGTCGGGCGTGCCTTCGGGGAGCTGCGGCAGGCGCATCATGCCGTAGCCGAGGAGCGAGACGACATCGCCCGTGTTGGGATTGACGCGGGTGGTCATGGAGGAAGAGTCGGCGCGATTAGGCGCCTCACCCGACCGGCAAGCGGTGACGAGGGCTGCGGCGGGAGCGGTGGCGGCGGTGGCGCCTGCCATGTATTTGAGGAAGGAACGTCTATTCATATAGGAATGCTTCAACTTTCAATTATCAATTTTCATCGCTACACTGTCTTGTGCACCTCGTGGCCTTCGACATAGATGGCCGAGAAGGGACGGGCAGGACAGAGGTTTTCGCAGGCTCCGCAGCCGATGCATTTGGCTTCGTTGACGGCAGGGATGTAGGCGCCCAGTTCGTCGTTGGGGTCGAGAGGTACCATCTGTATGGCACCTGTGGGGCAGTGGCGGGCGCAGTTGCCGCATTCGACGTTATCCGTGAGCACGATGCAGTTCTTCTTCACCCATACGGCGTGTCCAATCTGCGTGCTGGACTTCTCTTCGGGGGTGATGGGACGTATGGCATCAGTAGGGCAGACCTCGGAGCAGCGGTTGCATTCGGGTCGGCAGTAGCCGCGTTCGTAGGACATGACGGGTTGCATCATCGTGAGCAAACCCGTGGAGGGACGCAGGACATCGTTGGGACACTGTGCTACGCAGAGTTGGCAGCCCGTGCAACGCTGAGCGAAGTGACGTGCCGAGAGGGAGCCCGGAGGGGTAAGGGGTGTCTTGCGCTCGGGGGCTACCTTGTCTTCGATGTCAGCGAGTCCGCCGTCAACCTTCTTCTTCTGTTGGGCGAAGGCGGCAGTCGTCGTTGCCAACGCGGCTCCGATGATGAAGGCGCGGCGACTGGCCCCGCTCTCCGCTGCCCCCGTGGAGGGGAGAGCTGCATTACCGCTTGTATCCTCTTGAGAGGTGAAGGAGTCCTCCTCTCCACGGGGGGAGTTAGAGAGGGGCTTGGTGCCATACTTCAGCGCATCGAACTTGCAGGCTTCAACACAATCGCCACAGACAACGCAGCGGGAATAATCAACCTTATGGTTCTTGAAATCGATGCAGGACGCCTTACAGCTCTTGGCACAGGCTGAGCAGTTGCGGCACTTGTCCTCGTCGAACTTGATTTTCAAGAACGAGAAGCGGGAGAGGAAGCTGAGGAAGGTGCCGACGGGACAGATGGTGTTGCAATAGGTGCGACCGCCAATCCAGGCGAGCACGGCGAGGACGACCAGCGTCACGACAGCGATGATGAAGGTCGGCAGGCTGCGCATCCACACATCGACGTGGTAGAAGGCATAGCTGTCGTGCTTGGTGGCGATGGCGGCAAAGCCGTTGTTGATCCACTCATAAAGCGGCGCAAAGAGGTTCGAGGCGATGCGCCCGAAACTGCTGTAGGGGGCGAGCAACGCCACAAAGGAACCGACACCGGCAATCATGGCGATGACGAAGAGGACAAACACGGGGTAGCGCAGCCAACGGACTTCGGGCGAGAACGAGTAGCGGCCCACCTTCTTGTTCTTACGCGGACGTAAGCGTGCCAGGAAATCCTGGAGGATGCCCAGCGGACAGATGACGGAACAATAGATGCGCCCGAAAATGAGCGTCAGCGCCACAAGGGCAATGACGACGCCGACATTCAGGGCCATGACGGCAGGCAGGAACTGGATCTTCGCGAGCCAACCGGCAATGGGTGCTGCGGTGCCCGTGAAATCCACGAAGAGCCACGTCAGGAGGACGATGACGATGAGGGCGAGGGCGATACGGATTCTTCTAAGCATTCTTCTTCTTCAGTTTGAGGTGTTTTGTTGGTAAGTTTAACGATCCAGATGCTGATCTCGTAGAGCAACCAGATCGGCAGGGAGACGACGATGAGCGTCATGATGTCGGCTGTCGGGGTGATGATAGCCGCCGCAATGAGTATGGCAACGATGGCGTGACGCCGATATTCGCTCATCCACGAGGCTTTCAACATGCCGAAACGTGCCAAGAGCCAGGCGATGACAGGAATCTCGAAGACGATGCCGAAAACGAGGCTCATCAACAGGAGCGTATCGACATAGCTGGAGAGCGTGAGCAGCGTCTCGACCTCGGAGCTGACGCTGTAGGTGCCAAGGAAGCGCACGGTGAGCGGGAAGATGAGGAAGTAGTTGACGACGATGCCGACTATGAACATGCCGTAAGCCGCTCCCACGAGGCGGTAGCTGGCGCGCCGCTCGTTGTCGTAGAGGGCAGGCTGGATAAAGCGGAACAAGACATAGATGATGTAAGGCGACGCCACCAACAAGCCCATGACCAACGACACTTTCATGTGGATCATGAACTGCTCGGTCAACTCGGTGTTGACAAGCTTCAGCTCGAAGGGATCAGCTCCGAGCAGGCGGTAGGTGGGAAAGTCGCTGTCGCGCGGCCAGAGGACGATGTCGAAGAGATAGTCCTTCAGGAAGAAGACGCCAATGGCCATGACCACGCCGGCCACCAATACCTTGATGATGCTTCCGCGCAGGACGTCGAGATGATCCCAGAAGGTCATCTGCTCTTCCATCACTTCGCCTCGTCCTTATTGTACTCAGCAGCGTCCTTGATGTCCTTGGTCACGCTGTTGACCTCGTCGTCGAGACCTTTCACGCCATCCTTGAAGCTCTTGACGCCCTTGCCAAGACCTTTCATGAGTTCGGGAATCTTCTTGCCGCCGAAGAGCAGCAGTACCACGAGGGCGATGAGAATAATTTCAGGAGTTCCTAAGTTCATTTTTCTTACGTTTTAGTGTCCATTTATGAGTTTCTTTGGCACAAAAGTAATAAGAAAACGTGAAAAGTGAGGCAAAAACTGCATTATTTTTGTTTAAAGTGTGCAAGAAGAACGATAAATCGCTATATTTGCAGAGCATTTTTGCATCTTGAAATACGAAAAACGTCTTTTTAACTATAATAATTAAGCATTATGAAAAAGATCTTCTTACTCTTCAGTATGGCACTGCTGTCACTCACGGCAAGTGCTTATGACTACGAAACCGAAGCCGAATCCGGTGACTTCGCTTTAGGTATTAACCTCGACAACGGAACACGTAACCCCGTGCTCAACTGGGGTCTCGGTGCAAAATTGCAGTTCTATGCCACCCATGCCTTCCGTCTCGAAGGTTCGTTCAACGGCTTCATCAACCGTCGTCACGTCAATTTCTGGGACGTGAACCTGAATCTCCACTATGTATTCTATTTGAAGGAAGGCTTCTCGCTCTATCCTATCGCCGGTGCCACCTTTATGCACGGTCACTATAATGATGAGGGTTTCTACAGCAATCGTGAGGGCTGCTTCGGTCTCAACGTTGGTGTCGGTCTGCAGTATGACATCACCGAGCATTTATATGTGATGGCAGAAGGCGTGTATAAATACAGCGCCAAGCGTTGTCTGGACGACTTCGACGGAGGTCATGACTACTATGTGGGTCCGCGCGTCAATATCAGCGTCGGTATTGCCTATCGTTTCTAACGCTTGACTTTAACCATACAAGGCTGGTTCAGCTCGGCTTGCCATTGGTGCAGCCAGTTGAACCAGCTTTTTGCATCCTTGAAGCCGCCAAGTTCCATCAGCGCGCAGATGGCGAGGTGGTAGCGGATCCGGCCATCGACGGGGTGAAGGATGTCGAGGTAGTTGTAGGCATCCTCCTTCTTCGAGGTGAGATAAAGCGCAGGAACGCTGACGCCGAGCCCTACGCCTTCGACGAGGTCTTCGGCAGCCTTATCGGGAACGTTACGTCCCCAAGAACCGACGAGGCCGTTGGTTGGATCCATCAGACCTTCGTTGTCGAGTTCCAGCTTTTGCACGCCGGTGCAGAAGGCGAGGCCGTTGACATCGGATCCAGACAGCTGTATGTCCACTTCAACGTCGCGGTGCCCGGCATAGATGGTGTATCGCTGCCGCATCTGGAGGGTATGACCGGCGTAGAACCAATTCTTGTCTGTCACCTCGACAATGGCACGGACGGGACCGGAGGCAATGACGCGCTGCCCGCGGGCTTCAACGCTATCGACGTAAGTGGGCTGGCCGTCAACGTAGCCGCGGAAGGAGCCGGCGCCCACGCTGGGACCGGCGAAGAGGATGTCGCAGCCAAGGCCGGCGGCGATGTCTTCGCGCGTGCTGTAGAAATTGGTCTTGTCCAGGACGAGCTGCGGCGATGGCTTGCCGTAGATGTCGATGCTCTGGCGGTGGTCCATATAGACGCGGAAACCGACGAGCTCGGATTCCCATTGTGCGCCGTGACCATAGATGGCGTCATAAGTGGCGAGCGGCTCGTTGCGCCCTTGGTATTCGATGCTGTTGATGTAAGGGTAGCGGTACTTGCGATCCCAAACCTTCATGAAGGCAGCTGTGCGAGGGGGGAAGGAGCTCTGCGATAAAACCGCCGAGCACTGAACGCGGAAAGAAAGGGTGGAACGCGCGGGGATGTCGGCAACGAAGGCCAGCTCATCGGGGATGAGATCGCCGTCGAGGTCGTCGAGCTGTGAAGGCAGGGAGGAACCGCTTGGAGCAATTACTTCTGCTGAAAGAACGTTAGAAGTTTTCTTCTTCAGTGTCTTGTGAAGGTCCACCACGACAGGCACGTCCTTGCGGTCGGTGTCTGAAGGATTGGTAACTGTCACTCTGAAGGTCTGCCCCGTAGCGGCAAGGGGCAGAAGGGCAATGAGAGAGAGGAGAATCTTTTTCATTCTTGTGGAATAACTTCTTGTAAATAGATGGCATCGAGGCTCCAAAGGGCGCAGTCGTTGGTCGTCGTAGCGATACTCTCGGTGAGGGGCTGGGGCACTTCGGGCGGCAGGAGCGGATGAGGATCAAAGCGGTAGTGCTGCTGCGGGTCGCTGTACTGCCACATATCGCGCCACGTATCTTTCGCCATCTCGTTGTCGTGGAGCTTGGCGGCTGCATAGCCCTTGAGACGGCTGATGCGGAAGCGGTTCTTGGTGATCTGATGATAGCGGGCGTTGTGGTCGAGATAGACCGCCTCGAACTGCTTGTTCGGCGCCATCTCCAAGAGTTCGTGCATGAGCTCAAAGCCACCCATGATCAGCTTCAGGTGGTTGGTTGAGGTGATCGCTGTGTCGCCTTCGTAGGAGAGGATGCCCGTGGCGGGATCGTAGCCCAGTACGCCAGGCCCCGTGAACATCCCCTTAGGCAAGGCCGCTATGCTCTTCATGCCCGCCTGTATCTTCTTGAGGTACTTGGGATCTCGGGTGCGTTCGTATTCCGTCATCCAGTTGCCGGCATAAGCGACCCAATCGGGCCCGATGCGCAGACGTGCTGGAGCCGTACAGGGATATTTCTCTCGCGGAAGTGCCAGGCGCATGGGGTCGATGGTGTAGAGCATCTGATCGGCATCGCGCACAGCGGTCATTAGGTCGCCCGTGCGTTCGTCGGTGGTGAGATAGTAGTAGAAACGGTTCCAGGCAGCCTGCGAGATGCGCGCTTCCTTGGCACCGCAACCCCAATGGCTCACGTTATGACGTGAACCGAGGCCGGCAAAGGGTCCGAGGTGATAGACATCGATTTCCGAGGTGTGGCGTGTCATGGCCTCAGCCATACGCCAGACATCGGGACGTGCCGTGCGCAGGAACGAATACCACAGCCACGAGATGCTGCCCAGTTCGGTATTGTCCCAAGCGAAGCCGCCAACGTCATATTTCCACTCGTGGCGGGCTGCGTCGTACTGGTGCATGAAGTCGCCGTAGTTCCAGAAGCCATACCAGTGGCGCTCATCAACGGCTTTGACATAGAAATCGAGGTATTCCGAGAGCTGGCGTTCGACGGCCGCGCGACGCTCGTTGCTGCTGTCGGGCAGGCTCCACACGCCGAAGGCACGGCGCGAGTGGAGATACTCGGGTGCGCAGACGAGTGGGGCATCCTCAGCCATCATGGCTGCACGCTGTGCCACGGCCGCCTTGCCCGGATAGGTGCTCTCGGGGAGTAATGATATAATAAAGGTACGCGCGATACCGTAGGGTGTGGACATTCCCTCCTGCACATCTTCGTAGCTGGCATTGAGGTCATGAGCGACGTTGTCGTAGTGGCGCAAATCCATGGCTCCGCCTTCGGGGCTCCACAGGTAGGCGGTCATATAGGCCGTGTCGTGCGTGGCGCTATCCACCTGTAACGAGGCGGGAAAGCTCTGCCAGAAGTCCTTGACGCTCAAACCAAGGCCGCCGCTGACATCACCGGCGAAAACATAACCCGCGGCACGCTGACCCGTGTGTGTACCAATCCATTGGTTGTTGGCGTGGGCGCGTTTGTTGATGGCGTAACCTTGGTCGGAGAGCTGTGTGAGGCGGTAGGTGTTCCATTTTGCCCAGTGATGCAGTAGATCCTGTCCCGCTTGATCAAAGGAATCGGGCTCCGGAATGCGCTCGCCTGCCACCTGACGGAACTCGAAACTCATATCACGACCTTTTGTCAAGATGCGGCGACCGCTGAGCGGCTGCACGCTCTCTGTCCAAACTCCTCCGTCTTGAGTGGCAAAGGCCACGTGGCGGTTGTAAGTTTGCTCGCGCATCGGCACTTCAAAGCGCACACCCAGCGAGCGGATGAAGTCGCGGTTCTGGTCGCCGTCGTAAGTGAAGGTGTAGGCCATCTTCACCTGGTTGGAACCTGCGTAGAAATACAAGCGGATGGTGAAGGGCAACCATTGGGTAGGCGTCTTATCCTCTCCGAAGCCGGCAGATGTGGGCACTATCTTCAGCTGGTTGATATTGTAGAGGCAATAACCCTCAAGTTTCACCACCGCCCTCACGTTGCCTGCGCGCTCCACCTCAGCCTTCTCAATATAAGAAATGTAGTTGTGAAACGTGATACTTCCTGCGTCCTCGGCATAGGGTTTATCCTGCGTAGTGCAGACCAATTGCCCGCAACCGGCCACTCTCGTTCCGCCAAGCACGAGGCTGTCGATGAAGGCCGCTCCGCTTTTTGAGATATAAGCCTGCAGGCTGCCTGTGTTGATGCTGATTTGCCGATCGGTCTCGTTGACCGTCAGTGCTCCTGCGGCAGACGATCCTTTCTCCTTCTTCGTCTTCGCGAAAGCAACACTTTCCGTGCCCGCAGGTACTACAGCCGCAAAACCTCCCCATTTGACAGAGCCGTCGGGCCAGTAGGCCGTAGGCCAGAAGTCGGCAGCGATGGTCTGCCCACTGGTGGTGGTTAGTGCAAAGCCGTCAGTTGGTTTCATCTCACCTTTATTGAATGGGATACCGAAACTGACGGGACGGTCGGTCACAGGTGTCTTGCCTATCCAGTGCAGACGTGCGGGTTCGTCGGGGACGTTCTCTTTTGCCATTGCCACGCAGGGAATGAGCACAAGTGCCAACAGATAAAACAACGTTTTCTTTCTCATAAGGCAAGTTAATGAAGAATGAAGAATAAAAGTAACTATAACGAAGACGAAGACAATTCATAATTCACAATGCATAATTCATAATTCACAATGCATAATTCATAATTCACAATGCATAATTCATAATTCACAATTTATCAAACGAAGACGATAACGATAACGATAACTAACAACTCGTCAACTTGTCAACTCGTCAACTCGTCAACTTGTCAACTTGTCAACTCGTCAACTTGTCAACTCGTCAACTTGTCAACTTGTCAACTCGTCAACTCGTCAACTCGTCAACTTGTGAGCAGACTGCTGTCGCCATAGCTGAGGAAACGGAAGTCGTGGTCGAGGGCGTAGCGGTAGATCTCCTTCCAACGGTCGCCGCCCACAAAGGCAGAGACCAACAAAAGCAACGTGGATTGCGGCTGATGGAAATTGGTGATCATACGACGCACGATGTGATAACGGTAGCCGGGAGCGATGATGATCTGGGTGGAGGTGTGGAGGGCATTCGTGTGGTTGCGATCCATCCAGTCGAGGATGGCGGAGAGGGAGGGGATTGACGAATGACGAATGACGAATGACGAATGATGATTGACGAATGATGATTCGTTATCGTTATCGTTTTCATACGGCTCCCATTGCGCGACCTTCAGGTCCTCCTCCGTCGCTTTAGGATTCTTGAGGATCTTCAGCCCGATGTAATATAAGGATTCGAGGGTGCGAACGCTGGTCGTACCAACGGCTGTGCACTCGCCGCCGTGGCGCACAAGGGCTTCTACCACCGTGCGGGGGACGTAGATCCATTCCGAGTGCATCTCATGGCCTTCGATGCGTTCGCTCTTGACGGGCTTGAACGTTCCGGCACCGACATGGAGCGTCAGTTCCGCCCGTTCGATGCCGCGGCGGTCGATGGCTTCGAGCACGGCAGGCGTGAAATGGAGGCCTGCCGTAGGAGCCGCTACGCTGCCTTTCACTTTGGAATAGACCGTCTGGTAAGTCTTCAGGTCGCTGGCTTCCGTGGCACGGTTGAGGTAAGGCGGAATGGGCAACTCGCCACAGGCATCGAGTACCTGCGCCCAAGTGACCGTGCTGTCGTTCCAC
>JAEEGL011598886.1_pt1 | contig 16913 bp, 13 predicted proteins | sample 9134231 | NCBI WGS metagenome assembly JAEEGL01 (sample SAMN16246548, study PRJNA631951) | gut metagenome | biome: gut microbiome; feature: rumen; material: fiber-attached | host: Bos | place: Iran: Karaj | collected 2018-10
AATTCACAGTACCAGAAGGAAATGAAACACTAGAAGTAGAAATGCTAGATAATAAGACAAAGGTAAGCCTAATAAAGCTAGATATGAAGAGCGGAAGACCACTAGCAGGATCACACTTACAAGTACTAGATAAAGATAAAAATATATTATTTGAATTTGTTTCTACAGAAGAAAAAGTAGTATTAGAAGGACTATTAGAAGTAGGACAGACGTATCATTTACATGAAACAAAAGCACCAAATCTATATCAAAGAAATGTAGATGTAGAATTTACAGTTGAAGATACTGATGAAGAACTGGAAGTAGAAATATCTGATGATAAGACACTATTAAGTATTGAAAAAACAGATGAAAAAGGAAATAAAATATCAGGAGCATTATTACAAATCATAGATGAAGAAGGAAATGTAGTAAAAGAATTCACATCAAGTAAAAAAGCAGAAGAACTATATGGAGTATTAAATGAACTTGAAATATATACATTACATGAAGAAAAAGCACCAGAAGGATACTTAAAAGCAAAAGATATAAAATTCAAAATAGATGAAGAAGGAAAAGTAAACATCTATGAAGGAGAAGAATTCAAGCAACAAGAAGAAAATGTAATAAAGATGAAGGATGAAAAAATAATAAATCCAGAAACATCAAATAAAGGAATTTTCATAATAATAATGATTTTAGTAGTATTATTTCCAGTAATAAAAATAGTAAGCAAAAAAATAAGTACAATATAAAAAGTTGAGTATAAAACCTCAACTTTTTTGTTGTGTAAATCTATTTGTAAAATTATTTTTTTTATAAAAAAAACATTTACAAAAAAACAAAAATATGAAATATTATAATCAAGTAGTGGATGATAGTGGTTAAAAGTGGGGGATTGCTATGTTTATTGGAGAATACCATCATACAATTGATGAAAAGAAAAGATTGATAATTCCATCTAAGCTTAGAGAAGAACTTGGTAATGAATTCATCATTACTAGAGGAATTGAGAAATGTTTATACGTATACTCAAAAACTTCATGGGATAATATCACTAATAAGTTAGCAACCTTACCTTTTACTAAGAAAAACGCTAGAGAATTTAATAGATTCTTCCTATCAGGAGCTACCCTAGCAGAAGTAGATAAAAATGGTCGTATTTTAATTACCTCCCCACAATTCTCTTATGCCAACATATCTAAAGAATGTGTAATAGTAGGCGTAGGAGAAAGAATTGAAATATGGTCTGAAGAAGCTTGGAATGATTTCTATGCATCTGCTAGTGAAGACATGTCAGACATAGCCGAAAATTTGTTTAACGGAAGTGATGATAATGCCTAAACATATAAGCGTACTATTGAATGAGGCAATATCAGAACTAAATATAAAAGAAGATGGCGTTTATGTTGATGCGACGCTTGGTTATGGAGGACATTCATCTGAGATATTAAAAAAAGTAGAAAGAGGTTACCTATTCGCCTTTGATCAAGATAGTGAAGCAATTCGGCATAGTACTGATAGATTAAATGCTATCAGTACTAACTTCACTATCGTCAAAAGTAATTTTAAAAACCTAAAAAAAGAACTAAATTTTAGAGGAATTGAGAAAGTAGACGGTATTCTATTTGATTTAGGAGTATCATCTCCTGAATTAGATGAAGACTACCGTGGTTTTTCCTTCCATCAAGATGCTCCATTAGATATGAGAATGGATACGTCTCAGGAATTTAGTGCTTATAATGTTGTAAATGAATATTCTGAAAAACAATTAATGAATATTTTCTATAAATATGGAGAAGATAAATTTGCTCCAAGAATTGCAAGAAATATTGTAAAGCATAGAGAAAACAAAAATATAGAAACTACTATGGAATTAGTAGACATAATAAAAGAAGTAGTCCCTATTAAAGAGAGATTAAAAAAACATCCAGCAAGACAAATATTTCAAGCAATTAGAATAGAAGTCAATCATGAATTAGATGTATTAGAAGAAGCACTTCAACAGAGCTTAGATCTACTAAATGTAGGTGGAAGAGTAGTTGTAATTACATTTCATTCATTAGAAGATAGAATAGTAAAAAGATATTTCAAAGAGATGTGTGAAGTAGATGAAAAAATAAAAGGACTTCCTAATATAGATCCATCACTTCTACCAGATTTTAAATTAGTATCTAGAAAACCTATTTTACCAAATGATGAAGAAATAGTAGAAAATCCACGTTCTAGAAGTGCCAAGATGAGGGTGATTGAAAGAATAAAGTGAAAGGGGATATTATGAAGAAAAGGAAGACAAAAACAAAGAAAAAGAACAATAGTTTTAGAAAATTAGTAGCAGTATTCGCAATATCCTTGAGTTTTGCTGCTACGACAAGAGTTTTTTTTACCGCAACTTTATCTAAGATAAATTACGAAGTTGAAGTAGAAAAACAACAAATAGAAGATCAAGAAAAAACTAATGAATCTCTAACAATGATAATCAATGAATTAGCTTCACTTAATAAGATTGATGAAGTTGCACAACAACAAGGATTAAGTTATAATAATAATAACATCAGGAGTGTTGGAGAATAGATATTAGGGAGTGAATATATAATGACAAAGAGAAAGAAAAATAACATAAGATATTCTGGTTTAGTTATAATTCTTTCTCTTTTTTTGTTTGTAATTATAATAGGAAGAGTTCTTTATTTAGGATTAAGTAAAGAAGTAGATGGTATTAATCTCCAAGAATTAGCTTCTAAACGTACAACAAAAACTGAAAGCATACAAGCAAGTCGTGGAACTATCTATTCATCAAATAAAGATGTATTAGCTCAAAACGTAACTTCTTATAAATTAATAGCTTACTTAGCAGAATCAAGAACTACTAAGAAAGATAATCCTCAACATGTAGTAGATAAAGATGCTACAGCAGAAGCACTTGCCCCTATATTAGGTTATACAAAAGAAGAAATACTAAATTATTTAAATAAAGATGCATACCAAGTAGAATTTGGTATTAAAGGAAAAAATCTAAATGAAATAACAAAAAGTAAGATAGAAGATTTAAATTTACCAGGCCTAGATTTTATTGAATCATATCGTAGATATTATCCAAAAGGAGATTTTGCTTCATATACACTAGGCTATGCCAAAACTGATGAAGGAACCACTGAAACTACAGGAGAAATGGGTATAGAAAAATACTATGACAAAATTCTTAGTGGAGAAAATGGTTCTATAACATATCAAAAAGACCTTCAAGGATATCGTATTCCAGATACTCCTGTCATAAGAAAAGAAGCAGTACAAGGAAAAGATATTTATTTAACAATAGATTCAAATATTCAATTTTTCGTAGAGCAAGCTATATTAGCTCAAGATGCATCATATGATTGGGATTGGTATAATTTCACAATACTAGATGCTAAGACTGGAGCTATTCTTGCTGAAACAACACACCCTTCATTTGACCCAAATGTTAAAAATATAACTAACTATTTAGATATAATGTTATCTGAACCATATGAACCAGGTTCTACAATGAAAACATATACATATTTATGTGCATTAGAAAATGGAGTATATGATGGTAATGAAACTTATCTATCAGGAACATATAAAACCAGTGATGGAACTGAAATAGGTGACTGGAATAGAAATGGTTGGGGAGTAATTACTTTTGATAAAGGATATGCTTTATCATCAAATGTAGGAATTATTAATTTAATAAATAGACATATGAATGGAACTATGTTAAGAACATGTTTCAAAAAATATGGATTTGGAAGAAAAACAGGAATTACTTTACCAAATGAACAAACTGGATCACTAAACTTTAGATATGAAACAGAAATTTATAATGCTGGATTCGGTCAAGGTTTAACAACAACTCCAATTCAAAATGCAAAAGCACTAACTGCTCTAACAAATGATGGAATGTTATTAAAACCATATATAGTAGAAAAAATAGTAGATTCAGAAACTGGAGAAATAATCCATGAAAATAAGCGTACTGAAATCGAAAGAGTAGCATCAACTGCATCAGTTCAAAAAATGATATCTTTAATGAATGATACAGTAAATGGAGATCGTAATACTGGATCAGCATATAGAAGAGAAGATGGACAATTAATAGGTAAAACAGGAACTTCTCAAATAGCAGATATAGTACATGGAGGATACTTAGATGGAGCATATAACGTTATTACTTCATTTGCAGGATTCTATCCAAAAGATGATCCTAAAGTAATTATTTATGCATCAGTAAAAAGACCATCAGGAGGTTCTCAAAAACCATTATCAAATGCAGTAAATGAAGTAGTAAATAATTTATCAAAATATTTTGGTGAAGAATCAGCAACTATTACTGCTACAGAATATACATTACCAAGTTTTGAAAATAAAGATTTAGAACAAACCAAAGCAATTTTATCAAATAATAATATGAGGTTTGTTGTAATAGGAAATGGAACAAAAGTAACAAATCAAGTTCCAGATTCAGGAAGTAAAATAACATCATCAGATATAATCTACTTAATAACAAATGAAGATAATATTAAAGTACCTAACGTAATAGGACTTTCATCTAAAACAGCAAAAACTATTCTTACTAAATTAGGCCTAAATGTAAAATTAGAAGGAGTAGGTTATGTAGTTGCTCAATCTATTCCAGAAGGATCAGAGTTTACTCCAAATCAAGAAATGGTTCTACAACTATCACCAAGGTACGAATAAAATGAAAAAGCAATATCTTATTGAAGTTGCTATAACTATGATTCTCTTAGTAGGCGTAGTACTATTTAAGTTTCTTCCAGAATACAGACAAGAATATGGAAGCAGCGATAGTTTAATCTATACAGATTTAAGTAGATTAGTAGAAATAAAAATAGATGGAGTAGATTTTGGATATGCTTATAATGATGAAAATAAAGTAAGAGCAATTATTTTCTTTAATAATAATTCGACAGTTTTATATAATAAAAATATTGAAAATTTAAGTATAGATGAAGCACTAACTAAATCACTTGATATTTTATATAACTATAAAATGATAAGAGAAAATTCTATAATATCAATTATTAAATATCAGGAAGATAATATAGATTATAAAACTATAATTGAGAAGAATTTAACTAATAAGGTTAATTATTCATATGAAGAACAATTATCTTCACTAAATACAATAAAAGAAAGATTTAATATTTCTGAAGAAGATACATCAAGAATAATATATAGATTAGTATTGCAATCAAAAGAAGTCGCAAGAAGTGCAAAAAATAATGATAAAACTTCATATAAAGAATATACTGATAATGTTTATAGACAATTAGTTAAATATAAAGATACAAATAATATATACAATGAAGAAAAAGATAATCATACAATAGATATATCTTTAATACCTGCAGATGAAGATTTAACTATGTTTCCAACACCAAATAGTTATTTCTATATAAACGAAGGTATGGTATTTGCATATATTGAAATAGATATAGAAGGTAATATAATTTCATATTGTTATAATGGGAATATAAATAATTATGATGAAGGAGTATGCCAATGAAAAAGAATAAAAAGAAAAATCAAATGCTAGTAACAGCATTATCAATAGGAATAATAATAATTACATTATGCTTTCTAGTGTTATTAATGGAATATAATAAATTAAAAGCAGGAGCATCTTCTTTCAAAATAGAAATAACAAAAATAGAAAGAATGACACCAATCAAAGCAGGAACAATATCTCCTAAATCAAACGAATCAATAACAGACAATGGCTTATCATTAGATATGTCAGTTAGCTTATATCATCCAAATGATGAGATTACATATATAGTTACTGTTAAAAATACATCTGATATAAAAGGAAAGATAGTTAATATAATATCTCAACCAGATTATATAGATAATGAAAAGTATTTATTAGATATTTATCCAGCTAAGATAGTAATGAATAATATATCTGGAAAAACATTATCACCAGGAGAAAGTGCTACTATAAAGATTACTTTTTCATATGGAAATATAGAAAGTGAAACATACAATGCAATTAGTATTCCATATAAAATTAGTTTATTAACTCAAACTGTTTAAAATCTTTGACATAACAATCATTTTTATATATAATTTATATAGTAGGATAAGATAGTTATGAATCAAAGTAATGTAGTTGAAAAAAAGTCTATTAATGGGAAAAATACCCGACCAAAAAAAGAACTATTCATAATAGTTCTCTTTATCGTTTTAGCAATTATTTTTATTACATTAGGAATAACTATATATAATAAAACATCTCCTAAGAATGTTTTTAATAGTACTTTAAAAAATATAAATAATGATATTAATGATGCATTATTATTTGAAAGAAACAAAACTAATCTATCAAATAATTATAAAATAGAATCGGATATAAAAATAGATATCTCATCTACAGAACCAATAAGTAAAGAATATACAATTGATCAAAATAATTTATTTAATACAAATATAACTAATTCTACTAATAAATTAACTTATATCCATTCATTAAAAGATAAAAAACTATTTATAAACTTTAATTCTAATATCAACGAACAAAATATAATAAATTATAAATACTTAATTGAAAATTCTACAAAATATAGATATCTAAATAATTTCAAAGAAGATTACATAAATTATGGAAATGCTAATTATTTTGAAACTATTTCCGAAGATGATTCTAAATTAAAAAACTATGAGTATATAACAAATAGTTTTATTGATTATTTTACTAATAATTTAGATAAAGATAAATTTAATATAGAAAAAGTAAATACATATGTTGATAATGATAGAGAAACACTAAATAAAATAAGTTATTATTTTAATAACAAAGAATTAACGACTGTCTTAAATAAAGTAAAACAAGATTTGAAAAAAGATGAAGACACTAATACATTACTTAATAATCTAAATCCTAATATTTTAGATGAAAATATAAAACAGGATATGTTAAAAAAGAAAGAATCAATAACTTTATCAATTTATAGTGATATGTTCTATAAAATAAAGAAAATTGAATTAACATATCAGAATGAAAACTACGAGAAGATATATAGTATAGTTCCTAAAGAAGATAAAGTTATTATTTCAATTGTAGAGAATACAAAATTATTAAGGAAATATACAATTACTAATAATGATAAGAAATATAATATTTCTATAGAAAACTCAAAAGGAACTAATGAAGGAACATTTGAATTTATTAATAATGAAAAAGAAACATCTCTAATAGGATCTACACAATCAGATAATCAAAAATATGATATTACATTAGATAGAAAAATAACAAATATAAAAGCAAATAAAAGCTATACTTCAACAATTACGTTTTCTTATCAAAAAACTAATACAGAGACAACTGAAAAAGAAAAGAATATATATATAACTATTAATAGTAACGTTACTAATGATCATAAGATAAATGAAGAAGTAATTAATACAGTTCTATTATCATCATTAAATGAAGATGAAAAAAATAGAATGGATAATATTATTAAAGAATTAACTGAAAGATATATGGTGGTGATGACAGATGGCTAATAATAAGAAGAAAAATACTAAAAAGATTGAAAAAAATAAGAAAAAGAGATATGATACAGCAAGTTTGTTACTGCTAGGAACTTTAATAGTTCTAGCAATCGTTGTAATAGTATTAATCGTAAAAATAGTCCAAGAAAAGAAAGTATATGAAGAAAAAAGAGGAATAGGCATAACAGTACCAGTTATAGAGGAAACTATTACTCCAATAGATGTAGCTTCATTTTCTAAGAAGGCTAACACGACAACAACTTATAAATTTAAAATAACTAATTATAAAGATAAATATGTAAATAATGTAAAGTTAAAGTACAATATTAGTGTAAATAGTGGTGTAAAAACTAAGTATAAGTTGTATACTATAGATAGTAGGGAAAATTTACTAGATGAAAACAACAAAACAAAAGATTTTACCTTAGGTAAAGACAAAAAAGAAGAAATATTATACATATTAGAAATTACATATTTAGAAGATACAGAAGATGATGATATTGTTCAAATATTAGTAGAAGGGAAGAAATAGATATGCAAATAATAGAAGATGAAAAAATTACAGTTGAATTAAATGGAAAGGCTACAGAATGTGATCTACTATTTACTTTTACATCTGATGATACAGGTAAAGGTTATTTAGGTTATACAGATAATACTTTTAACGCTGATGGTAGAAAAAACATTTACTTTTCATCATATGATCCATTGTTTGGAACAGGAAAATTAGAAAAAGTAACTGATCCTAACGAAATTGAAATGATAAAAGAAGTATTAGAAGAAATCGATGGGGGTGTAAACAATGCTTAACGAAATAACTAGTTATGAACAATTACATCAATTGATGACACGTACAATTGAAGGAATTGGTTATATTGGTCAACAATTATTATTAATTGAAACAGCAGGTTATTCTCCAGAAGAATATCATAGACAAAGAGATTTAATACTAGCATATCTAATTCAAGAAAGAGCAAAACTAGACTACTATAGAACTTTATCAGATAGCTATTTAACAGTTCGTCATGATTATGAAATGCTAAGAATGTTAAATCAAAGTGAAAGTATGGGAGTTATGGGTGCTTCTCAAGCTGATAGAAAACAATTAGAAGAAGAAATAATTAGACTAAGTGCAGTATTACCTGAAGGACTTAAAAATGAAATAAGTGGAACTCCTGCTAGAGAAGAAAAAGTTGAAGAAGAGATTACTTCAATAGAAGATTTAGATAGAAGAATAAGAGATGAACAAGATGATTTAGTTCGTCTACATGAAGAAGCAAGAAAATTAGAGATATCAGTTTTAGATGGTGAAGAATATCAAGCAAGAAAACAAGAACTTGATAGAGCTTTTGGACAAGTAGGAGAAAATCTAGCAAGATATATTAGTATGAGAGAAGATTATACAATTGTTAGAGCAAACCGTGAAAGAATTAGAAAGTTAGGTAGTATGACACCAAAAGATGACGCAGAAAGACTTGAAATAGAAGCAAGTATAAGGGCTTTAGAACAAGAAAATGAAAGAAAGAGTGAAAACTTAACTTCTGGATTAATAGAAAGTATGGCACAAAAAGAACAAGCTGCTGAAGAATCAAAAGATATTAATATAGACAATACAGAAGAAAAAGAAGTAGAAAGAAATAGTGAAGTAGTAGATGCTGTACCTGAAGTAGAATCTACAAGCGAAGAAAAACCAGAAGAATCAAAAGACATTGATATAGATAATACAGAAGAAGATAGTTTAGATGTAGAATTACAAGAACTTCAAGAAGAATTGGCAGAAGCAGAAAAAAGATTACAAGAATCTATAAATGCAATGCAAGAAACTTTTGATAAAACAAGAGAAGACAGAGAAAACAATGTATATACAACAGCTGAAGAATTAGATAAAGCAGATCAAGAATATTTAGAAATAATGTCTGCATTAAATGAAAGATATGTTGCAAATAGAGTTGAAGTTGAAAGACTAAGAAAAGAAGTTAAAAGAGTTGAATCTTTACAAAGAGAAAGATTGGCTGAAGAAGCTGGTCAAGAAGAAGTGGTAGAAGAATCAAAAGATATTGATATCAATAATAGTGAAGAAAAACTTGAAAAAGATATTGATATTGATAATATTGAAGAAAAGCCTGAAAAAGATATTGATATTGATAATATTGAAGAAAAGCCTGAAAAAGAAATTGATATAGATAATACAGAAGAAGATAGCTTAGATGTAGAATTACAAGAACTTCAAGAAGAATTAGCAGAAGCAGAAGAAAGATTACAAAATTCTATAAATGCAATGCAAGAAGTATATGAATTCACTAGAAATTACAGGGAAAATAATTTATATACAACAGTTGAAGAATTAGATAGTGCAAATCAAGCATATCTAGAAATAATGTCTTCATTAAATGATAGATATGTTGCAAATAGAGTTGAAGTTGAAAGACTAAGAAGAGAAGTTGAAAGAGTAGAATCTTTACAAAGAGAAAGATCTCTAAGTTCTGGTAAAGTATTAGTTAAAGAAAGACAACCAGAAGAAATAGAAGAAAGAAAAGAAGAAGTTCCAGCTGTTGTTCCAGTAGTAGATACAACTGCTGAAGACCAACAAGAAGATGTGGCAGAAGAATCAAAAATACCAAGTCTAGTGGAAGAGGATTTCTTAAAACCAAATGCTGATGTTGAAGATCAAACAAGAAGCGCAGAGGTACAAGATGACTCTGTAGAAGAAGCTGTAACAGCATCTACAGAAGAACCTGCTGAAGAAAAAGAACAAACAACAGCAGTCGCAATAGTACCAGAAAACATCTTAAGACAACCTACTGAAACTGACATGGAAGGTCAAACAAGAAGTGCAGAAGTACAAGATGATTCAGTAGAAGAAGCTGTAACAGAAACTACAGAAGAACCTGTTGAAGAAACAGATACAGATGAAACAAACAATGAAGAAGAAAAAGAACAAACAACAGAAGGAGTAACTCCAGTACCTGTTGTTGAAATAGAAAGATCAGAAGATGAAGAAGCTGAAGAAGAAGATTCACAAGAAGATTCAGAAGATGTTGAAGAAGTAACTGAAGATCCAGAAGATATAGAAAGAACTATCCCAGAATCTGAAGAAGACTCAGAAGAAGAGCCTGTAGAAGATGAAGAGGAAATGGAAGTAGAACAACCAAAGAGAGGATTACAAACAATAGTTGCTTCAATCCTAGTTAATCCAGAAACTGATGAACCAATAAATATTACTGTAAAACAAAGAAAGAGACTTGAAAGAAGTAATATTTCAATTACAGGAGCTCTAAAAAATGGTTTATCATATGGAAACTATTTATATAATTTAACTTCTATTGCTCCAACTATAATTGGTGTAATACCTAATGTAATGATGAAATTAGCAGGAAAAATAATGCTAACTAGAAAAGCTAAAGAAAACATTAGAATAGTAAGAGAAAATTTAGATAACTTATCTGATGAAGATTTAGAAGTATTATACAGAGAATTCAGAGGCGATGCAGTAGTTAACCTAAGAGGAGCTGCAGCAGTTACTGGATTAATAAAAGAAGCAGTAGAAAGATATCAAGAAAGAAGATATATTGCACCTAAACGTGCAGAAATGAAAATAACTTATGCAAAAATATTAAGTGATTATGAAACAATAGAAAATAATAAAGTGTTGATACATCAAATTACATCAGGAACAATGTCATCAGCAGATGCTCAAACTTTAATTGAAAAATTAGGAGTAGCTAATCTTACTCAAGCAGTAGCTTTACTAGAAACAAGAAACAATAGATTGATGTCTACTAAAGCACAAGAAATTGGAAGAGTTAGAGAATTAGGAAGAGAATTACAACCTGAATTATCTGGTGGTAAACATGGATTTGCTGAAGATGTTAGAGCAACTGATTCTAAGATGAATCTACAAGGAAGAAGATTTGCTAAAGATATTTCTACAGGAGCTGCTCAAGAAATCATGGCTGCTATGGGACAATTACAAGATGCAGAAGCAGCAGCAATAGAAAGAGGAGATAATGAAACAGCTCTTACAGCATTCATGAAACTAGAAACTACTCAAGCAAGAGAAAGTAAAATGGAAGGATCAATCTTTGGTAAGAGAGATACAGGAGTATATCATTATCATCCAATTCCTGAAGAATTAGATTATAGACCTGATCCATTCGTAAGAAATGTATTAACAACTGTTACAACAGCTGCCATTGTTAAGGGTATAATTAATGAAGTCCATAATAGAATGATGGAAGCTGAATTAAGAAGAGCAAATGAAGATGTAGCATCTCAACAACAAGTTATAGATGATGTTAATCAACGTAATGCTGAAGCAAGTGCACATAATGCTGCTCAAGGACAAGCTGTACAACAAAGTAGTTCTCAATTAACAGGAAGTTCAGAAAGCGTTAAACGAGGAATGGAAGCTCAAGTAGATCAAAATATTGCTGCTACTAGAGCAACTCATGAATACATGGATCACGATGCAACTGGTTGGTCATTCAATGATGCATATCATGCTGCAGATAAAGCTCATCATACAGCAGTTCAAAATGCTGCAGAAGATGCACAAGCTCAATTATCTCAAATTCATCAAGATTTAGCTGCAGGACGTATTACAGATGTTCAAGCTATGAGACAAATAGCACAAGTAAATTCAGACACTCATAGTATGTTCCAACAAGCTGTTCAAGAAGCATTACCTGTATTTAAAGAATATGCACAAGCTCATCCAAACTTCGAATATGAACAATATATTGCAGCTCTTGAAAGATTAGGTTCAGATCCAACAGCAATAGATGCATTAAATCAATCAGCAATTAATGCTGTTGAAATAGGACAATCATTAGAAGGAATTACAATATTACCATATGAACAATTAGGATTAGTATTACAAGAAGTACCAACTGGTATTAAGTCTCAATTATTCTTATTAGGATCTGCTGCATTAATGACTGGTCAAGCAGCTGCTCAAGCACAACAATTTAGTAAAGAATCAGATAATGAACAAATACTAAGTGCATTAGATAAAGTAGTTGAAAGAGATCAAGAAAGAAGCGAAAGACATGCTCATATAGAAGAAACAAGAGAATCTTTAGAAAGATCTAATGATCAAGAAATAAGTGAAATGACAAGTGAAGCACCAGTTGTAGAAGGAACTTCTAGAACAAGATAAAATATTAAAAGGATGTTTAACATCCTTTTTCTTTTGAATTAAACTTTTTATTTTATATAAATTTTAGTATAATTTATCTGGGAATTAAATAATTCTATATATTTACTATTTAAAGGAGATAATATAATGTTTGACGAAAGTAGAGGCCAAAAAGGCGGTATTAATGATAGACGTAGAGTAATGAAACTACGAAAACAAGAAATAGAAAGATTAAAAGAATTAAATGAAGAAGAATCTTTAAAAAAGGAACTAAAAGAACGAGAGACTAAAGAACTATTAAGTATAATTCCAATAGTAATAATAAAGATATTAATAGATAATACTAGATCAAAAAAAATAGTAAATATAGATAGAAAAAAAGATATAAAAGAAAAAGAAAAAAAAGAAGAAACTAATACTCAATTAGAAGAAATCAAAGAAGAGAAAAAGAAAGAACCATCAAAAGAATCACTAGAACAAATTAAACCAGAATCAAATGAAGGTTTTGTAAAAGTAGATAGAATAGAAGAAGAAAAAAATGAATCTCCAATTATAGAAAATATTATTTTACCAGGAATACTTCTCTTACAGGATAAACCTAAAATAATAAAAGTAGATAAAGTAAAAGATATAGATGAAAAAGAATTAAAAGAAGAAGAAATATCAAAAGAAGAAGCAAAACAATCAGAAGAACAAGAAGAAATAAAATCTGATGATAAAGAAAAATCAGAAGAAGCAAAAGAAGAAGAAAAAGAAGAAGAAAGACAAGAAAAGAAAGAAGAAAAATCTGAAAAAAAAGAAAAATCACAATCTAGCGAAGAAAAACAAACTGAAATTGATAAAAAACTAGAGAGATTACAATCAAATAAAATAGTTGAAAAATATGCAGATAAATTAATGGCTATTAGACATGATTTAAGAAATATCATATTTGAATACAATATGATAGTAGATAGAAATAACAAATTACAAACAAAAGAAGAAGCAGAAAAACTATTAGATAGTCTAAATAAATTAATTAAAAAGATTGATGAATTAAAGAAAAAATTAGATATTCCAGATAGTGATAAATACGATGAAACATACTTATATGCTATAGCAGAAGAATATATGAAAGAGTTTTCTAATAATAAACCAATAAAAGAAATAAAGTCTTCACCATTATATATAAGTATTTCAGAAAAAGTAAAAGAACTAGATAAAGCAAAAAATAAATTAAAGAAAACTATAGATGATAATAAAAAAAGTTTAGGAATAAAAGAAGCTCAAGTAGAAAAATTAAAATCAAATTATGATAAAATGTCAGATTTTGATAAGAAAATGGATAATTTTACAACTCAAGCAGAAAAAGAATTAAAAGATGTAGAAGATAAAGTTAAAAACAGCGTAGATATAAAAAGAGAAATGGAATATCGAGTAGTAGAAGCTAATAGAATGTCTAGATTATTAGTAGGTTTAATGGCTGTAGAAGCAATGTTACCTACAAATAGAAGTACTAAGCGTGCTGCTCTAATCGCAACCGCAGGTGCTTATGTATTAAATAGATTATTAAATAGAAGAAGAGTACAAGTAAGAGAAAATGTTAAAGTAACAGTAAAAGATTATTCTGAAAGAATAGAAAAAGATCTAGACAAAATTGAAGATGTTCAAAAGAATTTATCAAAAAATTGTAAAGAACTAGACAAGATAATAAGTTTATTAGAGAATGATTATAAAAAAGTAGTATCAGCAAATTCAGAGTATAAAGAATTATTAATAAACTTAAAAATAATTAAATCTAACTTACAAGAAAAAGAATATGATTTAAAAAGAATAAATGATGATACAAAAAAATCTCTTGATGAAAATAATCATAAAGTAATGAGATATAATTAAAATGTAAAATTATGTATATATATTAAGAAATAAAGATAGTAATTATTTTACTATGTTATAATAATTGGTAGAAATGGAGTGAGTTGCATGCTATTATTAACAAAGGCAATTTTAGCAGCTTTCTTAGGATTTATAATAGCTATAGGATTAGGATTAGTAATAGTTCCTATCCTTAAACATTTTCATCTTAAGCAAACTATATCATCTTTCGTAGGTAGAGCTCATCAAAAAAAATCAGGAACTCCAACTATGGGAGGATTAATATTTATATTATCAGCCTTATTAGTAACTATATTATTATTAATTACAAGAAAAGTAGATTATACATCTAATTTAGGTATAGTTCTATTAGTATTTATAGGCTATGCATTAATTGGATTCTTAGATGATTTTATATCAATAAAAAGAGCTAATAATGAAGGATTAACGGTATATCAAAAATTAATATTACAAGTAATTATAGCAATAGGCTTTTTCTATATATATATGCGAAGTGGAGGACAAACTTCATTAGTTATCGCAACACTTCATATAGATATAGAAATGAAGTGGTTATATGGATTATTTATCCTATTTGTATTAGTAGGAGGAAGTAATGCAGTTAATTTAACTGATGGACTAGATGGATTAGCAGGAGGTCTCTCTACAATTGCATTTATAGCTTTTGCATTAATTTCTTTTGTAGTTGGATTTGAAGATATCGGAGTTTTCTGTTTAGTTTTAGGTGGTGCAGTAATGGGATTTTTATTCTTCAATATTAATCCAGCAAAAGTATTCATGGGAGACACTGGATCACTTGCTCTAGGAGCAGTAATGGGATCAATCGCAATATTAACACATAGAGAATTAACTCTAGTAGTAGTTGCTGGAGTGTTCATAATAGAAACACTAACGGTAATATTACAAACATTATCAATGGTGTTATTCCATAAAAAGTTATTTTTAATGACACCTCTACATCATCATTTTGAAAAATTGGGATGGGATGAACAAGATATTGTCAAAGCATTCTGGGTAGTAGGATTAATATTTGCTATGTCAGGAATAATTTTTGGAGTATGGTTATAGGTGGAAGCACCTATTTTTCATTAGGAGGAAAATATGAAAAAAGTAGTAATAATAGGAGCAGGAGTATCAGGACTAGTCTGTGCAATAGAATCAAAAACAAAAAATAATGAAGTAATACTTCTAGAAAAAGAAGATGAAGTAGGAAAAAAGATACTAGCATCAGGCTCAGGCAAATGTAATTATTACAATGAAGATATTTCTCTAGATAAATATCATTCTACATATGATAAAATAGAAGAATATTTAAATATAGATGAATTAATAATAGTAAAAGATTTTTATTCAAATCTAGGCATAATTCCATATATAAGAAATGGCTATTATTACCCAATAACAAAAGATTCTAAAACTATAAGAAATGCTTTATATGATGAATGTATTTCAAAAAATATAAAAATAATTACAAACTTTAAAGTAGAAGAAATTAAAAAGAATAATGATAAATATCAAGTAATAGGAAATGAAATAATAGAGGCAGACTTCTTAGTAGTTGCAGCAGGCTCATCTGCCTATTATAAAGATAATAATTCATATGATCTATTAAGAAAACTAAATTTAAAAATAGAAAAACCTCTACCATCATTAGTTCAATTACATACAAAAAAATATGATTATTTAAAAGATTGGTCAGGAGTAAGAAGTGAAGTAGATGTACACTTATATGAAAATAATAAATACATAAAATCTGAATCAGGAGAAATCCAATTAACATCATTTGGTATATCAGGAATATGTGTATATAATTTAACTCCATATATCACTAGAGGATTAAATGAAAATAAAAATGAAATAGTAGAAATAGATTTTGTGAAAAATTTATCTCATAAAGAATTAGATTCATATCTACAAAAATATAATGATTTAACTAAATCATTAGAAAAACTAATTAATAATAAATTAGCTAAAATAATATTAAAAGTATTAAATGTAGAAGAAACTAATTATCTTAATTTAAAATCTAGTTATAAAGATAAATTATTAAATCTATTAAAGAAATTTAGAGTAGAAATAAAAGCTACAAATGATTATAGTAATGCTCAAGTATGTGCTGGAGGATTGTCTCTAGAAGAAGTATCAACCTCATTTGAAGTAAAAAAATATAATAATTTATTTGTTACAGGAGAATTATTAGATATAGATGGAGATTGTGGTGGATATAACATAACATTTTGTACATTTACTGGAATTAAAGTAGGAAATAATATAAAAAGAAGATGTAAAAATGATTAGAATAAGTAATATAAAAATAGATATAGAAAAAGATACAAATGATTATTTAATAGAAAAAGTATCTAAATTATTAAGAATTAATAAAGAT
>JAEEGL012847104.1_pt1 | contig 16913 bp, 21 predicted proteins | sample 9134231 | NCBI WGS metagenome assembly JAEEGL01 (sample SAMN16246548, study PRJNA631951) | gut metagenome | biome: gut microbiome; feature: rumen; material: fiber-attached | host: Bos | place: Iran: Karaj | collected 2018-10
AAGGGGGAAAAGCAACAAAAACGGCTGAAAAGGCAGAAATTGTTGCTGGAAGGCCGGAGAATAGGTGGTTTTGAAGGGTTAAAAGCAACAAAAACGGCTGAAAAGGCAGAAATTGTTGCCGGAAGGCCGTAGATGAGGTGGTTTTGAAGGGTGAAAAGCAACAAAAACGGCTGAAAAGGCAGAAATTGTTGCCGGAAGGCCTGAAAAAAAGCTGTTTTGAAGGAGAAAAAGCAACAAAAATGTATGAAAAGGCAGAAATTGTTGCTGGAGTGCCTGAAAAGAAGCTGTTTTGAAGGAGAAAAAGCAATAAAATCGGCTGAAAAAGCTAAAATTGTTGCCGCAGAGCTATATATAAGGCGATGATTGGGAAGGAGAATATATGATAACAGTAAATCTGTATTATAAGGGAACAAATGGAAATGCACGTGCATTTGTGGAAGAGATGGAATCATCCGGCATCGCAGAAGCTATTCGGGCAGAGGAAGGAAATCTTCGATATGAATACTTTCAGCCAATGGATGATCCGGAAACAGTGCTGCTCATTGACTCCTGGACTGATCAGGCAGCGATAGATGCACATCATGCGTCTCCTATGATGAAGCAGCTTGCTGAGCTTCGCGAGAAATATGATCTTCACATGACCGTTGAACGCTATGTGAGTGATGAATATGAATCAGATGAGAAGTACCTGAGGAAATAATAACTTTTATTGGAGGTTATAAATATACATGAAAGTATATGTACTTTGGCATGTTTACGAACAGAGTGATGATTTTGGGGAACATGACGAAGAAAAGTTGATTGGAATCTATTCAACGGAAGAAAAAGCAAAAGATGCCATTCAAAGTCATAAAGACTTGGGAGGGTTTAAAGATCTGCCGTTGGAATGTTTTGAAATACATGAATATGAACTGGATAGATCAAGCTGGAATGACGGATTCACAACAGTTCGGTATGGAAAGTAAGAAGACTATGATGTATGAGGGTATATATTGAATTCCAGAATAGATAGAATACGTGAAAGCGAAAGACAATCTCATATTGAAATATACTCAAATGAGGTTTTATATAGGTCAGACAGTTGGCTGCGGAAGCCTATAAAGACAGTGCAGGAAATTGTACCGCTTATCAGTAATAGAGATAGTCTTCGAGTACTGGATCTGGGCTGTGGAGTAGGAAGGAACAGCATTTTTATTGCAGAGCAGTTTTCTGAAATAGACTGCCGCATCGACTGTGTAGATATTCTCGATATTGCTATAGAGAAACTACTGGAAAACGCGAAAGAACATGGCGTAAGCAAGAGAATTTATAGCTATGTAGATACTATAGAGAATTATCCAATAGCGAGGGAAGCTTATGACTTGATAATAGCGGTTTCCTCTATAGAACATGTAGAAAGCAAAGAAGTGTTTTTGAAAAAACTTCAAGAAATTCAGGAAGGCGTCAAGCCTGACGGTATAGTGTGTCTTGTAGTTAATTCAAATGTTAAAGAAAAAAAGAAAGATACATTCGAAGAGGTGGAACCACAATTCGAAGTGAATCTACCTACGGATGAACTTGAGTCATATATAGATAATGTATTTTCCCAATGGGAGACTATTAAAAGAACGATAAACTATCAAGAGTATGATATACCAAGGGAAGGCTTTATAAGCCGCCTTGCGACTGATGTGGTTACATATGTGGGCCATGCCAAAATAGTTTTTCCGAATAACCGGTATTGAAGGGAGTATTATGGAATTACAAGAATTATTAGAGATATTTAATAAGGGAGAAGTGATAGATAATCCGCAAGTTTTGATTGAAATGAGGAAATATATTGCAGAGAATCGAAGACTTCTTTTCGAGATGAATCATAAATGGCATGAAAATGAAGAAGAAATAACAGAACTGTTTTCAAAAATTATTGGAAGGCCTGTAAATGCAAGTGTTAGAATCTGCACACCATTTTTCACGGATTTTGGCAAGAATATAAGAGTTGGCAAAAATGTTTTTATTAATGCTGATTGTAAATTTCAGGATCAAGGTGGGATATATATTGGGGATGATGTGTTTATAGGACATAATGTTGTTCTTGCAACCTTGGATCATGAGATAGATCCTGATAAAAGAAGGCTTATTCCAGCACCGATACACATTGGAAATAAAGTATGGATTGGCGCAGGAGCAATAATCACTAAGGGAGTCTCTATTGGAAAGGGATCGATAGTGGCTGCAGGTGCAGTTGTCAATAAAGATGTCCCTGAAATGGTAATTGTTGGTGGGGTTCCAGCCAAGATCATCAAAAGCATTTAAATTTTTGATTAGAAATGATTCAGGTGAAGTAGTGCCTAAAGAAGAGCTGATGAAGAGAATGGAGATGTATTATATCTCTGTGTATAGAGATGGAAGAATCTGTTATTCTTTGAATCATAATTTATATGATTTGGATATTGATCAAACAGAAGATACGGTCAATGTTGAATATAATGACAACGGTGAAGTATCAGTTTGGTAAGATAGTTTAATTGCAAAAAGGAGACCATGATGGATTTGGAACCTAAGCAAATCAGAATATCACCGATACCGAAGACATGGATATTGGATCTTGATGGAACACTGGTTATCCATGATGGCCCATATATTATGGGGAAGGATCAATTCCTGCCAGGAGCGAGGGAGTTTCTTGACTTGATACCGGACAGGGATATGATCATCTTTCTTACGGCAAGAAGTACATATGAAAAAGATCATACGTTGAGATTCCTTAAGGAGAATAACGTCAGGTATGATCACATAATATTCAATGCCGGGCAAGGTGAGAGAATCATGATAAATGACATGAAGCCAGATGGTCTGGTTACCGCATATGCCGTGAATACCAGAAGAGACCGATTCTGCCAGACCCAGTTTATCACCGATAGTAACTTGGGAACAGATTTCGATTAAGGACCCGATGATAAAACTTTTACCATAAAATCAGATCTCATATTCGTTTCTTTATATATAGGGAGGAAACAGACATATGAAGAATAAGAAGACAGTGAGCATAATTCTGGTTTTAATAGATATAATACTTTTGGTATTATTTGTATTATATCTCCATTACATGTTCAGGCATATATTTGGACCTGATTTTATAGAACTTGAGAATTGGTTTGGAGAGCTTGACGAAACAATCAGATATAGATTTGGTGCCGGCAGCGCCGAGACTTTATTTATTCTGATAAGAGCCATTGGCTTTATAATAGTTCAAAAGAAGCTATTAAAGGGACATAGTAAAAGAATGTCTGTTATTTTTATTCTGCTGCATATTGTTATAGCTGTTTTGGGACTATTCTACTGTTTCAAATATGCTGATGGAGCAGACATAATATATAATCTTCGATTATTATTGGATAGATAGGGAAGGATACGTTGCAATGAATTTTCCGGAGTTTATGTTTAGTGAAAAGAATAAGATTCCTGCTTCTCAGCAGAATACTCCTGATATAGAAGGATATTATTATACTGCTAATGATGGAAGTCAGATGGCCTTTTGGATATATAAGGCAGACAGGGTTTCAAAAGAGCATATGCATGACTATGATGAATGGATGCTTTGCGTCGAGGGAGAATATATAGTTACAATAGATGGAGTAGAGCATGTACTTAAAGCAGGCGATGAACTCTTCATCCCCAAGGGAAGTTTGCAGGGAGGAAGAGTAAAAGCCGGTACTCGATCTATCCATGCATTCGGTGGACAGAGAGTGAAGGGATAACTAGGTGGAGAGAGCGCGAAGGGATAACTATGAGAAAGGCTTCATGCGTGAAAGGTATTGAGCAATAGTCTCTTTAATCTCGTCCGCAGATTCAGTCATGCCGCGTTCCACCCATTTGAAGATGACATTCCAGATGGCACCGACATTGAAGGCAACAAGATAATCAGGTTCAAGGTCGCCTACGATCCGGGCGAAAACACTGTCGGATCTGTCAGTGATCTGGTTGAGCTTAGGAATCATGATATTAAGTTTAATAAGCAGAAGATACAGAAGACTATTCTTATGCAGCAGCATAAGAAAGTCTTTATTTTTTTCGCAGAATCTGAAGATCACATCCAGAGGTGATTCTGGACTTGTAGTCAATTCTTCGGCGTATTCTGTAATCTTATCCGTGATGACTGAATCGAGCACATCGTCTTTCGATTCGTAATTGCGGTAGAAAGTCCTTCGTGCAAGATTAGTCTCCAGGATTATCTGCTTAACAGATATTTCCTGATATGGATGCTCCTGCATCAGTTTGAATAGTGCATCTGTTATCTCTTTTCTTGATCTTATGGAAGATGGGTTTTGTGATTGATTCATGTATATCTCCTCGAAGATGCACATTTTCATGGATTTGTGCATCTTTTATCCGGTTTGTTTACTTACAACTATGTATAGTGTAACATAACAGTTGAAATGCACAAGTGTGACATTTTTGAAAGAGGAGAGTTTTATGAGAATTCTTGTTGTACCCATGGCTGCTATGGCTGAAACGTCCGGGCCTTCCGCCAGATGCCGTATTCTTGTAGAGAGTTTTACGAAGGCTGGGCTGGAAGCGGCCACGTGCTGCGCGGAAGATGTTAACTACAGACCGATAGAGGGAATAAGGAATTTCTTTCTTGAGGTTCCTATGCCTATGGGACTTCCTGCGCCTATAGCTAAAAGGATGTTTCCTATTGCTCAGAAGACGGGTATCACTTCAAGGAAAACAGTAGAGAGCTTTGATCAGGTTCTTTTCATGACCGGCAATCTCGATTACAGCTATATAAAAAAGAGTGTCGCTTCTGTAAAGAAAGCCATAAGGGAATATCAGCCCGACATCGTATATTCTGAATTCAATATTTCATCTATGGTAGCTGCTCATCAGGAAGGAGTACCACTTTACTGCACAGTAAGTTACCCGACACAACATGAGTATGCCAACAGACCGGGCCTTTCTAAAGATATTAACAGATATCTTAGAGAAGAGGGGCTTTCCCAGGTGGATTCTGCCCTTCAGCTGTTTGATTATGCGGATAAGTCTTTCTGTCCAAGCATTCTGGAATTAGAACCGATACAAAAGGATAATGTGTTTTTCTGCGGTACCTTGAAAAGGATAAGGAATTATGAGCATGTTGGAAGCAGGAATAAGATTGTCGTCTATATGGGCAACGGTACAATATCGGCTAAGAAGATGAAGAAGGTGGTTTCGGAGGCCTTTTCTAAAAGCAGATATGAAATCTATATCGCTTCATCCTATCTTGAAAAGGAAGATGTGGGCAATATACATATTGCTCCCCGTTGGGATTTTGAAGAGCTTCTGGAGGAGGCGGTTCTCTTTATAAATCATGGCGGCCAGAACAGCATGGCAGATGGACTTATACATGGAGTTCCGCAGATAGTGGTCCCCGGAAAAATCTTCGAGAGAAAATATAATGCGAGTTGTATAGAAAGGAATAATGCGGGAGCACTTGTTTCATCGGATGAGTTTACTTCCGATATCATCCGAGGGACAGCTGAGAGGCTGATCGGTTCAAAAGATACAAGAGAAAATGCACGGGAACTTGGAGAAAAACTTCTCTCTGCCGGAGGAGCAGAAACAATCATACGTGAGATAAAAAGTTTGGGAGAAATAGGATGAAGACACGGATTACAGTCGGCATAGATAATATACCCGCCAAAGGATTACGGGGAGAGTGGGGATTGTCACTGCATATTGAATACGGAGATAAGAAGATATTGCTGGATGCAGGTGCATCAGATCTGTTCCTGCGTAATTATCTGGCTATGGGGATTGATATCAGTGATGTGGACTACGGTGTATTAAGTCATGCACATTATGATCACGCAAATGGTATTCCTGCCTTCTTCAATAACAACAGCAAGGCTAAGTTTTATGTCAGTGAGAATACTGCTCCAAATTGTTATGGGAAGATAATGTTTTTTAAGTTTTATTGTGGCATACCAAAATCTATGCTGGAAGATAATGCTGACAGAATAGTAAAGATATCGGATGTGAATAAAATCTCAGACGGAGTATTTATTGTTCCCCATAAAAAAGGGGGATATCCAGAAATCGGTAAGAAGGGACATATGCTCAGAAAGACTAAGAGTGGATTCGTTCCGGATGATCTATGCCATGAGCAGAGTCTGGTTCTTGAAACAGACAAAGGTCTTGTAATACTAAATTCTTGTTCACATAGCGGGCCTGGGAATATAATAAATGAAGTCAGAGAGGCATTCCCACAAAAGCATATCTACGGATTTCTTGGTGGACTTCATCTATGGAACAGCGCTGAAAAAGATATACGCAGTACTGCGCGAGACTTTAAGGATGCAGGAATCGAATATATTGGAACAGGTCACTGCACTAAGGATAGAGCGTTCAGGATACTTAAGGAAGAACTGGGTGACAAGGTAGAACAGTTCAGAACCGGAATGGTGAAAGAATTCTGAGTTAGTGTTATAATGGGTTTTACTGTGAGCCGAAAAGCAGCTGTTTTTTAAGAGGTATATCATGGAAAAAGAATCGCTGAAAATTCTATATCAGGACGGAGATACGATTATTAGTGAGACTGAGAGTGGGTATTACTTGCACATAGGAGAATTGGTATATGAGTTGGCATGTCATTACTATGAGCCATGCCTGTATATCATGGGAGAGGGCGATAATTGCGTGACGATTCATGACGCCTTTACAGTGGATCATCTCAGCCGTTTGGCAGAGTCGAAGGGTACTCTGAAAATGATCACAAATGATGAATATGATTTACAGGGTATATGTAAATTGTTGTGTAAGGCTGTGAGCCTGATGATGAATCGGGTTTATGTTAAATTTATGAACATCAGCTATCTGGAAGGATGCTGCTTTTTAGACTATCTGGAAGAATGCGGAGCAATATCTGAAGATACGGCAGTTCCGCTAACGAACACCCAGATAAAGAATCCTAAAGTGATAGAATCGTTTCAGCATTTAAATAAAAGAGTAAACAGGACGGATGATGCCAGATATTATGTTTCGAAAATATAAGAAAGAAAAACATCATGATCGAATATGAATTATTACAAAAACTGTATAGCATAGATACATTTGTCGGATACTCAGATGCTGAGATTAAGGAAATGAGTGAAGGCTTTGATGATGTGCCGGCTGTATTAATGGACTTTTGGAAGAAATGCGGAAAGACGGCGGAATTTTATAAGGGCACTAATGATTACTGGATCGATCTTGAATTTCATAGAAACAGCAAGTGGTTAAAATGCGAATCTAAAGACTATTTCTATCTGCTGGATGAAAATCAGCACTGCTATCAAATGGCGATAAGAAGAGAAGATATGGGGCTTGCAGATCCTGCAGTATATGTCGTTGAACCTCTTCAGGATGGAACAGTGAGAGAAGTCGGACAGGCAGAAGAAAGCGTATCAAAATTCCTGATGGGCATGTTTCTCTATGAAGCGGCCCTTTGCGCAGGACCTTTTGAATACTATTACGAAGATTTCATCTGGTATAGTGAAGCTGATATCATAAAGCTGGAAAAGCTTCTTACGAAACAGCCGTATCACATATACAACTGGTATTCAGACAGAATCGATATTTATACAATGAATGATGAAGCCGTACTGTATGTGATGATGACGGACGAACCGCAGGGAACTTATGCGGCGAGGAGTGAAGCGGCACTGCAGAAGATGAGTGAGCTGATAGGAGATATCGGTGAATCGTAAGAGTTGAGGTAAGGATAGAGATGAATTTACACAAGATAATAGACATAACTGAAGCAGATTTCGGATGCGAAGAGCATTTAGATGGACCTCATGCAGTTCTGGTATTTGAGGATGGAGACAGATTAGAAGTATCAGAAATGTGGATTGCGGAACAGGGAATCAAAGAGGGCAAGTACATCTGGATAAGAGAGGATGGAAGCTATCTTAAGGCAGTTCGTGTTGTAGGGGCAATCATTGAAGCTGAGAAGAAAACCGGAGATAAGACAGAGAAAATAATCTTTGCTACTCAGAGAGGTTACGGTGACTTCAAGGATGGCTGGGAATTCCCGGGTGGAAAGATCGAAGATGGAGAGACACCTGAAGAAGCTATTGTAAGAGAGATAAAAGAGGAACTGGATACAGATATAAAAGTTGAAAGATACGTAGATACGATTGAGTATGATTATCCGGAATTTCATCTTTCTATGGACTGTTTCCTATGCAGTATCGTTGAAGGTAATCTGGTACTTAAGGAGCATGAAGCTGCTAAGTGGCTGACGAAGGCAACACTTGATACGGTTGACTGGCTGCCGGCAGATATAACAATCATTGAGAAAGTACGGGAATTATTATGACACATATAGAAACCAGGATAACTTGCGAGTGATTACTAGAAAGGACAACAAAGATGATATCAGCTAATTACCATACACACACGATACGCTGCAAACATGCCGTAGGAACAGAGCGGGAATATATAGAAGCCGCCATTTCAGAAGGATTTAAGGTTCTTGGATTTTCGGACCATACACCTCAGCCATATCCGGCAGATTACATTTCACCTATCAGAATGGATATGTCGGAGCTGGAAGATTATACGGATACGCTGGTAAAACTGAGAGATGAATATAAGAATGATATACAGATTCTGATAGGCTATGAGGTTGAATATACAAGAAAGTATTTTGAACCGCTGATACAGAAATTAAAGAAATATCCGCTGGATTATATAATTCAGGGACAGCATTATGTTGAAGATGAAGTTGACGGCTTCTATGTGGGCTCTGCGACAGACAGCGAAGAGAGACTTAAAGCATATGTTGACTTCACGATTGAAGGAATGAAGACAGGGCTTTTCACTTACCTTGCTCATCCGGATCTTATAAACTATACGGGACCTGATGATATATATTATCGTCATATGAGGAAACTTGTTGAGGCATCGATAGATCTAAATATTCCTCTTGAGATAAATGTATATGGCTTCGTGGACGGCCGCTGGTATCCTTGCGACAGATTCTTCAGGATGGCGGCTGAGTACAGTCCGAAATTTATAATCGGCTGTGATGCGCATACACCGAAGCTGATCCGTCAACCTGAACATATCAAGGGATTTACAGATTTCCTTGAAAGGAATGGGGTTGATGTCGGCGATAATATAGTGGATATTGTGGAAGTCTAAATCAGGAAGATTCTTTTTGATAAAGTGGCAATCAACTACAGGCCGGTTATACTTGATGAGGGTCTGGAGCCTTCATATCCTTCGACACACAATCTGATGACACTTGCATTTTTCGGATTTACAATAGTTAATCTGAAGATTATGGATATAAAAAAGAAAAGTATTGCCCTTGTTATGGCATATAATACCGCTGTAAATACCAAGGATAAAAACTAGTAAGTTATTTGTTTAGTAAAGGGTTTGGGAGTAATTCTCGTGTGAGAATTGCTCCTTTTTTTAATTCTTTCAAAAGTGAAAGATTTGAGAAATATTCTGGTAAGAAGTCTGTGTTAGTATAACCATTGTAAAAAAAAGAAACGAGAAACAATCTCGTATATGGGAGGAAAAAATGAGTATATTAGTTGCAGAACATTTAAAGAAGTATTATGGCGAAGGTGAGACACTTGTTAAGGCACTTGATGATGTAAGCCTTCGAGTTGAGAGAGGTGAGTTTGTAAGTATCATCGGAACAAGTGGAAGTGGTAAATCAACACTTCTCCATATGCTTGGCGGACTTGATAATCCTACAGAGGGAAAAGTAATAATAGATGATAAAGATATCTCAGGACTGAGGGGAGATGAGTTATGTATCTTCAGACGCAGAAAGATAGGATTTATATTCCAGAGCTTCAATCTGGTTCCTTCAATCAGCATTTATGAAAACATTATCCTTCCTATCCAGCTGGATGGAAAGAAAGTTGATAAGGAATTTGTAAAGAGTGTTACAGATGTACTTGGACTTAGTAATAAGCTTGACAGGCTTCCATCAAAGCTTTCCGGTGGACAGCAGCAGAGAGTAGCCATTGCAAGAGCACTTGCATCAAAGCCGGCAATCATCCTTGCTGATGAGCCTACAGGAAACCTGGACAGCAAGACAAGTCAGGATGTACTTGGTCTTCTCAAGACAACAGGACAGAAGTTCAATCAGACAATGGTGATGATCACACATAATGATGAGATAGCACAGATGGCTGACAGAACAATCAGAATAGAAGATGGACACATCGCATAAGAAATTTCGTATCAAATATCATAAGGATTTAAAGGACATATAAAAATGCAGACAGTTAAAAATAAAAAAGCAATATCAAGACTTGCAGTAAGCGGAATTAAGTCAAATATAAAGAAATACATAGTATTAATCGGAGCTGTAATTCTCACTACACTTCTTTTTTCATCACTCTTTACAGTTGGTGCAAGTGTAGTAAATGAATCACAGATATCTACAATGAAGCAGATCGGTACAACTTATCATGCAGGATTAAAGAATCTGAGTCAGCCTGAGTTTGATCAGATGAAGGATGATCCAAAGATCAAAGACCTTTCTTACTGTATCATGGTTGGATACCTTTCAGGCGATGAGATGAAGAAGCTCCCAACAGAGGTTTATTATTCAGAGGAAGATAATGCAAAGAAATGCTATTGCTACCCTGAAGTAGGTAACCTCCCAAGCAAGGCAAATGAAATTGTGACAAGTGATCTTGTTCTTGAAAAGCTGGGTGTACCGGCAGAGGTCGGAAGCACATTTACAGCAAATCTTATGATAGATGGTGAGGAAATAACACAGGAATTCGTACTTAGTGGTTATTTTCACGGCGATAAAATAGCAATGGCTCAGATGGCCCTCGTGTCAAAGGAGTTTCAGGAGAAGTATGCTCCTGTAAAGATGATAACTTATCCGGAACGAATCGATAATGGTTTAGCAGGTTGGATTAATGTAAATTTTGATTTTAGTAACAGCTTTAATATTGAAAAAAATGTTCAGGAATTAATTGCCAGAACAGGTCTTAGAAATGACGTTGATTATGGTATCAACTATGCATATGTTGGATATAAGGTTGAGACTTCAATGGCTGCAGTAGGAGCGCTGCTTCTTGTTACATTCTTCATTGCCGGATACCTTATTATATACAATATCTTCGATATCAATATTGTTTCTGATATGCAGGAGTATGGACTTCTTAAAACTATCGGAACAACAGGTGGTCAGCTTAAGAAAATTGTTATGAGAAGAGCAACAATCATCTCATTAATCGGTATTCCTATCGGACTTCTTATGGGTGTTGGTGTAGGAGCAGTTATTCTGCCATTCATTTCCGGACAGATGAATACAATGACTGTTGGAAAGGGAAGCGTACATGTAAATATCTGGATCATTATCATAGCAGCACTTTTATCATACATTACAGTAATCATAAGTGCAGGAAGACCTTGCAGAAAGGCAGCAAAGGTATCTGCAATCGAGACACTCAGATATACAGAATATAAGGAAAAAGGTAAAAAGGGAAAGAAGCACACAGTAGTTATTCTTTCATTATCATTAGCGCTTATCATTCTTAACGGTGTAATAGGCTTAGTTAGTGGATTTGATGTAAATGAATATGTAAAGCATGATGTAGTATCAGATTTCTGTGTTCAGGATGCGACCCTTGATAGTTTAGCAGCTTCATATCGTGAAACAGCCGGTGTTGATTCAGATATGATCGAGAGAGTTAAGGCACAGCCGGGAGTAAATAACGTAGAAAGCATTTATGTTACTACATTCGGACAGGAGTTTTCAGATGAAAGCTGGAATAAGTTGGAAGAAAACTTCTTCAGTGACGAAGATGTAAAGAACTATATAAATATGACCCTTACAAGTGAAAACTGTGATTTTGACGCTGTTATGAATGATTTCAGAAAGTCTAAGACTTTATCTGGAAATACATATGGAATGGGTGAATGTGCAGTAAGTAATCTTAAAGTAATTTCAACTCTTGATGGATCAGAAACAATCGATTGGGAAAAGTTTAATTCAGGGGATTATGTTTTAGCAACAAGCTGGACAACAGATGGTCAGTATTATAAGAATATTGTTGAACCGGGAGATAAGGTACAGGTCAGAAGTCATGATCCTAAGTATGCAGTCCCTACAGAAGAGCCTGTAGTATATGGAAAGACAACAATTTATGAAAGCTATGAGAATGCTCCGGTTAAGGAATATGAGGTTTTTGCAGTAGTTACTATTCCGGAAGCAATCAAGTATAGAGCAGAAGAAAATCTCGAAGTTAATTACATACTTCCAGTGGATGAATATCTTGAGATTGAAGGCGAAAAGGGTGCTATGAGAACCCTGATCGATGTTGAGGATGATAAGGAAGCTGCATTTGAAAACTGGCTTCAGGAATACACAAATACAGAAGCTTCAGGTATCAGTTACACATCAAAGGCAAGCGTAATAGCAGAGTACAAGTCACTCAGCGATACAATAGAGATGGTAGGTGTAGTTCTTGCAATTATCCTTGGACTTATCGGACTTATGAACTTTGCAAATACAATGGTAACATCTATTATCGTTAGAAGCAGAGAGCTTGCTATGCTTGAAGCTGTTGGAATGACAGGTGTTCAGCAGAAGCGTAAGCTTATGAAGGAAGGTTTTGCATACTTCCTCTGGACAGTTGTAGTATCAGTAGTTATATCAGCTATCATGAGTATTACAGTTGTAAGATTCCTTGCGGATGCACTTGGAATGTTTGTTTGGAGATTTACACTTATGCCTTTAGGCGTATGTCTTCCACTCATTATGGTACTCATTATCATTATTCCTGTAATTGCACATAACAGACTCAGCAAGAGAAGTGTTATAGACAGACTTAGAGTAGAATAAAGATCTGCATTTTATACGGATATGGCCTGCCGGGTGACGAGAAGTTACCCGGCAGGTTTTTGTATGGAGCGTTCAAGGATTACATTTTATGCTATAATGATTCTGGCGCAATAAGAGAATATGATGCGCACAGTATATTTTGTTTAATAACAAGGTGATTACAAGAGGAGTTCTGACCGTAGATATGGGGACTAAGAAAAAGATTATATTAATACTTCTGTTTCCGATAGCTTTGATGATTTTTGCTATATGCAATGGCTTTTTTCTGAATGTTCTGCTGGAATCGATTATCAGAAAATCCGTTTTAGCGGACCTGGGTATATATGGCTCAATAACTGTGATTTCAGGTATTGTCGAGGTTGCTATAATGCATGCGCTGCTAAAAAGTTATGATAAGGTTGCGGAGAAAAAGAAAACCTTGAAATGGTATTTTGATAAGCAGCTGATTCCAATGTTCGTGGTGGGAATAATAACCGCACTGGTACTCATAACAACGCGATACGATGATAATGAGGGACTATATCTTGTCATAGGTGTTGCTATGTTCCCGCTGATGGGCATCACTGCTACGCCAAATATAGTGCGTTATGCACTGCGGGAAATGAAGAATTGGAAAGATGCATTTTACAAAACAGGGAATCTTCACAAATCTAAAGATTCGAAGGACTTTTACAGAATAAGAAAACCACTGCCGTGTGAAGGAAGAATGTGCTTTACAGTGGTGAGGAACCAACTCATGATTTTGGTGGGAGTGATACTAATTATGCTCCTGATAGTTTATGCGTATATATCTTCCAGAAGTGTTCCTGATTCTGTGCCTGCTGGTGATATATCGCAGGCAGTAATATTTGTAAAGCGCAGAAGAGCCCAGGGACCGCTGTTTTTTATGATGATATTCGTAGTCACATTTGCCATCTCCATCATTGCATATTGCATAACCTACACGGCAAAGAAACTGAGAGTAATATTACGTCATGAATATATAGCATATCACGTGATTGTAAAGAAGGTTGAAGACTCCACCGTAACCGTTGATCGGGACGGCAAAGTGTTTCATTACAAGGATTGTTCATGTGTTGGTATACGGGAGAAGAAGATAAACAATACCGGGGCGACTCTTGTATTTATTCCGGATGATGTGCTGCTCGTACCGGATGAGGTAGTAAAAAAATGAGATTTAGCAAATTTCTAAAAATATTATCACTTGTATTCTTCATATTGGGATGTATATTTTTGGTGCTCCAGGCTATTGATAATAAGAATTATGATAAGGAAGTCACTGCCGTTGTCACGTATGTTGAATCACATAAATCAGATGACGGCCGTTACACGTATAATGCGCATTGCAAATATAAAGTTGGAAATAAAGAATATACTTATGAAAATGGATGGTCAAAGGTTAGGTATAAGGAGAATGATGAAATTACAATACGCATTAATTCTGACTACCCGGAAAAAGCGAATAAACACTATTACAAGCTGGCAGCTATAGTGTTCTATTTTCTGGCTGTAATGTTCTTTTTGGCCAGTTTTATAGATTCAGAAAGGTGATTGCAATATGATGGATAAGAAGGCGATAGCCCTCCTAAAAAAATACTATCTTCCTTACAGGTCGGATGGACAACCATCTGAAGCGGAAAAAGAGAGTGCTATTAAGAGTGGTATTCTTGTGCCTGATTCTTCAATGACACATGATGAAATTGTTGCCGAGATTAAGAAACTTGCCGGGCGAATATCTCTTGAATGTGCTGCTAAGGCTTTTCTGTATAGCCTTTCAAGCGGTGACATGAGATACCGTTCTGCAGTATCGAGCCTCTTATGGGCAAAGGGACTTCCTGAGCATAAACTTATCTCCAATGGTGTGGAGAAGAACGATTGGCGTACGCCTGTCTGTGTGATTTGTGGTTGTTCTCACGGTTTTGATGGGGCCGAGATAGTGGATTGGAACAAATATGGAGTATTTCATTATCTTCCTCCAAAACAGTACGGCAGAGAGCCGGATTACACTTGTGCGGAATATGTATTAAATGATCTGCGTGAGTTTGAAAAACTGCCTGCTGTTGAACCTTGTGAAGAGGATTACCGTATACTGAACGGTATATTTGCATGTGTAAAAGAGATGAAGCCTCACAATATGGATACTGCTCTGGTATCCGAGATACGTACGCGTAAATTCTTTGATGCAACGGGAAATGCAATTCACTGTATATTAGGCATACTTTCAGCCTGTGGGATACTGGAGGGGGCTGAAAACAAAGGATATCTTCATGAATATGTAAATTTTTCAGACCATGGCAGTGGGCGTGATGGTCTGACGTTTTATCCACTTATTTTCTGGCGTGGAAAAGATGGAGTGAACTATAATGCGGTAAATGAGATTTTTGGCAGCTTCAGCAAAGATATGCTTTCACCTGAGAAAGCTGTCCTTCCCGAAATTAAAGAGCCGGAAACTGTGAAGAATAAAACTGTTTCAAAGGCTGAACAGTACTTCACCGATGGCATTTATTCGATTATGTTGACTGATGAAGAACGGCGTTATCTTGCACTTGATCCTGTTAATCCGAGTTGGGAGACAGTATCTATGTACAGTGTTACTTATCGGCTGAAAAAGCGTACAGTCATGTTTTTTGAAGGTAATACGATCGTCAAGGCAATCTACGAGGAACATTGTGTTAATGATGATGGTTCATATACCTGGAGACTTTACTGTGAATTTGATACCCGGCTTGAAACGGATAATAGGACGATGCTGCTGCCGCTGACTTCAAGGGGCAGGGCAAAACCGGTCACACCAACAAATGTTATGGCCATTAAACCATTTGGATGTGATTTCTGTATTCAATTACGGGAGGATCATAGCAGGATATATGCTTATAACATGAGAAATCATCAGGTGATTCCTATTGGTGAAGAAGGCCGTATTAAAAAGATCATGTCTGATGAAGATTTCCATGAATTTATGAAGTATTATATTTCAACATGTCCTGATGATTATTTTGAGCGCATCGCTGCGGTCAGGAATATGGAGCATCAGACAATCAGATTCGGTGCAGGGGATATATTCCGCTGTCAGGTGGATAGAACACACTACGCTTATGGGCTTATACTTGGCAAAACGAGACAGATAGAGAAGTGGGATGAATTACCCGAGGAGCATAGCTTCCGTCATGTCATGATGCAGCCTATTATAGTGAGAATGTATGACTTTGTGACAACGGATAAGAATATGACAGATAAAGAGCTGGCGGACAAGCCTTTGAGGCCTCCGAAGCTCTATTCTGACTGCGATATATTGTGGGGAACGCACAAAATTGTTGCACATAAAAAGCTGGTACCGGAGGATATTCAGTTTCAGCTCCAGCTTGCCAGACAAGTAAAAAAGAGTAAGCATGATACTATATTTACGGCGGAATGGATAGTAAAATTTGCTCCGGGAAATCCTAAACCTAAAATGACTACTCCAAAGACTTTATATGTGGAATGGGGGTTTACTTCATTTGAGGTACCATGGGATGTTGTTCCTGACAATATACGCAAGATGCTTGACGAAGGAATGCATTTTGACGGCGGAGCAGCTCTGGATATTATCGGAGATTACTGTGGTAAGTCGCTTGCAGATATACTGAAAGAATCGCCGAAAAATCTGATTCAATATGACCTTTTATTACCTGAGAATCGTGATAAATTCAACCTTATCATGAATTTCCTTGGCCTGCCTGATGACTGCACCATCGATGACTTTGCTGAAAAATACGGTGGTATCTCAAGGCAGGAATTTATTGAATTAATTGAGAAAAGATAGTTTATGAAAGAGTGCATTCTGTGTATGGAATGTGTGAGAAACTGCCCGAAGAAGGCACTTTGAATTTCAGTTTTATCGACTAAGGATAATGAAAAATAGTGAAAAAATAGTGAAATTTTAATGGAAGTTCCAGAGACGTTCTGCTATAATATCACCGAGGTGATTGGAAGATGATTAAAGTAGCTTTGACAAACGAGATTTTAAAATACATAACCGAGATTGATAAAAACAGATACAAGGTTTCCTCTGTGAAATTGCCGAGATCTGTGGCAAGCAAAT
>JAEEGL010786148.1_pt1 | contig 16912 bp, 15 predicted proteins | sample 9134231 | NCBI WGS metagenome assembly JAEEGL01 (sample SAMN16246548, study PRJNA631951) | gut metagenome | biome: gut microbiome; feature: rumen; material: fiber-attached | host: Bos | place: Iran: Karaj | collected 2018-10
GTAACTGTACTGGACCGTGCAGATATTGCGCAGGCACCAGTACAAAGTGTTAACGACCTGCTGAAATACGCCGTAGGCGTAGATGTCCGTCAACGAGGACCTATTGGAGCCCAGACAGACATCTCGATACGAGGAGGCACATCAGACCAGATTATCCTGTTGCTTAACGGCATCAATATCTGTGACCCCCAAACGGGCCACAACGCTATGGATATGCCCGTAGACCTCAGTGAGATAGTAAGGATAGAGGTTCTCGAAGGACCTGCAGGAAGGATCTACGGTACATCGTCGCTCGTAGGAGCGATAAACATCGTGACGAAAACCGCCCAACAGACAAGTGCCAACATCAACCTCGAAGGTGGTTCGTATGGATATGGCAAGATCAGCGGAAGAGCAAGTCTTAGCGATGGACGATGGGCTAACCAAGTGAGTGCAGGCTACAGCCGTAGTGACGGATGGAGCCGATGTAAGGCAGGCAGTCTGAATACGGACTTCAGCGGAGCCAAGGGATTCTATCAGGGACAGTACGAGGATGAGGATGTAAGGCTGCACTGGCATCTGGGTATCGCTGACAAAGGCTGGGGCTCGAGCACTTTCTATGCCTCGCCGAAATGGAAGGCCGACAACCAGTATGAGCACACCACGAAGCTATACTCCGCCATCCAGGGAGAGACGAAGGTGGGAAGAGTACATTTCGCACCCAGTATCTACTGGAACCAGAACAGAGACAGATATGAAGGTTATAGGAATGAACCAGAGAAGATGAAGTTCAACTATAATCGTACAGACGTCTATGGTGTAAGCCTCAGCAGCTATTTCGACTGGAAGGCAGGACGCACAGCCTTTGGGGCAGAGGTGAGAAATGAGGACCTCGTGAGCGGAAACCTCGGAGAGCCTCTTGCACAGACTCATCATATCAAAGGTACAGACAGAGACTACACCTTAGGAGTGAACCGCACGAACATCAGCGGATATCTGGAACACAACCTGTTGCTTAAGAACTTCACCCTCTCTGCTGGTCTTGTGGCAGCAAAGAACACCTGGAGTAATATGAACATGACTATCTACCCAGGAGCAGACATCAGCTATCGTCCTTCAGAACATCTCACCCTGCATGCATCATACAACACATCGCTCAGGATGCCATCATTCACAGAGATGTATTATAAGCTACAGGGCTACAGTGCCGATCCACATCTCAAGCCAGAAGAGATGCAAGCCTTCGAACTGGGTGCCACTATTCACCTCATTCCCGCTGACGCGCCTACCCGTAGCCTTTCACTATTAACTATTAACTCCGCCCTCTGGTATCATCACGGCAAGAACATGATTGACTGGATAATGGACACATCGAAAGGCGACGAGGCAGTATGGCAGAGTGTGAACCACACGAAGATCAACAGTCTCGGACTTGAGCTTGGCACCAGATTCTCCATCCACTCTTCAATATTCACTATTCACTATTGTTATATCCACCAGGATAAGGAGCAGGAGGCAAACATCGTATCGCAGTATGCACTGGAGTATCTGCGCCATAAGCTCGTGGCAAATGCCAGACTGCCCCTTATGAAGAGACTCACCCTGGGTCTTAACTTCAGATGGCAGGATCGTGTGGGGAGCTATACTGACTTCGAAGGACAGAGCATAGAATACAAGCCCTATGCCCTACTCGATGCCCGTATGTCCTACACACAAGAGAAATGGAAGGTTTATCTTGAGGCGAACAATGTGTTCGACAAGAGATATCACGATTACGGTCTTGTAGAACAGCCCGGGCGCTGGATCATTGCCGGATTAGGAATAAACATATAAAAATTAGTCTCGCCATCGTGGCGAGACTTTTTTATTTCTTAAGTTTGAATGAATTTTCGATGCTGCTTATCTCTGCAGAGAAGGCCTTGTCTGTCTTCAGACGCTTCTCGATGGCGTTACAGCTATGTATCACAGTAGAGTGATCACGATTACCTATCAGCTGCCCGATACGTCCTGCAGGCATCTTAGTATATTTCGTGGCGAGATACATGGAAATCTGGCGCACCTGAACAAAATCCCTCTTGCGGCTCTTGCTGAACACCTGACGCTGCTCCACATTATAGTGCTTGCATACCTTCTCGAGGATATCATCGACAGTGAGCGGATGATTGTCAACCTTCACGGCTCTCTTAATGACACGCTCTGCAAGGCGCATGTCGATATTCGAATTGTAAACGATGGAATAAGCCATCAGTGAGTTGACAACACCCTCAAGGTCGCGAACACTGCCGTTTGCTGTCTCTGCCACATAACGGATAACATCAGCAGGGATGTTAAGACCATCACGACGACACTTTGCATTAAGGATATCCACACACAACTTTACATTCGGCTTCTCGAGCTCAGCGATAAGACCGCAGGAGAATCGTGTCAGCAGACGATCCTTCACTCCCTGAAGATCCACTGGAGGACGATCACTGGCAAGGATAATCTGCTTGCCGATACGGAAAAGATGATCGAAGATATGGAAGAACGTGTCGAGAGTCTTTGGTGATGTAGCCCACTCCTGGATATCATCCACGATGAGAACATCGATTGACTGATAGAAGTTGATGAAGTCATTGGTACGGTTCTGACGTACGGCATCAGTAAACTGCACCTGGAAGAGACGGGCACTTACATAGAGTACTCTCTTCTGAGGATAGAGCTCCTTGCATCTTACTCCGATGGCGTTTATCAGATGAGTCTTACCACATCCCGAAGGACCATATAGGAAGAAAGGATTGAAGGTAGACTTTCCCGGATGCTCACCAATAGACATTCCCACAGTGCGAGGCAGCTTGTTAGAATCACCCTCCACGAATGTATTAAAAGTCTTCTTAGGATCGAGTTGAGGATTCAAGCCCTGAGGCACTGCAGCATCGAGGGCTGTAGGAGCCTTGTTGCCACGAGTCATGGGCTGAGGATTCTCTACTGAGGCAGGACCGTCACTCTCCACTTCCTGAGAGATTTTATTCGTCTTGTCCGTGACGATACGGTAACGAAGCACCACATTATTATTAAATACGCGCTGGAGAACCTTGCTCATAAGGCCAACGTAGTACTGCTCCAGGAACTCGTAGACGTACGAGCTTGGAACCTGCACCAGCAGAGTATGCGCATCCTCGGAGTAAGACTCGAAGACTATTGGTGCAAACCACGTTTTAAACTGCTGCTCTGTAACGTTAGCCTTTATTATCGTGAGGCATTCGTCCCATAGCGCCTTATGACTTTTCAACATTGGCGATAATTCAATTTTTTATAATAACGTTTTGTTTCGTTAATTGCAACGACTTTATAGTTCATCGTTGATTTTCGAGTGCAAAGTTCGCAATTTTTTTTTGAATCTGCAAATGTACAAAAACCCAACAATGTGTGTACAAATGCCGTAACTCCCTATAAAAGTGGAGGATTTAAGTGTTTCACGCATTTAGTATATCTGAGTCCGTTTTTTAGATTCGAACCCTTTATATTTCAATAAGTTGCGCCTCTTTTTATAAACAATTTTACACAAGGAATATCTCACTCTGCGCCCCTCTGCTAATCCCTTTATTATGGGATATTACAGAATCTGTGTCTAAACACACAATGCGCAAACACCTTATTTAGACAAAATCAAATTAACGGTCTTTTCGTCCAAAAAGTGAGAAGTGTACATACCTCTTCGGATGAGCCTTCAAATCCATAATCAGAGAGTCGGTATGGTTCATCGTTGAAGCCAGATTACGATACAGTTCAGGATCACGCATAAGGAGTCCAAGAGTACCCTCATTGCTGTTCAGTTTAGCTGTCATCTGCTCAACATTCTGCAAGGTGCTGTTCACCTTTGCCATCGTCATGGCTATATCCAGATCACTGAGATTCTTTGTGAGAACTTCTGTATTTCCAAGGACACCATCAGCCTTCTCCAACATATTGGGCATCTGTTTGTTCAGACTGGCAGTAAGACGATTCAGCTCATGGGTGGTGGTAGTAAGGTTAGCCGTGATATTATCCACGTTGTGCAGAGAGTTGGCCAAAGCGGGGTCTGACAACAGCATGTTGACGTTGGCAAGGATGGAATCAAGCTTTGGCAGCATTTTCTCTATCTCAGGAATCATATTTGCGGCCTTGCCCATCATTCCCTGTTGCTGAGTTCCCGAGATAGTATCACCAGGAGCAAGCACATCTACAGGATTAGGACCAAAGACCAGTTCCAGTTTCACGTTTCCAAGGAGATCGCTCGATATCTCAGCCGAAGAACCCTTTGGCAGACGGAGCTGTTTGTCGAGTCCCACCTTTGCCACTATCAGATCCTGGCTATCGTAATTGTAGATCACATCCTCTACCACGCCCACACGATAGCCGTTGGCGTATACAGGACTTGATATAGAGAGTCCGCTGACATCAGAGAACTCCACATAATAACTGTCGTCAGAAGAGAACACCGTGAGTCCTTTGAGGAACTTCATTCCAAAGAACAACACCACGATACCTGTAATTGCCACGAGTGCTATCTGCACCTCCTTAGTAAAGTACTTCATCTTATTTCCTATTCTTATTATTCTTAAACTCCCTTATCGCCTCCTGCACGTTCATTCTCGCTCCATCTTTAAAGGCAATGATAAATGCCTCAGGGAACTTGTCGAGAATCTCCTTACGAAGACGATATATCTCGTTATAATTAGTAGAACTGCCAACAGTATACTTATGCATGCCGTTCTCCTGATAGTAGCCTACATCTTTCAGGCCCTTCATACGGGCATCAGAAGTGCTGAGTTTCTTGGAAGAAACCAGGAACTGTACCTTGAATACAGGAGCCTCTGGCTGTTTTGGAGCTTCCTTTACTACTGGCTGTTGGGGTTCTTCCTTAACTACGGGTTCTTCTGGTTTCTCCTGAGTTTCTGGAGCTACCTGAGGTGCAACTTCTGCGCTATCAGCCTTTTCCGGTTTTGCCTCTTCTACAGGCATTGCTGGTTTCGGTTCCTCAACAGGCTGCTGCTTCTCTTCTGCCTTTGGTTTCTGGGGCACCACCTGAGGGATATTTACTCTTTCCTCTTTTTTCTCAGGCTGGGCCATAATTGGGGTATTGTTACCACCGTTATATCGTCTCTTATAAGCGATAAAGGCATTATATATACCTCTGGCATACTGTTCTGTGGCGAGCGAAGAGTTCATATACTGCTCCTCATCAGGGGTAGAGATAAATCCCAGCTCTATCAGACATCCTGGCATCGAGGTAAGTCTCAGCACAGCGAGATTATCCTGATGGGCACCCATATCCTGACGACCAGTAGCCTGACACACATATCTCTGCATATACTTAGCCAGTTCGATGCTCCTGTCCATATTCTTGTCCTGCACGAACTCGAACATAATCATGCTCTCAGGAGAATTTGGGTCGAAACCCTGATAAGTCTCCTTATAGTTCTTCTCCTGGAAGATTACGGCATTCTCACGCTTTGCCACTTCGAGATTCTCCAATATGCCAGTCTTCTTACCTGTACGTCGGCTCTTTCCCAGAGTATATGTCTGGAATCCTCGCACTATATGTCCCTTAGGCACTGCATTGATATGTACTGAGATAAAGAGATCTGCCTTGTTATTATTAGCTATTTCCGCTCTCTTATACAGCTCTACAAACTTATCCGTCTTACGGGTATATACGACCTTTACGTCGGGGCAGTTGCTCTCCACCAGTCGTCCGAAAGCAAGAGCAAACTTCAAGGTGAGGTTCTTCTCCTTCACCTTTGCCTTGCCTATGGCTCCAGTATCGCCTCCGCCGTGTCCTGCATCGATTACCAGCGTGAATTTCTTGGCTGCAGACATCGACATCGCCACACCCAACAGTAATATACCTATTATAAATCTAATATTCTTCATTTCACAAATCTACCCATCACCTCTGCCCCTTTACAGTCAGAGCCCATGGGAGGATTAACCTTCTTTATTTTCACTTCTACAGATGTGACCTCCGGAAAGGCCTTCTCTATAGCCTCAACGATTCTGCCCATCACATGCTCCAAAAGACTCGATGGCTGCATCATCTCCTTCTTAACAAGCTCATACAGCTCTGCATAGTTGAGGGTATCGGCAACATCATCGCTAATCATGGCCTTCTCCAGAGGATAGCCCACCTTCACGCTGACAAAGAATTCGCCACCCACGCTACGCTCCTGAGGCATCACCCCATGGAAGGCATAAAACCTCACCTCATGCAGACATATATAGCTCTCTGTCAGATGCATACAGAAACATTATCTATTCTTCGCTGTCATTATCATCGTGCCCTCCAGGAATATACTTCTTCAGCGCACGCTCAACACCCACCTTCCAGGTGTTGATACTCTCGTCTTTAAGCGACAGGGAGCTGACGAGTCTTATTACATGCTCCAACGGCATTCTGTAGCGAAGCACACCACTGATAAGCTTGGCATAGTTCCAGTACTCTGGGTTGAACTTCTCAGAGAGACCCTCTACAGTGGTCTTATATCCGCGTTTGTTCTCAAACTGGAAGTCATAACGCTTACTGCCATCAGGATTCACCTGTTTGATGATCTTTCCCTTTGTAACTGTCTTGGGAAGTATTATTCCCTCGTCATCATCCTGAAGACCTGTGAATATCTCGTAAGGATAACCATCGAGCAGTCCTACGAGAGCCACCCATTTCTCCTTATTGTTCTGGAATCTCACCACATCACACTCGAGAGCCTGGGGACGTATCTCAGTAACTTCCGGGCGACGGTTCTGCAGAAGAGCCAGTGACAGGAGCGCCATCAGTGTATCCTTATCACTACCGTTCATACCCTTCAATGCCTTTGCCATAAGGTCGGCAACTTTGTCATTTGTGACATCCTGTCCACCCCTGGCACCTACTGATGCCAACTCGTCAACAATCTGTTGTAGTGTATCTTGCTTTGTTTCCTTTCCCATAATCTGAAACCTTTTACGGCTGCAAAATTACAAAATATTCCTCGAAAAGTTGTGTAATATCTGTTATTTTTCGTATCTTTGTCGCAAAAACGATAAAAATGAAGTCTATTCTCACCCGTAGAACAATCCGCAAATACTCTTCACGTGATGTTGACGAGACATTATTGAATCGTCTTTTCAGTGAGGCAGCACGTACCCAGACGATGGGTAACCTTCAGCTTTACAGCGTAGTAGTAACCCGTAGCAGCGAGATGAAAGCAAAGCTCGCCCCAGCACATTTCAATCAGCCGATGGTGACTGAGGCACCTTTGGTTCTTACCATCTGTGCTGATTTCCGCAGAACCAGCAGATGGGCAGAATGTCGTAAGGCAGAGCCAGGCTACGATAATTTCCTCTCTTTTATCAATGCCGCCACTGATGCGCTGCTCTTCACCCAGACATTCTGTAACCTGGCTGATGAGGAGGGATTGGGATACTGTTATCTGGGCACAACGGTATATATGCCTCAGATGATTATCTACACCCTGCAGTTGCCAAAACTCGTTATGCCCGTTGCCACTCTCACATTAGGATGGCCTGCAGAAGAGCCTGCTTTGTCAGATCGTCTGTCTACAGAATCATTTGTGCACAATGAGACCTATCGCGACTACACAGCCAGCGATATCGACAAATATTATGAGTATAAGGAGCAGTTGCCTGAGAACAGGCATTTTGTAGAAATAAACCGCAAAGAGACCCTTGCTCAAATATTCACTGACATCCGCTATACCAAGAAGGATAACGAGGCGATGTCAGAAGGTCTCCTTGCGGCTTTGAAAAATCAGGGATTTCTTTAGAAGTTCACACCAACGTTGATGAACAGGGCGTTGTTACGAGCGCTCTTGTCCTTACCTGCGGCAAATTCATCATCGATGATGTTGGTTACTCCAAACTGGTAACCAACCTCAGCATACAGTTTATTGTACTCTGCACCACATCCGATCTTGAATCCCATGTTATTACGGTTTACACGGATATCATTCAATTTTGCATATTCGCTCTTCAGACTCTCATCTGTGCTCACACCATAAGCGAAATAAGGGCCAAAGAATGGCAAGACAGCGATATCATTTGAAGCCTGAATACCATACTTGATTACGAGAGGTATCTCCAGGTTGTTGTGGGTGATATTATAATCACTGTTCTTAGCACCACGCTGAGTGTAGTACACACCTGACTCAAGGAAAAGAGGAGTAGTGCTTGATACACGCAGGCCGATAACACCAGCCAGAGTCATGCCCACCTTAGAGCCTATAGAAATATCACCATTGATAGAAGCTATAGTACCTCCAAAACGTACGCCATAATATAAACTCTGTTTGTCAAGTTCGAAACCACCGCTCGAGAACTGAGCAAATGAAGGCACTGCCATCAGGGCAGCTACGATTGATACTAAAATCTTTTTCATACCTAATTTCAATTTAATAATTACTAATTATTATTAGTTTGCGCTGCAAAATTACAAATTATTTATCATTTATCCTTCATCATTTGCCTTTTTTTCGTATCTTTGTGCCCAAAAAGTGATATTTATGAAGGAAAATACTAATCGCGAAGAACAAATTCTCGTAAGAATAACAGGTCAAGATCGTCCTGGACTAACAGCATCGATAATGGGTATCCTGGCGAAATACGATGCCCAGATTCTAGACATCGGCCAGGCAGACATCCACTCTACCCTATCGCTGGGAATACTCATCCGCATGGAGGAGACCCACTCTGGACAGGTAATGAAGGAACTGCTCTTCAAGGCTACAGAGCTTGGAGTAAACATCGGTTTCTCACCCATCAGTGACGATGAGTACGAAGACTGGGTAGGTCATCAGGGCAAGAACCGTTATATTCTGATGGTACTGGGTCGTCAGCTCGAAGCCCGTCAGATAGAGGGAGCCACACGTATCCTTGCTGATCAGGGACTCAACATCGACTCCATCCTCAGACTTACTGGTCGTAAGAGTATTAAGAACACACAGAAGCACACCCGTGCCTGTATACAGTTCTCCCTTCGTGGAGAGCCCACAAACCGCAAGGAGATGCAGTCGAAGCTTATGAAACTGTCGCAGGAGATGGATATAGACTTTTCCTTCCAGCGTGATGACATGTTCCGTAGGATGCGTCGTCTGATATGTTTCGATATGGACTCTACGCTGATTCAGACAGAGTGTATCGACGAGTTGGCAGAGCGTGCTGGCGTAGGTGCAGAGGTGAGAGCCATCACAGAGAGTGCCATGCGAGGTGAGATAGACTTCAAGGAGAGTTTCACTCGCAGAGTATCGCTGTTGAAGGGCCTCAATGCGAGTGTGATGCAGGACATCGCAGAGCATCTGCCTATCACTGAGGGTGTTGACCGTCTGATGAGCATCCTCAAGACCTGCGGATATAAGATTGCCATCCTCTCAGGAGGTTTCACTTATTTTGGAGAATACCTCCAGAGGAAATACGGCATCGACTACGTATATGCCAATGAGCTGGAAATAGACGAGAACAACAAGCTTACAGGTCGTTTTGTAGGTGAGATTGTCGATGGGCATCGTAAGGCAGAGCTCCTGAAACTTATTGCCCAGGTGGAGAAGGTCAATCTTGCACAGACCATTGCTGTAGGTGATGGAGCCAACGATCTCCCAATGATCTCAGAGGCAGGTCTTGGTATCGCTTTCCACGCTAAGCCTCGTGTGGTTGCCAATGCCAAACAGAGCATCAACACGATTGGTCTCGATGGAGTGCTCTATTTCCTTGGATTCAAAGACAGTTACTTAGGCGAACAAGGAAAATTATAAGAACCTCTGTTATTCCTCGGCAATCTGGGTCTTCGGCCAGTTGACGAGGAATAACTTTTCTGTGGCACGAGTGAAGGCTGTATAGAGCCAACGGATATAGTCGGGTGTAAGCATATCGTCAGTCATATATCCCTGATCGAGATACACATGCGCCCACTGTCCGCCCTGCGCCTTATGACACGTTACGGCATAGGCGAATTTCACCTGAAGGGCATTATAATATTTGTCTACCTTCAGTTTCTTCATTTTCTCTGCCTTATGCGGGATGTCTGCATAATCCTCCAACACAGCATTGAAGAGTTGTTCATGCTGTTCTCGTGTGAGCGATGGAGCCTCTGTGGTTATTGAGTCGAGGATAACGGTAGCTGTGAGTTCATAGTCATCATAGTCAGGCAATTTCACCTCCACTTCTGCAAAACGGAATCCATAAAGCTCATGCACATTCCTCACCCTGCGCACTACGGCCATATCACCATTAGCAAGGAATGACAGACCCTGTATCTCACCCTCAGAAGGAGGAATAAGTGATGTCCAGTAATAATTGTTCTTCACTATCATCAGCTGGTCACCGCTCGACAGTTCCTCTTCCCTGTAAAGGATCATATTTCTTATGCCCTGATTATAGAGGTTAGCCCTCTTGTTACTGCGTGTGATGACTATCGTGTCACTCTTCCCCACATGATCATAGCTATTGGAGAGACTGTCTATCAACTCATCGCCAGGCACCACTACCACATCAGCGAAGCCCTTGAATCGTATCTGAGGCAGGAGGGAAATATCATATTCCTCCACCTTTCTCCTTATCCTCGTGGCATTCCACAGGATACCAGAGTCTTCAGCCTGGCGCAGCACCTGACTAAGGTCACACTCATAGACCCTTGCCCCATATCCGCTTATAAAGGATGACGACAGCGCAGGACTCTCCTCCTCGCCCACTGGCGGCAACTGAGCCTTGTCGCCAATAAACATCGCCCTGCAGTTCTGCCCATTATACACAAACTGCATCAGATCATCGAGCAGGCACCCAGAGCCGAACTCCCCTGGAGAATCATTCGATATCATCGACGACTCATCAATAATAAATAAGGTGTCGCGATTGAGATTGTCATTAAGGCTGAAACCAGAGAGGTCGCCAGCATTCTTCTGACGATAGATACGTCTGTGGATGGTATATGCGGCATGTCCTGCGTTAAGAGAGAACACCTTCGCAGCACGTCCTGTAGGAGCCAGGAGAATCATCTTTTGATTCAGTTCTGCCATCGTACGGACGATAGCTCCTGCAAGTGATGTCTTTCCTGTTCCCGCCGAGCCACGAAGTATCATCGCCACCTGGTCACCCCTGTCGAACATAAACTGCGCAAACACGTCGAGAGCATGACTCTGCTCTGCTGTTGGAGCGAAGCCAAAATGCTGGAGAATACGATATTTCAGTTCGTCGCTAATCATTTTGTTTGCAAAATTAATAAAAATCGAGTGAAAAGCCAAAATATTTTTGTAATTTTGCAGCCGGAATGAAAGTAAACGACAAGATTATCAATATCGCTTTGGCCATTGTCGCTGCAGGACTGTTGGCAGTCTGCATAGCAAGTGTCATGGCTGGTACGAAATAAGAATTATGAAGGGAAGAGGATTACTAACAATACGCGTGAGCAAGAACACGCTGTCATTCACAACGTTGGACACCACCAATCTGGACGAACCCATCGTTTATGAGCCATATACCATTAAGAGCGGTATCTCTATGGCTGCCAATCTGCGTGAGGCCTTCAAGGAGACAACAGCAGTGTCGAGGACTGCAAAGGCACAGGTGCTTCTCGATGCCAAGGTGCTGATGATTCCCATTGAGCAATTCCAGGAGAGTGATATCGAAAAGTATTATTTCCACACCTTCCCTCAGGATAATCAGTTGAGTGTGACATACAACGTACTACCAGAATTCAATTCCGTAGCCGTGTTCGCCATCAACAAGGACGTACGCCTTGTGCTTCGCGACAACGTATCTGGAGCTACGGCAATACATCTGATGGCACCAGTATGGCATTATCTCCACACAAGGAGCTTCACTGGTCATCGCCAGAAGCTTTACGGATATTTCCACGATAAGCAACTGGAGATCTTCTCATTCCAGCAGAACAGATTCAAGTTCTGTAACAACTTCGATGTATCCCAGGCCAACGATGCCCTCTATTTCCTGCTCTACGTATGGAAACAGCTTAACCTTCAGCCAGAGCATGATGAGCTGCATCTCTTAGGCGACATCCCAGGACGCGAATGGATGATGGACGAACTGAAGCGATATCTTCAGAATGCGTATGTCATCAACCCCACGGCCGAGTTCAACCGTGCCCCTGCTACAGAGTTCAGCGATATGCCTTTCGATCTCATGACAATACTCACCAAGGGGAGATAACACCATGCGTATCATCACAGGAATATACAAGGGCCGCCATTTCGACATTCCTCGCACATTCAAGGCGAGACCTACCACTGACTTCGCCAAGGAGAACATCTTCAACGTGCTGAATCAGTATGTCGACTTTGAAGGAGCTACAGCCCTCGATCTCTTCTCTGGCACTGGCAGCATCACCCTCGAGCTTCTTTCCAGAGGATGCAGCAGAGTAATCAGTGTGGAGATGGACCGCGACCATCATCGTTTCATCCTGCAATGTCTCGAGAAACTCGGCATCAAGGCTGCCACACCTCTCAGAGGCGATGTGTTTAAGTTTATCAAGGCCTGCAAACAACAGTTCGACTTCATCTTTGCCGATCCTCCATACGCTTTAAAGGAACTGCCAACCATCCCTGACCTTATCTTTGAGAAAGGACTATTGAAAGAAGACGGAGTATTCGTGTTCGAGCATGGCAAGGATTATGACTTCTCGCAGCATCCCCACTTCAGGGAGCACAGAAGCTACGGCAGTGTGAATTTCACCATCTTTACATAAGAGGCGACATCAGTCTCACCAACGACTCCACCAGACGTTTCAGGATGTTTGGCTTTACCCTCTGTGGCATATCAGTAAAGAGCAGCGACTGTGATGTATCCTCCAAGAAAATATCCCTCATCGCGATGGCGACCTTTGTATCATAGATAAACGCATTCGACTCGAAGTTATTCTCAAAACTGCGGAAATCCACATTCGTAGAACCACAGCTACAGATGGCATCATCGCATACAATCATCTTCGAGTGCAAGAATCCCGTCTTATAATACGACACGCTGACACCCGCCTTCACCATCTCACGCAGATAACTCCTTCCTGCCCACTCCACAAACTTAGTATCACTGCGCAGAGGCACGAGGATACGTACATCCACCCCACCCGCAGCAGCCGTCTTCAGGGCAAAGAGCACGGGGTCTGTAGGAAGGAAATAAGGAGTCTCGATGTATATATATTTCTTTGCAGCGAGAATCATCCGTACATATCCTTGCATAATCTCAGGATAAGGAGTGTCAGGGCCGCTGGTTACAATCTGCAACAGCGACTCATTATGGCTTGACTCCTCTGAAGGATGAGGATAATACTTACGGTTGGAGATAAGGTTACGATCCACGAAATACCAGTCTACAAGGAATGCCCTCTGCAGACTATACACACCACTGCCCGTTATCTGCAGCATAGTATCTCGCCAGGGCTGGCTCTTCGTGCCTTTCACATAACGCAAGGCGATATTCATGCCTCCAATGAACCCTGTACGTCCATCAATGACAATCATCTTCCTGTGGTTACGATAGTTCACCTTACTCGTAAACGAAGGGAACCTCACTGGCAGGAAAGGAGCCACCTCGATACCCTCCTCTCGCATGCGCTCAAAGAAACGGTTGCTCACATTCCAGCACCCCACATCATCGTAGATCAGTCGTACCTCTACCCCCTCACGAGCCTTGGCAACAAGCGCATCACGCACCATGTTTCCCAGGGCATCGTCTTCGAAGATATACATATCCAGATGAATATGATCCTTTGCAGAGGCTATCTCTTTCAACAATGCATGAAAGAAGCTGTATCCGTCAGTATGAATCTTTACCTCGCTGCCTTTGAAAGGTAGTGAGAAGTTCTCACTGACAAAGAGGTCGATGATAGGTTTATATTCCTCTGGCAGACGCAGGTCGCGCTGTTCCACAAACTCCAGCATCGAACGTTTGGAGAGCATGTCGAGACTTCGCTGGCTGATGAGCCTCTCCTTACGTGTGTTTACCCCAAAGAAAAGATAGAACACTATTCCCACCACAGGCACGAACCATATCACCAAGGCCCATGCCATCGTCTTTGCAGGCTGGCGGTTGTCGAGCACCACATGGATAATCGTGAGGATGACGATCACCTGATAAACACCAAACAATATCACCTTCCAGTCCATCCCGCTATACCACTACGTCATTTCCCAACTGTTTTGCAAGGGCATTGCGCAGCTCCTGCATATCCTTAAACTCTTCCATGAGGGCTTTGGCCCGTTCCATATCACTACCCACCTGACGTATCTCTGCCTGTATCTCCTTCAGGCGTTTGTCGATGATGTCCATACGCAGGTCGAGCACCAGATGGAGCACATGCTGTCTCAGTCCGCCCTCTCGGTCCTTCAGTTGGAAACCTTTTCCCAGCTGATGCCGATCTATCGCCAGTTTTGTTGCCAGCTGACTTATCTCCACGTCAGGATGCTGCATGAAGTAAGGCTCTGCCTTAAAGTCTGGATCTCCACAATGTTCCACAGCCTCAGCAAGAATCTGGTTATACAGTTCATCATGAAACTTAAGATTATCCTGACTCAGATCGTAGTTGATATATTGCGCCACAGTGAGAGAAATCTTTTCCCCATCCTCTGTCTCGATATTATCATATATCACCTTCTCTCCATGCCTTACTATCACCTGTGCCAGCAGTCGCTCTACCTCTCTTGTCTGTTCATCCACCGTATGCAAGCCTATAAACTCATTGGGGACGGTTCTCTGTGAGTCCTCAGCAGCTGATGATGCGCTGCCAGCGGCTCTGGCTCGTTCTTTTTCCTTGTCCTCGATATCCTTGCGGATCATATCGTTCATCGAGTTAAGAAGGGTCTGTTCCTTTATACCCATCTTCTGTGACAGCTCGCTGAGATACGTCGAGCGCAGTATCTGGTCAGGTATCACTGATATACTCTTCACGATACCTCCGATGCCCTCAGAGCGCTTCACAGGGTCTGTGACATTCTCTACGGTGACACGTGTCTTAAAGGTGATGAAGTCCGTCTGGTTCTCATCGATGTATTCCTTCAGTTCAGTGGCAGAGTGCTTCCTTGAGAACGAGTCAGGGTCGTCGCCATCAGGCAAGAGCAACACCTTGATATTCATCCCTGCCGCTAAGAGCATGTCTGTTCCTCGCATAGCAGCATGGATACCTGCCTCGTCGCCATCGTAGAGCAGTGTGATGTTCTGTGTGAATCTGCGCAGGATACGTATCTGGAACTCTGAGAGGGCTGTACCCGAGTTGGCCACCACATTCTCTATTCCACACTGGTGCATGGCGATGACATCAGTATATCCTTCCACCATAAACACCCTGTCTTCCTTTACTATCGCCTTTTTCGCCTGGAAGAGGCCATATAGCTCTCGCTCCTTATGATATATCTCTGAGTCGGGCGAGTTGACGTATTTCTGCTGCACTCCTTTTGTCCTGGAATCCAACAGTCGCCCTCCGAATGCCACTACCTTTCCACTGACATTCAGCCAAGGGAAGATCACTCGTCCGCTATAGCGATCGGCTAAGGGAGAGTCTTCTTTTCTCCTTCCCTCTTGGTCCTTCCTCTCAACACAGAGTCCTGTCTTTACCAGAAACTCCTCCTGATATCCAGCCTTCAGAGCCGCCTTTGCCAGAGCGTCGCGCTGAGGGAGTGCATAGCCCAGATTGAATTTCTCTACAATATCATCGCGGATGCCTCGACTACGGAAATACTGTTTTCCTATGGCGATGCCGTCAGGGTCGTTCTTCAGGATATCCTGGAAATACTGCATGGCCCACTCATTGACGATAAACATCGACTCTCGCTCGCTCTGCTGTTGTTTCTCCTCCGGAGTGAGCTCTTTCTCCTCTATCTCGATGTTATATTTCTTCGCAAGCCATCTTAGTGCCTCCGGGTAGGTTATCTGCTCGTGCTTCATAAGGAAGTTCACGGCATTACCTCCCTCTCCACATGCAAAACAATGACAGATATTCTTTGCTGGCGATACCATAAACGATGGTGTGGTATCGTCGTGGAACGGACAGAGCCCCTTATAGTTCACACCTGCCTTACGCAAGCTCACAAACTCCCCCACGACATCCACGATGTTTGTCGCATCGAGAATCTTGTCTATCGTCGCCCTGTCAATCATCTGTTATGAGTTAGGCATGAACACGAAGTATACTGCCGCCACCAGACAGAGTGCCGCAGCAGCATGGTTCCAGTGCAACTGTTCATGCTGGAAGATAAGATTGGCTATCACTGCGAAGACCACAAGCGAGATACACTCCTGAATCACCTTCAGCTGAACCAGGTTGAATGGACCTCCATTATCTACGAATCCTATCCTGTTTGCTGGTACCTGGCAACAGTACTCGAAGAAGGCTATCATCCACGAGAATGCTATCACGAGATACAAGGGCCAGTTGGACGATACGCCCGATTGCTGCAGGCGCAGATGGCCATACCATGCGAATGTCATAAACACATTGCTCAAAATGAGCAAGAGGACAGTATAAATTCCGTTTACCATATTTCTTTATCACAAAATCGGTGCAAAGATACGAATTAGTGAGAAGAAAACCAAATTTTTCCCCTTTTCTTTATGCACAAATCAATAAGTTTGTGCACAAAAGAGTCGATTTTGTGCATTTTATTTTGCTGTGTGCGCAAAAAGTAGTACCTTTGCGCCCGATTTTTAAACCCCAAGGGTTAGAATATACATTATTAATAATATATTTATGGCTTTAAAGATTGTTGTTCTGGCAAAGCAAGTGACAGACACCCGAAATGTGGGTAAGGATGCAATGACCGCCGAAGGAACGGTGAACCGCGCTGCCCTACCCGCCATCTTCAATCCAGAAGATTTGAACGCCCTGGAGCAGGCCCTTCGCCTGAAGGAGCAGAATCCGGGCTCAACAGTAGGAATCCTCACGATGGGTCCTCCACGTGCAGGTGAGATTATCCGTCAGGGA
>JAEEGL011481206.1_pt1 | contig 16912 bp, 17 predicted proteins | sample 9134231 | NCBI WGS metagenome assembly JAEEGL01 (sample SAMN16246548, study PRJNA631951) | gut metagenome | biome: gut microbiome; feature: rumen; material: fiber-attached | host: Bos | place: Iran: Karaj | collected 2018-10
TAGTATGTTTGTATTAAAGGATGCCTTACTGAATATGGCAATCTTTATCCCTATAGGTTTCTGCTCTTCCGTTTTTCTCCGCTACCCCAAATGGCTGAAGATTCTGTTGCTCTCCATCTCTCTCTCCTGCACAATAGAAATATCACAGTTCCTCCTATCCAGAGGCTGGTGTGACACCAATGATGTGATGAATAATTCGATTGGTGGGTTGATAGGGTATTGTATATATCGCCTATGGCGAATGGTTAGAGGTTAGAGGTTAGAGGTTAGAGGTTAGAGTTGAGGGGGTAGAGTTTAGTGGTTAGAGTTTAGTGGTTAGGGTTGAGGGTTGAGAGTTGAGAGGTTAGTGGTTAGAGGTTAGAGATAATAGGTTATAGAGATGAAAAGAAATTCATTTAGAAATCTGGAAGCTTATAAGGAGGCGAAGGAGCTTGTCAAGGAGGTGTATTGACTTTTGTGGAAGTTCCCAAAAGAAGAGCAGTATGCGCTTTGTGACCAGTTACGTAGGTCTGCGGTTTCTATAACATCAAATATTGCTGAAGGAAGTGGACGTTCTTCGTCTAAGGAGAAAATCCATTTTCTGGAAATCAGTTATGCTTCATTGATGGAAGTGCTGAGCCAAATGGATATAGCCTTGGATTTGGGATATATTACAGAAGAAGAATTTTGTAAATTTGAAATTATGTGTAACAAGGTGGCAAGTTTGATATCAGGTCTCCGTACTTATTTCGCACGTTTGGATGCATCCTCCCTAACCTCTAATCCCTAACCTCTAATCCCTAACCCCTAACCTCCCGACTCTACCCCCTAACCTAGAAAAAATGAACGGTCTGTTTTTTGAATTATTGCAAGTTGCAATAGGAAATAGAAAGACTCTCACTCGCCCATTGACTGATGACGAGTGGGCTTCTATGTATGGTATCTGTGAGAAGCAGGCTCTTTTAGGTATTGCGTTTGCGGGGGTGGAGAAACTTCCCAAGGAGCAATATCCTCCTTTTGATGTGCTTGCGGAATGGGTGCATGATGCACAGGTGGCGAAGGATAGGAATAAGCTTCTAAATCAGAGATGCAAGGAGGTGTGCGAATATTTTGAGCATGATGGCTTCAATTCTTGCATACTGAAAGGACAATCGAATCTTGCAAATTATCCAGAGTATTTGAAGGACTATCGTACTGCAGGAGATATAGATGTTCTTTGCTGGCCGAAGAATGGGAATTTAGATAATGTGAAGGTCCTTGCCTATGTCAAGGGTCTTTATGCTACAGCTCTCAAAGATCTTAAGTCGGAAATTATGTATCATCATGTGGATTGGGAATTTGCAGGTATTCCTGTAGAGATACATTTTCGAGCATCATTTTTCTTTAATCCTTTGTATAACAGGAAATTTCAGAAGTGGGTGAATGATAGCCTTCATTCTTTTGTATGTTTGAAAGAAAAAGAATTCCCAATTCCTTCAGTTTCTTTTAATGCTGTATATCAGTTGGTGCATATATATAGGCATTTGTTTAGCGAAGGAATCGGGTTGAGACAGATACTTGATTATTACTTCGTACTTCAGACCCTCTCAGTCCCCCTGCATAGGGGGAAGTGTGGAGAAGTTAGAGATAAGAGGTTAGAGATAATGCATGTGATAGAGCAATTGGGCATGAAGAAATTCGCAGGCGCCGTGATGTACGTCCTTCAGACCGTTTTTGCTATGCCTGATACGTATCTGCTTTGTCCACCAGATAAAAAAGAAGGTGAGTTCTTATTGTCTGAGATAATGATCTCTGGTAATTTCGGTAGGAGTGACAATCGTGTTGAGGCTGTTAGAAAAGTGAAAGATACGAAAGATCATTTTTCAACGTTTATTGCACGCGAAAAATTTGTTTTCCGTTTGTTGCGACATTATCCGTCAGAAGCTATTTGGGCTCCTTTTTGGTCTGTATTTATCTTCTTTCATATTAGATGGCATAAGTGGAGATGGTGAAGGTTGGGAGGTAGAGTAAATAGGTTAGTGTTTAGAGGTTAGAGAACTCTGCTAAAAATAGGAAAAAGAATCCGCTATCAGAACAATATGTTCCGGTAGCGGATTTTTGTTTGGTTTCGCGTTAACAGTTAACAGGTAGAAAAAGTATCAATTTCTTTTTGCTCAGACACAATATATGTGATTGGTGTACGTTAGGATAATGATAACTTAAACAATATAAAAATGATTAACAAATGGATATTGAATAACTTCAAGTCGATTAATAAAGAAACGGAATTGGAGTTTAGACCTTTAACTATCTTTACTGGTGCCAACAGCTCTGGTAAGAGTACTGTGCTTCAAAGTATTCTGTTGGTTACTCAGACATTACAGAATCCTATTGCCTCACGTTCAGTGGTGCTGAATGGTAGAATCAAGAAATTCGGTTCATATAGTGATGTAGTGAATAAACGACAGTGGGAAAATGATATGACTGTTGGATTTGAACTAGGATATGAGAAATATCTCAATTCACGATCGTTAAATTTGTGGAAAGAGGATTTGAAAAGACTTTCGTGCCAGTTTTCTATAGGGGCTAAAGAAGAGAATGACCTTCAGCCGTTCCTTAAGAATTTATCATTGTCAAGTTATGCTAATAGTGATGAAAAAATAGTTATAACATTGAATAGTATTGAAAGTCCGTCAGAGAGAGTAAAGAAGGTTGTTGAAACCATGAAAAATAAACCTGACTCAGAGGAACTGAAGTATAGTGTAAATGTGAAGATGAGTGTGGGCTTTTCGAACGGTCATTTTAACGGCAAACCTTACAATGATTTAATTGGTTGTTCTCTTAATCATTTTCTACCAGACTATTTTCTTAAGTCATATAACATTTTTGATTCTATTGCTGAAGCATTATTTGATCGTTATTATTATTCATCATCTCGTCATTTATTTGCTTTGCTGGATGACGAAATAAATACGGAATCAGGTGAAAAGTTAAGAGGTGTTTGTGAGGATATTGCAACAGAATTCATGAATGCCGTATCCTCAAAACATGAAAGAAATGTTAAGAAATATTTTGAAGCCGCATATGATGATTATATGTCAAATAAGGAGTTTAGTAAGTTTTTCAAACTCTTTCAAAAAATGCCAATTCCCGAGAAAGGAGATTCGGTCAAACGGCTAAAAGACGCTTTGGGAGAGTTGACGCCTAAATACGAAGTAGAGCGCATTCCTCCATACTTCATTCCTGGAGTGGATTACTTGCGTGATTATTTTAGTGAGCATATCTGGTATTTAGGTCCTTTGCGTGAAGAGCCAAGGGCACTTTATCCACTTGGGAGTGACGGCTCAATGAAGAATGTCGGTTTCAAGGGAGAAAATACGGCAATGGTCTTAGACGGTAATAAATATAAAGAAATAGAATATATCATGCCGTATCAACTGGCGGGGTCTGCAGAATGGTCTTTTTTGCAGACATTTGGAGTGCTTCAGGATGCGGTTAAGCAATGGTTGGTATATCTTGGGGTTGCTAGCGATGTTGTAACAGATGATCTTGGGAAAATAGGTCATATTATGCAGATAACAAACGATGATGGTATGATACAGCAAGACCTTACTCACGTAGGTGTCGGGGTAAGTCAGGTCTTACCTATCCTCGTAATGTGTCTATTGGCAGAAGAGGGAGATGTTATTATTCTCGAACAGCCAGAATTGCATTTGCATCCAAAGGTGCAAACACGATTGGCTGATTTCTTTGTTGCAATGAACAAGCTCGGAAAGCAATGTATTGTAGAAACGCACTCTGAATATCTTATTAATCGCTTGCGTTTATTAGTTGTAAAGTCTGATGACAATAAGATTGCAGATGATACAATGATATATTTTGTCGAAAAAGATAAAACAGAAGGCTATTCGATGTATCGCAATATTGTAATTAATACATATGGGAAGATAGAACGTTGGCCTGATGGTTTTTTTGATGAAGGAGAAAGTCTTGCTTCGCAGATTGTAGAAGCTGCGTTTAAAAAGATGCAAAGAGAAAAACAGAAATTAGGACAGTAAGATGAAATATATTATAGATCCATATTTGTTCTCTTTCAGTGAAAATATGACAAAAGATGAACTGGATAATTATCTTCATACCATATTAGATATGGACAAGTGGTGGAAATGTCATAAAGATGAATCTTACGTAATGTCAGATATGGGTAGTATGTTGTATGAACATGGAATATACCCAATGGAGGATAAACTGGTTCCACTATTAGATAAATATAAATATGAGAGTGTTCTTGAATACAAGGATATAAGCCGTATGTTAAATCGTTATCTTTCTCAAACGAATTGTATAGATGTCTTATGTCGGAAAGAATACATAGAGAGAACAGCAGAAGAGATAGATAAAGATATAGAGACCGACATAAATTCAAGGCCTACGGCATTCCGAGATGCTTTTATGGATTTAATGTGGAATGTGTTCTGTTTACATCTTATTGAAGATAAAGAAATGGCTTCTTATGTTGTTTTCTCTAAAGCTATGGATAAGTCAATATCATTAAGATATAATTATGAACGTATTAACAATGATGTTGATCCAGAAAAGATTATAGAATGTAGTGCAATTGCAACAATAAATTGTCATTCTTCTGTAGATGCATTCCAGCGTCATTCCACCACACCTTTTGTAATGTGGAAATATTCAAGCAGTAAATCTGATCTTGATTTCGGATTGCGTTGCATGGTTATGCAAGAAGGGCATTATGATTGTATTGCAGATATTGACAATACGTGTCATTTTATGCTTCAAGATTCATTCTATGAAGATTTTTGCAATAATCACTATGATAGTAAAGATGCGTGTATAAATAGTGCTTTGGATTCCATCTTTAAAGTTATAAAAGATATTAGGCATGGAAAAGAGCATAATATGCGTACTGGTCGAGGTGGAAACGATCCATATCTTTATCATAAAGAAGATACTGGTGCTTCTTTTTCTGGTATGCGGAAGAATGTTACTACAAGTATAAAGCTTCACTATTGGAAGAGAACTCCGTATTATAAGTTTGCAAAAATTGGCGAACATGATTGTTTTGATCTTCCTTGGGAAGATAATTAATGGGCATAGTTATAAAAATATAAAAATCCCACAATCTAGATGTATTTTACATTTGATTGTGGGATTTTTGGTTTATTGTAATTTTATGACTATAGGATCAGGAAGAGCTTGTATTAGGTTTACGGGAGGAAGAATGATGTTTGCAAGCTCTGAATTTGCTGATTCACAACGTGCATGGATCTCTCCTCGTGCAGCTCCTACATTGATGGTAGAAATATATTGTGAGAAGTATGGCTCAATTGTGAAGGTATTGTCTTGTAGCATTGTTTGGAATGCATCAGGCTTGACATCAAATGTGCTAACAAGCGTCATCTGAAGAAGTTCTGTTTCGCTTTGAACGTATGTATATGTGAGTCGAGCCATAACCAGATGTTCATCAGGTATTACGCCAAACTCATAACTGGTACGCACCTCAACGGGAGTCCCGTCTTGTAGTTTTTGGCCAGTAAGATTGAAAGACTCAACTTGTAGTCCAACAATGCGAAATGGGATTTGCTTACTCATACTCTTCTAAGCTGCTATAGCGAATGATACATCATTTTTAGTTTGATGGAAGTTCTTTCCCGTTTGGGCAGGTGTATATTCATACGCTGGTGTCCACGAGCATCGCTGTGGCTGAACCGAGATAATTGTCTTTGAAAGTAATGGGCTATTTGTTGTTACAAATATTGGCGCTTCGATGATTACTGCATTGGAAGATAGTTTGAAAAGACTTTCTTCGTCTGTAAACAGAGGAGCATCATTGCCGTACTGCTCATTCATCTCGTCAGCAAACTTCATTGCATCCATATTAAAATCATTTGACAATTCGATTTGACTGACAGGCGAGAAGGAAACCATGAAGACACCACGGTTCTCGTTGAATTCGAATTTAATGCGAAGCCAACTGTACTTCTTTGTCATCTGTGCGAACCAAGTGCGTAACTGCTTTTCAATATTCTCTTTCATAGATTTCCAAAATATGTTTTGAGGTTGGTGATTAATCCATTTGCGCGATCCTTGCATTCTATACTTTCAATGTCAGTAAAAACTCGTGTAGTATAGTCTGCATCCACTCGTTCTTTCTTGAGCAATCGTACGCCTTCGGTGAAGTTGCGTTCTTGCTTTGGGGAACTATTTATACGTTCTTTGATTTGGTTAAGGATATATTCATGTGACGATTCTCCTTTGGCGGTGGTGTCTTGATCTTCAAGTGTAATAGGATTCCTGTCTGTATTTGCAAGCATGTATTTCATATACTGAAATACGGCATAGTAAGAACAATGCACGCTATTTGTATATAGCTTGTTGTCGATTAGCTTTTGAGCAGAATCGAGATTACTTAATGCCTTTGCTTTCATTATTAAATTGATTCACATTCTTTCCTTTGCACACTTGTAGAGTGCAAAGGTACATATTTTTCTTGAGATTATGGTGGAATCATTCGTTTATTTTTTATATTAATCATTTTTTTAACAATTAAGAGCAATTATGTGATTGAGACTGCACTTAATATTTTTCTCCGTTTCGCGTTAACAGTTAACGCCATAATGCTGTTGGGGTCGTCTCAACCACATTGGCTTCTGTCACTACAAGGTCTATCGCCTCATTGCGCAGGATGCACTTCATTAGGCGGTCGGTGAGTCGCTCAATGTCCTTCTCGCTCTTATACATCACCCCTGGGGTGAGAACATTCCCTATGAGTGCAGATGAGAAATGAAGATGTTCCCTAACGGAAATTTTGCTGGCACTCTTCCATGAATGACCTATGGTAATCTTCGAGATTGGTGAAGGCTCAAGACCTTGTGTCTTGGGAATGATGCAGATGTCCTGCTTGCGTTCCGACTTCTTTATAATCCTTACGATGTAAGTTCCGACTGGCAATTTTGAACCTGTTGCCTCCAAGGTGTAACTCACGAGTATGCCATTGACGTTAAGCGCCCCCATGGTGTATAATGTATTTGTCGTTCTGCGATTTATTGTTATGGTCATGTGATATGCTTATTTAGTTGAGTGAGATAGTAGTCGCTGTAATCTTTGCAGCCAGAAGGTAGCTGATGGCGAATGAGACAAATATTGAGACTCGCTGTTATGCCAGCAAGTTTGCGATATACGCTTTCTCCCGCTACATCCTGATCGGGAAACATGTGAAAATGGGTGTTGGATGATAGGTGTTGGGTGATGGCTTCAATATCCTCTTCTTTCAGCAGGGTGGCTGATGGTATGGCGATAGCCTTATGACCTGCGGAGAGCATTGCCCAGCAGTCGCTGCATCCCTCCGCTATATAGAGCGGTTCGCCTTCCCTGAGCATCGGGATAATCTGCTGATTGTATATATGACATTGATTGCCTGAGGGGAAACGGAAGCGAGGCTGGTTCTTGTCCTCGCCCAAGTATCTGCTCTGAATGCCAATCAGTTTGCCCGCCATATCGAAATAGGGTATCTGAAGCCACTCCTTGTAGCTGTTGAGCTTGCACCACCTTATGACACGAGGATCAAGGTGCCGCTTGTTAAAGAGAAACTCGGATGCAAGGTCGTTGATGAATGGATGCTCAAAGAATCGGAGATACTTTCTTGCATCGAAATCATACTTCTTCACTTCGGTTGAAGGTTGAAATTCAGAAAGTATCACATTATGCTCGTTGGCAAGCCACTCACAGGCTTCAACGAATCCCTTTCCTAGAACCTGCATTGCGAGGTCGATAGTGCCTCCATGTGCTCCGCATACGAAGCACTTGTATGTGTTTCTTGATACCGAAAACGATAGTGAAGGATGCTTGTCGTCGTGGAACGGACAAAGTGCCTTGTGGCGCGTGACCTTCATTCCAAGGCGCTCTGCGACTCCCTCAATTGGGAGTTCGCGGAGCTTCTTTATGTCATAATTGTTCATAGGCCTTCGTTCAGTAGTTTTTTGTGAACACATCAACCTTCTTGTCGGGCTGATAGATGAGATGTGCACGCTTCCACTTTGATATGAATACGCGTGCAGGCGTGGTGAGCCCGAGCTTGACGATGAGTTCACGTAACTGGTCGCGTGAGAACTGCTTGGGTAGCTGGTCATAGAGCGGAATCTTCTGCCCGTCATCGTGTTCTTCCTTCTTCTGCATATCCTCGAATCGCTTGCCCCAGCGCGAGAGAAGTCCGTCGAGAATATAACTTGCCATATAGCGATAGAATCTGATGACATGCTTACGCTCTGCCTCGTCCTCATTCCATAGATGATAGCATAGCGTAGCCATGCGGAAGGCACTGACAGAGGCACGCTTGTAGAAACAGTTTAGTGCGCGTGAACCTGTCTTCAACACCTGCTGACGCTGTTCGTTACACCATTTCCTTACCTCGGCATCCATCCACCCCATAGGCACCTCGTGGCAAGGCTGGAGAAGTCCATCTTCGTTGTAGGTCTCGTGCATAAGGCGGTCAACGGTCTGCTGTATTATGGTCTGCTGCTCGGGCGTGACAGGCTTGAAAACTGGAGCATCGTCGCCCATAAGGTCACCAAGGTCAGCAATGATATGGCGTGTTACGTTTCCTCCCTCTATTGACCGCTTGTCCATATACTCATCGAGGGCTGCCGGAGTGGAGCAATAGAGTGAGCACCAGATGATATCTACCATAGCACAATACGACTCGCTGGAGTTGGTGTCGGTGGAGTAACTGGCGCCAAGGTCATAGGCAAGTCTGCCAATGGTGCGTAGGTCTGAGTATGCCTTCTTGTTGCCCTCGCTCATGGTTGACAGTTCCTCAGAGAAGAGCATGAAGGCGAGTGGTTCTCCGTATTTGCGGATGAACATATCAGCACGCTTCACGAGCTTTGCACGTGTGATGTTCTGAAGGCAACGCACATCGGTTATTGGCTCGTCAGGCAACTGCTTGTTCTTTGCCTGCGTCTTCTTCAGGTCGTTGTATGCCTGCTCCTGACGACGAAGCTCCTGATCGCGCAGAATGAGTGGTGCGAGGAGGTTCTTTACGATTGGTCGGGTGAATGACTTTCCGTCGCCTGGGTTGCCTACCACTATCACCTGAAGGAGAAGGGCATGGAGGTCGAGGTCATAGACGTACTTTACACGGAGGCGTGTGCCAAGGGCGCAGAGACAACAGATGGCTGTCAGTATGCTTGGGATGCGGAAAGCCTCGGGGGCTGTCTCGTAGTATATGCGTAGTGCTGGTGGGAGGTCGCGAGCCATGAGACTCGCAACCTGTTGTGGCTTCTTGTTCATTGTGTTCCTCCTTATGCTATATAGTTGAGTGCAGAAAAGATTTCACAATACACCTCGAAGGCATAGTTCTTACGGTCTATGTTGGCGCTCATGGTCTTCATGTGTATCTGATACTGACCATTTGCCTTGCGTACCATGGAGATATGCTTACCGTCGAAAAGCTTCGGATTGCGTGTGGTGCGTACTTTGCGGATTGACTCCTCGAAGATGAAACTGCCATCTTTTGGATTGACAGAGAGTATGCCGCTGTTTGTACTCTCTGAGGTTGGTTCACTGTTCTGCATGATGCAGCAGAGATTTACCGAATTGTAGTTCTTCTTGAACATGATTTTAAAGTATTTATGATGTTTATAAATTTGCGCTAATCCTCCATTCCTTTTCTGGATGCGCTTCTACAATTCGGGCAAGGGTGGCTATTTTCTCGGCATTAGTATCGGCTTGGTCTTAGCATACACCGTGAGTGTGTATGGGAAATGCCCCTTTTTGGGAAAAAGAAAAGGTCAAAACCGACTGACATTCAGAAGGTTTTGACCTTGTTTGTTTTTCTTCGTTTTTTTCCTGTCGTAGGCAGAGAGTAGGGCAGAGGGGGGCTATCCGTCGTATCTGATGTCGGAGAAAAGTTCGCGTATCTCTTCCGTGTCAGAGTAGTTGCTTGCCTTTGGATTGATGAGGAGCACCTTTCGGCAGTTATCTATTATGTTCTTTGCCTTCTGGCTTGTGTACCCTCCCTTTAGTCCTGTGACATGTTGACCGTTGGGATAGATGAAGTGTGACTCCACAATCTGCACATACTTATAGCCATCGGGACACTCTATGAAACCGCCTTCGAGCATCATTCGGAAGAGGTCGCGTAAGATGCCTTTGCCAGTGTCAGGATTCCAGATGATGTGGCAGTCGGACTCCTTGCCCGAAAACAGGTCGATGAAGCTATCGGGATTTGACTCGGGCATTATCCACTGTTCGCGCTGAAGAATGTTGAGCATAAGTACCAGATGCTGGTCTGTCAGTCCGCGCTTGCGCGTGAATGTAAATGTCAGTGGCGGTGTGTCATTTTTGTCAGCCTTGGCAGGTCGTTTCTTCTTGGGCTTTGCCTTCGAAGGAGTGTTGGCAGCCTGTGGCGACTGATACACATTGGCTCCGGGCATGGCAAATACACAGCCTGTCACCGGACCGAAGAACTGCTGGCAGTTAGTGTTGTGCTGCTCGTGGATGTACTGTGGCTTCTGTGGCATATTGTCAGTAGCCGGAATGTTAGTGATTGAATCTTTGCTCATTTTTTCCTATGCTTTTTGTTCTTGTTAATATCATTATTGTATATGTTTCCGTAGAACTGCTGACAACGGTCGTTGTGTTGCTCTACGATTCGTGGACGATAGCATTCTTCGATTAGACTATCGATAAAACGGATACACTCCGCAACGTCTGCCTTTCGGCATCTGTTACGGAGACCTAAGTCGGAGATCATCTGCTTGATGACCTTCAGTTCATGGGGATCATGAAGTGTGACGGCATAGCGGAGTATGCTGTCTATGGTGATGACACCTGAAAGTCGTGTAGCGGCATTCTGTGTCTTGAGAGGCAAAGAGTTGTTATCTGCTTCTTGCGTCATTTACTTGAACGTTTCTTATGATTCGTTCAAGATAGCCGTTTCTGATGGAGTGATACTCGGTTATGTAGTGTATTGAGTTCATTTTAGAATAATAGATTTTGCCAATGGTATGGCATCGTATATTGTCGTAGCAAACTTCGTGCCAATTTGCAGATTTGAGTGTTAACCGTTAACACGAAACTGCATTTTATTTCTGATGTCTTTTATTCCTCATAGAAAAGAATAGAATTTATATTAAATATAATAAGGTTCGTGTAAGTTGGTATATCATAATTCCGTGTGTTTCCATGAGTTACGGGGTAACAGTTAACGCTGATGTTAATTGTTAACCCGTAATTTCATTTTTCTTGTAACTGACAATGTGGCATTCGCCTTTTTCTCTATGAGGCATATTCTCATGGAATGATTATAGGGAAACAATAATTCGATTATAGGGAAAAGTAGTGAACGAGCTGATTTTCTTAGTAACTTTGCATTGTGATTAAAGGGTTGGAGTGCACGCTGACACCTGTCACGCAAGTCCCATGTAGCTCCCATGTAACTCCTATGTAAGTCCCATTTTCGCGCGGAGGGCAAAGGATGGAAGAGGTGCTCTTTAGGGTTATGAGGTTAGAGGTTAGGGGTTAGAGAGGTCAGTACCGCTAATAGGCTTTGTTCACAAGCCCACCAAGCTAAAGCAAGTCCGACCTGAAAACCTAAGAACCTTTAAACCTTAAAACCTGAACTTAAACTAACTACTAACAATTTTTCCCCGCTTACCCCAGCGGCTTGTTGACTCCTTTCATGGTTCGGCCATATCGCGCCAGCCTCTTGCCCCTTCACGGGGGAAGATGTCCGAAGGACAGAAAGGGGTCTCTTGGAAAGGGGTTACTACTATGGCAATACTCAATGGTCTTATTCGTAAGATGTCGGGCTCTACTGGTGATTTCACCTTCAAGCAGCTCAATGGTCAGACGGTGGTGTCTGAGAAGGTTACTCAGGTGAGAAATCCGCGTAGCTCTTCACAGATGCAGACTCGTACAAAGTTCACTAACATCGTGAGTGTGTATCGCGGTATCCGTCCGCTTCTCAACTTCGGGTTCGAGTCTCGCCCCAAGAACCTTTCGGATTACAACATGTTCGTGAAGGTGAATATGCAGCAGACTCCCGTCTATCTCACCAAGCAGAAGGTGGCTGGCGGTGCGTGCGTGGCAGCTCCTTACCAGATCACTCAGGGCTCGCTCCCTGCAATCGTGGTGACAGGCACAGGTCAGAACGGTGTGACCGACATCCTCCTGAGCGAGAATATCACCAACGCAACAACCGTGGCGCAGTTCGCTCAGGATGTCGTTCAGAACAACCACGACTACCGCTACGGCGACCAGATCTCGTTCTTCCTCGTAAAGCAGAAGGTGAACGCGGACACGGGCATCCCTTACTGTCAGTTCGCGGCTGCCAAGGTGGTTCTCGACGCAACAAACGACGATACGCTCACAAGCGTGACAGGCGGCTCAAACGGTTTCCATTCCGTTGACGGCAAGCTCGGCCACTCGGGTAACGATGGCGACTGCGTGTATTGCTGGGTACACTCCCGCAAGTCCTCTAACGGCAGGACGCTCGTCAGTTCGCAGACGCTCATTGATGCCAACAGCATCCTCTCTGAGTATCAGGGCGATGCGGCTTACACCCTCGCTTCCTCAAGCTACGGACAGAGCATCTCGGCATTCCTCTCTCCTGACGGGGACGCAACCACTGGCGATGGCGGCTCAACTCCTTCCGGAGGCGATGGCGGGCATGATGGGCTGTAAGAAAACAAAACCCCTAACCCCAGCCTTTCCCCCGTGAAGGGGGGGGGAGGGGTTAGAGTTGAGAGGTTAGAGTTTAGAGACCATGGAAGCCACGGAATAAACGGATGTCACAGGTAATAGTCCCCCTATGCAGGGGGATTTAGAGGGTCTAAGCGTAAGCGAGATATTCCGTGTCTTTCGTGTTATCTGTGTTCGAGGAAAAGGTTAGAGGGGAGAGTTGAGAGGTTAGAGACCGCAGAAGGCATGAAAGAAGTGGATGTATCTGATTTATCAGAAACATCCGCTTCTGTTTTTTATAGACCACAGATGTTCATCACGAGCGTAAGCGAGGATATCCCTTTAATCTGTGTTATCTGTGTTCGAAATAAAGATTAGGGTTGAGAGGTTAGAGTTTAGAGTTTAGGGGGTAGTGATTAGAGATTAGTGTTTTGTGATTAGTGTGTTAAATTTTAGAAAAGGCTTGCAGTTTCAAGATAAATGTAGTATCTTTGCGCTCAAAGAGCGCTAATCGCTTTTTGTGAATAATTATGGCAGTCTCAATAAACGTTCCGACAACAGAAACGATGAGCACAACAGATGCTATTTGGGCACTTATCGTAAACCAAAAGAAATCCGTGCAGAAAACTATTGCATCACGACTATCAGCTCTTCTTGAAGAGGATAAGCGAGAGGCTCAGCAGGCTTATGTGCGTGAAAGTTTGAAGAACGCATTGGATGAGGTTCGTCAGGCTCATTCTTCTGGTAAGAAGTTACCTGATGCCCGACATCTGTTTGATGATCTTGATGAATAAGTACTATGGAAGTGACATTCGGCTATACCACGGAGTTCAAGCGTCAGATAAAGCGTCTGAAGAAGAAATATGCATCTCTTCAGTCTGATTTTGATGTGCTTCTTGCCGAATTGTCGGAGAACCCTTTTGCCGGAGTTGATTTGGGTAATGGCGTTCGTAAGGTTCGTATGGCAATAAAATCCAAGGGTAAGGGAAAGTCGGGAGGCGCTCGTGTCATAACCTATAATATTGACGAGAAAGCAGAAGTGTTTCACATAGATCTTCTCACGATATATGACAAGAGCGAAATCGAGAACATATCTGATAGCTATATTCAAAGCCTTCTGACTGAGATATAGTGGTTGAAGCCCACAGAAATAAAAGTTTAGAGGTGAGGGGTTAAAGTTTAGAGACCACGGAAGACACGGAAGAAACGGATGCCAATCCCGAGCGTAAGAGAGATATCCCTTTAATCTGTGTTATCTGTGTTCGAAATAAAATGGTTCAGGAAATACTTCCGCTATTTGGGCATAATGCTCAGATGGCGTTTTTTCGTTTTTTATGATATTATCCGGTAAAAAATGATAGGGGAAATGCGTATTATTGAAAAAAATGATTACCTTTGCATTCAATTGCACAAAAAATTGCAAAAAATAAGGGTTGAATTTTATTCGACCATTTCTCGCCATGCCAAAACTGATGAGAGCATCGTTTTGGTCATCTGGCTTAACGAAAGGGTTCTTGGTTCTGAGCGGATGCTGAAAAGGTTGAGGCTCGGATTAAAAGGGAATACGGTTGGAATCCGTAGCAGTACCCGCTACTGTGTTGTTATTGTGAGATGTGACTCACATTGTGGAGACATGCCACTGTCAAAAGTCGAAAGTCAAAAGTCAAAGGTCGAAAGTCAAAAGACTAAAGACGAAGAGAAACCTTTAAGACATTAGCCTTTTGTCTTTAGTCTTTAGCCATCTTTTGAAATGACGGGAAGGCACCACGTAAAACTAAGTCAGGAGACCTGCCAGAACTTAATAATAACTCATGTCTGCGGGGTGAACAGACATTATTATTAATTTTTTATGCGTTATAATGCATTGATGACCGCAATGATGACGTGTGCGGTCGCTATTCCTGTTCAGGGTAACAATCATTCAGGAACGGGAAAAATTGACGAGCAGAAGACAGATACTGCTCTTGTGATTGATGAGGTTGAGGTGATCTCAAACTCGAGGAAGGCTTCAGCTCTGAAGATTGATGTTCCGGCAAAGTATATGCCGGTATCGACGAACACTATTCCGTCGCAGACGCTTCAGCATCGTAACATTACCGACATCCAGACGGCTTCACGCTATCTCCCTGGAGTGCGTATCCGTCAGACCTATGGAGCGTTCCAGCAGATTTCCGTCCGTGGCTTCGACCATAGCATCATCATGCTCGATGGTGTGCGTGACGAGCGTTCGTCTATCGACAACTCATATCCTTTCATGGACCTTAGTGCTGTGGAGAGGATAGAGCTTATCAAGGGGCCTCAGTCGGTTCTCTATGGTACATCAGCTGTGGGTGGAGTGCTGAACGTGGTGCGTAAGGCTCCTTCAACCAAGACAGGGGGCTTCACCAAGCTGGCTTACGGTTCTTGGAACAACCTGAATGCCACTATCGGTTATGGAGGTAAGTTCATAGGTCCGTTCAACTATCTCGCAACATTGAACTATCAGCATACAGACGGATGGCGTGATAATGAGCGCTATCGTCGTTCGGGCTATCTCACCATTGGTGGAAATATGACGCAGAAGGATGAACTTACCTTGCGACTGGGAGGTCAGGGTGACACGTATGCAACGGAGATAGGTCTGCCACCAATGCTTACCTACGACGTGTATAGCGCAAGTACGGGTAAGGTGGCACTTCCGGCTTTCACTCAGCAGAAGGGACTCGACAGGGAGAATCGCTACAACAGCCATAGCGACTTCATGAAGAATAACAACTTCAACGTGTCGTTGGACTACAAGCACGAGTTTGGGGAATATGCGAAGCTCTCCGACCGCTTAAGCTACTCATACGATGATATCGACTACTTCGGAACGGAGTCGCTCGACTATCTCACAAGTAACGAGCCTATTTACGACACATATTTCATGTCGGGTGAAAAGAAGAAGTATATCTGTCTTGACTCTATCTATTACAGCTATCCGTTGCGATTCTCGCATGTGGCAAAGACGCTCAACAACCAGATAGAGCTTTCGGGTGTGCTGAATACAGGTAGCGTGAAGCACAACTATCTCGTAGGCTATTCTCTGATATACCTTCGCAGATGCACCTATAAGGGATATAACTTCAAAGGAGACGGAACTGATACTCCTGAGACATCCGATGTATGGGGTACGGCACTTGGAGCACATGGAAGCATTTATGATGCTGAGAGCCTTGGCTGGATGAAGACGAAGTTTAGTGCGGTAACACCTCAGATACGTCTTCAGAACGGCTTCTACTTCCACGACGTGCTCGATATAAACGAGCATTGGAAGGCAATGGTATCGGCACGTTTCGACCTATACAAATATAGGAACACCAGTCTCGCTACTATAGACGGAAAGCGCGATTTCGATGATATTCCGAAGTCGGAATATAAAGGAATGTCAACTCAGGCATTCACATATAAGGCAGGTGTGGTTTATCTCCCTGTGGAGAATCTCTCGCTCTATGCTTCATACGGCACATACTTCAAGCCGATCTATACTATTTACAGTCCTACGACTATCTACATAGATCGCGATGGAAAGGAGTTCTTCCCAGACGATAAGGGAGGAGAGGTGTTCAAACCAGAGAATGGCGGTCAGTTTGAGTTCGGACTGAAATACGAAGTCAATTCTCAGCTTACCGTAAACGCGAGTGTGTTCTCTATCAACAAGCGCAATATGAACGTGAACCTCGGTAAGGTGATGGTGATGGAGACTGACAAGAATACCAATGAGGAGAAGCAGGTGCAGAAGACCGTTACCGGACAGGTGGGACGTATGCGCTCAACAGGTTTCGACCTCGACATCACATGGGAGCCGGTCAAGAACATGAGCTTGACAACCGGTTACGGCTTTACTGATGCCAAGTACAAGAGCATAGCCAATAATGAATATATGAAGGAGTATAATCTTGAGGGTAATCAGTTTGCTTACATCCCTAAGAACACCTTCTATTTCCTTGGCGACTACACGGTTCCGACAGGAGCAGTTCGCGGTCTTGGCTTCAACGTGAGCGTGTCATGGCAGGATAAGGTATATCGCAATACAGCCAACGATTCGCAGTTTGACGGTTACTGGATCACAGACCTCGGCATCAGCTATGAGATTCTTCGCAATCACATACGTCTTGGCTTCAACGTGAACAACCTCTTCAACACAGACTATTTCAACCAGAGTCTCGGTAATCAGTTCGTGCCAAGTGAGCCAACCAACGGGATGGCATCGGTATCGTATAAATTCTAA
>JAEEGL014394009.1_pt1 | contig 16912 bp, 14 predicted proteins | sample 9134231 | NCBI WGS metagenome assembly JAEEGL01 (sample SAMN16246548, study PRJNA631951) | gut metagenome | biome: gut microbiome; feature: rumen; material: fiber-attached | host: Bos | place: Iran: Karaj | collected 2018-10
CGCCGCTGAGACGGCGCATCTCGAAGGCTCCGTTGTAAGTATAGAGCCCCCGCTTCATCGCGCCGCCATCCATCGCACGAACGGCGGGCCAGGTTCCGCTCGGAGGGACGATCTGAGCGGCGATCGAGATCTCGTTGAGATCGAGTACCGTGATGACGTCCCTGGAGGGGCCGACAACCGAAAGAGACCCAAATGGCAGGTACTCCGACATGGCCTCCCGATCCTCTTCGGCATATTGCTCGGCAGAATAGTGGTTGATGCGTACGCGAAATTCTCCCTGCCGGAAGACGGGAAAAATCTCGTCGTTATATCCTGCGTCCCGAACCTCATCAATGAAGGAGAGGGCCTCTTCCACCGAGTCGAAATCATATTCCACTTCAAGGTGGTAGGGCTTAAAGGCGGTCGCCCCCTGAGAAGAGGCGGTCGAAACCGTTCTCCCATTGGTATAGAGCGTCGTATCTCTGCAGAAGGCGACATATCGGGTACCAAGTCTGCCCATCTCCACAAAGCGATCTCCATCGAAATAGCCGACGCGATACCCCTTGTCTGACAGGACGTTAAAGGCCGACTGCACACTGCTGCCGTAGGAGAGCCCGACCCGCACCATGCTGTCGTCATCCCACGCAAGTGTGAAGAGGCAGCAGCATGCCGCTGTGAAAAGACATACCATAAGCCCGAGCAGTCTCCTGACGATCCGTTTTGTTGTGTTCACCTGGATTCCTCCCATGGAATTGCAAATTCCCGATTCCGCTGCCGCACGCCGGGCTATGGGATCTTTCCATGCCTCCGCGCAGTCTTTTTGTCGATTCGCTACTTTCTCTTGTCGATCCCCGTTGTGATCCACGTCACGCACCAGATCGGCAGCAGCCAGACCAGCTCAAAGAGCAGAAGCCCCGGCAGTCCGAGCGTGGAGGTCGCCCCGGAGCGGAGCAGCACACCGCAAAGCGCCGCTCCTGCCGCAACGGCCAACGAGGCCACCGCCTCATTGATACGGGAGGCCATCCGAAGCTGAGACGCCCCCAGAAGACCCCAAACCATCGAAGCCGGGTTTTCCGAAACCGACACGGCGGCCGGCGGGATATCCCGATCCGTCTCCTCCCTGAGGAGACGGCTTTCCCTCGGGGTGATGACCTGAACGCTTCCGGGCTCGAGGGATGCAATCCATTCGGCTGTTTCGCTGGTCATGAGGGGGTCGAGCGTCGACAGGCGGATTCCCACTCCTGCGCCGGTCAGCTTGGCGAGCAGATTCGACTGCTCGGCGTCCATCTGGTAGTCCAGGGAGTAGACTGCCGCCAAACGGCTGTCGAAGGCAAGATAGAGCGGGATCCGGCCGCTCTTTTCGATGGAAGCGGCAACATTGTCGCGCGGGGTGGGAATCAGATTTTGCTGCATGAACCGCGCGTTTCCCAGGAGGGCCACCCTGCCGCCGACCATGGCCGAAAGTCCCCCTCCCTCGAGATATTTGACCTCGGTGAGGTTTTTCAGCCGGTCGACCCGCTGATCCAGCATGGAGAGCAGCGCCTGCTCCAAAGGCAGACGGAGCGTATGGGCAATGCTGGCCGCCGCCAGCACGCCTTCCTCAAGCGTGTGTTTGTTGTAGAGCTTGACTCCGGCGACAGTGGGCCCGCGCCCGGCGAAGAATTCTTCGTCGTTCATCAGGATCTCATGGACGTCCTGCAATTCCTTTGCCCCCTGATCCCCGACCACCGTGACGCCTCTGCGCCGCAGAATCTTCGAAAGACGGATAGAGGGGCCGTCGTAAGCGTAAAACAAGGGGAGGGGCGCCGCGACAAAGAAGGCGCAGAGCAGGGCCGTCGCCATCGGGAGCGGCTGCGGCGCACGCGAATTGAGCCAGAGAAACGCCGCGCCGAGAAGAACTCCGCCGAACAGCAGAGCCGTCGCCATCCGGTCAGCGCTGCTTGGCGCAAAAAACTTGGTGAAAAAGCCTTCAAACTCGCCGTCGTCACACGGCGCAGTCAGCATCCGGCGCAAAGCCCCATCGTTCGATTCTTTGGAAAAGGCCGGCGCCCATTTTTTCTTGGAGGAGCGCACCAGCCGCGCATCGGCCGTCGCCTTGGCGAGCAGCTCCCGACGGTTGCAGAGCGCGCGCTGCAGAAGCAAAGCCGGATAGAGGCAGAGAATGGCTCCGCCGCGGAAGGAGTCGACCGTGGCCTGCAGCAGCGTGAGCAGGCAGACCAACAGCACCAACGTGCAGGAGGCGGGACGGTTCCGACTCCACTCCTCCTGCGCCCCGCGGAAGACCTCGGCGCTCAACAGCAGCTGAAGCGCCAACGCACCGGCTGCAAGCAAGGCCATCCACTTGTGGTCAAGGGTCTGCACCGGCACAAGATTCGGAAAATGGGCAAAGACCGGGGGGAGCAACTGCAGCAGCAGCGGCAGCCAGGCCAGCCTTGCTGCCGCGCGCGCCCGTTTCGTGCGCTTTCTCAGAAGAGAAACCGGCTCGGAGCCGGGCAAACGGTCATAGGGATGCATCGCCGGAGCCGCTTCCTCTTCCGGCTCTTCGAATCGGTCTTCTGGCCGGTTCTCAGGCAGGTCTTCGGAAAGCTCCGCTGCCGGGACGGTCTCGGGATTTTTCACTTTTTCTTCAAAGCCCTCTGCTTCCAAAGTCTCTTCCCCGGACGTTTCTTCGGCTTCGGGGAATTGCTCCTCATCCTCTTCGGAAATGAATTCAACCGCCCCAGACTCCCATTCTTCGGACGACGCAGCTTCCCGCTCTTCAAAATCGACGGTTTTTCCCATCGAATTCTCTTCTTCGGGTTCGACAAATTCCAGCTTGATGGTTTTGAAGCCCCCGTCTTCGACAACTTCGGCCGCGGGTTCAGTGGCCTTTGGCTCCTCCTCCCCGCTCCCTTTGAACAAAGGCACAGGAACTCTCAGTTCCTCCGCGTCAAGCTCCTTGAAGTCGAGTGCCGGGGCGGGGTGCTCCTGCTCCTCCAACCTTTCGGCCTCAAGCTCCTCGAGCGGGGTGCGCTCCGGGGGGAGGTGCTCCTGCTCTTCCGCCTTTTTCCCAAATTCCTCTTCGGGCGTTTCCTGTTCGGCTTCCTTCAAATCTGCGGAAAGCCCCTTTTGTTTCCGGAGGCCAAAGCCCCATTTTTTCTTATGGACCCGCCTTCCCTCGGGCGCCGTCCGATCAGGTCTGCAGGGCTCCGGGACATCCTGATCCTCCGGAGCCGACCCCTCGCCCTGCTCTGACAGGAACGCCTCCTGCTCCGGAGCCTCCTTTGGCATTCCGATCCGGTATACCTCATCCGGAAGCGTGACGACAAAGGGCTTTTGGGGCTGATTCAGCTCCTCTGCCGTTTCAAAAGAATCAAATTCAAGATCTTCAAAGCGGGTCTGCACGAAGGTGCGCACCTCGTCGATCCGCGCCTTCCCCCGCCTTGGGGACTGCTTCCCGGGTTCAGGGGACACCGGCTTTTCCGGCTGTTCCTCTTCGCTTCGGCGGAGCTGCTTTCTAAAGCGGGCAAAGGCCTCTTCGAGCTCTGCGGCCTCCTCGGCGGAGACGGCGGGCGGCGCCTCTTCCTGTGAGACGGTCTCTCTCTCGGGCTCGGGCTGCTCTGCGGGGGTCTCGTTTTCCATCGGAAAGAAGCCCGCTTCCTCCCACTCCCGTGCGCGGGAGCCCATCATGCTCTCCAGATGCTTTAAGGATTCCTCCGGATCGTCGAAATCCTCAGGGGGCCAGTCGGAGGACTCCGGCTGGCCAACATCCTTTTTCAGCCTGCGCTGGAGCAGCACTTCGTTGAGCTGCTTTTCGATCGTGGAGGTGTCCACAGGGTTCTTGCCCTGCCAACCGTTTTTCTCATCCATCTCTAACAACCCTCCCGCTATCTTTTGCGGCGCTGACGCACCACTTCATACATCACGATCCCCGCTGCGACCGAAGCGTTGAGCGAGTTGATTTTTCCATACATCGGGATCGACACCAGAAAATCACAGGTCTCCCGCACCAGACGCGACATCCCTGCTCCCTCGCTGCCCACAACCAGGACCAGACTGCCCGTGAGATCGGTCTCATACAGATCCGAGGAGGCTGCAGCGTCGGTGCCATAGATCCAAACTCCCTTTTGCTTGAGCTCCTCCATGGTGCGCACCAAATTGGTGACCTTTGCCACCGGAACGTGAAACACCGCTCCGGCCGAGGCCTTGGCAACCGTCGGCGTGATTCCCACGCCGCGGTGCCGCGGAACGATCACCCCGTGCGCCCCTGCGATTTCGGCCGTCCGCAGGATGGCTCCCAGATTGTGGGGGTCGGCCACCTCGTCGCAGAGGATCAGGAAGGGCGGCTCCCCTTTCTGCCGCGCGATTTCGAGCATCTCCTCCACCGTACAGTAGGTCGTCTGGCTCAGATAGGCCACGATCCCCTGATGGGTCGTGATCCCGCTGAGATAGTCGAGCTTTACGCGGTCGGCCTCCTGAATCGGGACCTTTTTCTCCCGTGCAAGGGCCAGAATGCGGACGATCGAGCCCTGCCTCTCTCCGCGCGCCACAAAAATCTTTTCCAAGGCCGCTCCGCCCTTCAAAGCCTCCATCACGGCATTTCGTCCGGCGATCACGCCCTCCTGCAACACTTCTTCCCTGTCTGCCTTACCGGGGTCTCCTCCAAGTTTCTGCCTCATCCTGCGCTCCCGTCTCTGCGGCAGGCCAGCCTGGCCGCACTGCATTTTGAAATTCTTCTGTTTATCATACCACATCTTGTCGAAAAAGAGAATATTGAAAAACAAGAAAAACCTATTCCAAATCCTGTGCATCGCACACGGGTTTTCCATCCAAACTGCCAAATGAGCAAAACCGGCAGAGGATTCCCCTCTGCCGGCCATCCGATCGATTCCAGCTCCTTCCGCGCTTCTCTGCATTGCGTGAAGGCAGAAAACACTGCTTTTCGGCATCTCTTTTTCAAATTCCTTGCTCTTGCTTTTCGGCAGACAACAGCCAGAGAAAGCCGCGCAGCATACGCTGCATGGGTTCGGCAAAATGCCCTCCTTCTTCCCAGCGCAGCCTGCAATGCTTTTCTCCGAGTTGGCCGACGGCAAGAGCGGCCTGCTTTCTCGTCTGCTCCCCCACCGAAGCCATGATGCTGTTTCGGGTGCGCTCCTCTTTCTTGCCGAGGCTGAGATAGAGAAAACGGTCGCTTCGCAGCTTCCTTTGCTGTGCATAGTCACCCCATCCCGGAAACCAGAGAGACCCCGAGCAGCATGCCGCTCCCGAGAAGAGATCGCTTTCGTACAGCGACCAAAGCGAAAAAAGGCCGGAGAGCGAATATCCACCGAGATAACGGTTTTGTGGGCGTCCGGTTTGAAGAGAACCGCATTGACAGGCCTGCTCCAGCCAGTCCAGCGTCGCGCGAGCCCCTCCCGCAAAGCCCTCGGAGCCGAAGGCCGGCGGGGCCTCCCACGGGGAAAACTCCGCATTCCAATCCTTCGCTTCAAAGGCGACCAAGGTGAAGGGCCCAGCCTGTGCGCTGGCCAACTCCTCGGCCAGCGCAGTACAGGATTCGGCGCGGTCTTCCTGAACACCCCAAAAGAGGACAGGACCTTGGCCGCGCCGAAAAATTCGGCAGGGCCTTCCCTCCAGCAGGCAGACCTCTTGTTCCCATTTTGTTTCTCCGTTTTTCACCTGCCGTCCCCCATCCCGCAAATGGCGCGTCTGCGGCGCTTATCCGATTTCCTGATCTTGAAGAATGCCCTTGCCCGCTCGCGCCCCGCGCAAGGCGCAGGCTTCGGTGCGAGCTGTCCTCATTCGATGATCTTTTTGGCAAACTCTGCCGCAGCCTTTCTGTCTTCCTCGTTCGGTCTGCCCTTATGGATCCCCTGAAATTCGCCCTTACAGTGGAATTCCCGCTCGTCCATCGCGATGCCGACCTTGTCCGCCTCGGCCTTGACCTTCTTCCAGGTGGAATTCAGCATGGCGGCGGAACCGAAATTGACGATCCTGCCAACCTTGTCTTTGTCAAGCGAACGGATAAAATCCCGCACCTCGGGATCGATGCTGAAAGCGTAATAGGAATTCCCGAGGAAAAGGACGTCTACCGGTTCCTCGACGGGAACGCCAATTGGCAGCGCTTCTGCGCCAACCGCGCCCGCAACAGCCTCCGCGAGCTTTTTTGTGTTGCCTGTCTTGGTATAGTATCTGACTGCGATCTTCATGGATTCCTATCCTTCTTTCGTTGGATCATGCACGGTTAAACTTGTCTTTCGGCTGTTTGCAGCGCGGACACTTCCAGTCGTCCGGAAGGTCTTCAAACGCCACGCCGTCATGCTCGGCGGGATCATAGACGTATCCGCAGACCGAGCACACATATTTCCCGCTGGCCTCTTTGATCGTGATCTCGCCGACAGGCTTGGTTTCGGGCGGATTGTCAAGATCCACGACGGCTTGAGCCTCCAGGTTCTCACAGCCAAGCGGCGTATGCGTGGAGAGATAAACGGTAGAATGGCTGGCGACGAATTCTCTTACCGCATCCAGGGTCTTTCTGGCCGCATCGATATCTTCAAACACAACGGAAAGCTTGTTTGCATACAGCGCCTCATCCGTATAGGTCACATCCCCGTGAATCATGTAGTACAGTCCTGCCTCTTCAGCAATCACGATACTGTTGCCGGTCGTGTGACCCTTCGCCTCGATATAGAAAACGCCCTCTGCAATCTTCTGACTCTTCTCAAAATTGGCATACGGGCCGTCGGTGAAATCCACCGGTGTGACATTCGGATACTGCAGCTCTGCCGCCCTGCACTCTTCTCTTGCGGCATAAATCACCGCTTTCGGGAAGGCCCGAAGTTCTCCCGTATGATCTGCATGCTTGTGGGTTACGAGAATCTTTGTGACCTGCTCCGGCCGATAGCCGAGCTCCGCGAGCGCTTCGATATAGTTTTTGACCTTACTGCCCATATAGATAAGCGTCTTTTCATCCGGCACGGCATCCGGAACCTCGGAAGGCATGCCGGTGTCCACCAGGATGACTTCGCTTCCGGTATCGATCACATAATTCTGCAGGCTGGAACGATACTTCACAGCCGGGTCGATTCCTTCCATACCTTCGCCCCCGAAGGCAAGAGCCTGCGACATAAAGCCGTTTTCATACAGTTTTACAGCACTGATTTTCATAGGATAAACCTCCTTGTTGTTCTCAATCTGTCTGTTTCACAGAATCGCAGCCACAGCCTTTCTGACCTCTTCCATATCCACCGTCGGCTCGAACCGAGCAAGCACTTTCCCTTCACGGTCGATCAGGAACTTCGTGAAATTCCATCCGATGTAGGTTTTCTCTCCGAAGGCCTTGTTGTTCAGATCGGCAAACTTCTGCAGAGCTGCATTCCTGACTCCTTTCCCGAAGCCTTCAAAAGGCTTCTCGGACGCTAGGAACACATACAGCGGATCTGCATTCTCGCCGTTGACCTCGATCTTCTTGAACTGCGGGAATTCCGTTCCAAACTTCAGCGTGCAGAATTCGTGGATCTCGTCGTCGCTGCCGGGCGCTTGATTGGCAAACTGATTGCAGGGGAAGTCCAGGATCTCAAAGCCCTGTTCCTTCAAGTCTCTATACATCGCCTCTAAGGGCTCGTAGTGCGGAGTGAAACCGCAACCGGTTGCCGTGTTCACAATGAGCAGCACCTTGCCCCGATACTCTGACAGACTGACGTCGTTTCCCTGTCTGTCTTTCACCGTAAAATCATAGACTGTTTTCATTTTCGATTCTCCTTCGTATGTTCGGTCTTTCCGTATCCTTGATTTTTCAACAGCTCATAGAGCAGCTCATACAACTGCCTGGCCTTCTCCGCCGACAAATCCATGCAGCCGGCCACCATATTCGGGACATCCTTTGCCCTTTCCTGCAGCGCTCTGCCCTCCTCCGTAAGCGTGATTTCGACCACGCGGTCGTCCTCGCGGCTCCGGCGTCTCTCAAGATAGCCGGCCTGCTCCATCTTCTTCAGCAGAGGCGACAGGGTGCCGTTGTCCAACATCAGCTTTTCCCCGATCTCGGTTACCGATATCCCATCCTTCTCCCACAAAACCAGAAAGACGATATACTGCGTATAGGTCAATCCAAGCGGTTTCAAAACGGGCGTATAGAGACCGGTCACGTTTCTCGCTGCGGCGTATAGCGGAAAGCACAGCTGATTGGCAAGCTTCATTGCCTCACGATACTCGTATTCCATCGTTTCTCCCCTGTTTTTATATTTGATGCAAATATATTTTATCAAATATTTATAGAACTGTCAAGGGAGGACCCTCTGTTTTTTGACCGGTTCTTAAAGCGAAGCTCCAAGTCGGCTGTCTCTTTTCCAAAATCCTGCAGTTGATCGACCTGATATCGCTTTTCAGGCAAAAAACGGACTGCTGCCAAAAAGCACCAGTCCGTTTTTTCATCAGCTATCCTATGAAGCAGGCGCCCCTGTCAAACGATCTCCGGCATACGCCTTTGTCCGCCGCGTTTGATATGCGGACGAGCCTGAATTACCCGCCCCTATCCGCGGCGGCAATTCCGTCCTTTTCCCCGTTTGAGCTCCTCCAAAATAGTCTCGTCGGCCGGGCAAAAATGATACTGTTCGATCTCCTCCACGGTGATCCAGCGAAGGTCGTTGTGCTCAAGGAGCTTCGGCTCCCCTCTCATGATGCGGGCATGAAAGAGGGTCAGGCGCACCCGAAGATCCGGGTAGTCGTGCAGCACCTCAAAGAAAACGCTCTCCGTCTCCACCTCAATATCGAGTTCTTCCCTGCATTCCCGACGCAGCGCCTGCTCTTTTGTTTCATTCGGCTCCACCTTTCCGCCGACAAATTCCCAAAGGAGCCCTCTTGTCTTGTGAGCCGGCCGCTGGCAAATCAGGAACCGGTCTCCCTTCCAGATCAGGGCGGCGACTACCTCTGTCTCCTTCACGGGGAATCCTCCTTTTCGTATCCTTTTCCGGCTTTGGAAAGACTAGGCCTTCGCCTGCTCCGCAATCCGTGCGGCAAAGGCGCGTCCCGCTCCCTCGAGTGCCGGCAGGATATAGTCTTTGTTGAAGCGGATCACAGGGGTCCGGTCGAGCGGCACAAGCTCCATGTGGCGCATGGTCTCTTCCAGATTGAAGAGGCACTTCACCGCGCCGTTTCCCGTTCCTCCGGCACAGGCGACCAGAAGACAGTTCTTCCCGCGCAGCGCATGGCGGTTCATGGTTTCGCAGCGGCGCAGACGGTCGAGCAGCGCCTTGAACTGCTCGGTGCAGTCGTGCCAGTACACCGCCGTGACAAAGACGATGCCCTGCGCCGCCGCAAGTTTATCGTACAGCGCCGCAAAGTCGTCGTTGATCACACAGCGCCCCTCCGCACGGCAGGATCCCCAGCCGTTTCCGCAGGCGCGGCAATGCTCGATCGTATAGCGGTTGAGACAAAGCTCCTCCACCTCGGCGCCTCCCGCCGCAAGGCCGGATGCCACTTGACGTGCGGCGCTTGCCGTCAACCCGTCCTGATTGGGACTTGACCAGAGAACAAGAACAGACATAATAGCTTCCTCCGTTATCTATTAAATTTCAAAATCATTTCAGAGTTTTCCTTTCCACGAGACGAACAAAGGCGCAGACCGTCTCCGATGCCCTTTTATTTCTTCTTCCAGAGCAGAAGGTTGTTTTCAAAGGCGGCCTCCAATCTCCCTTCACCCTTGAGCCAGGCGAGATAGGAACGCACTGTGCTGCCCACCAGCACATACTGCTCAAAATTCATCGTAAGATCATACCTCGCAAACACCTTCTGCAAAAGCGTTTCAAAGCAGCAGGGCTCTTCGCAGAGCTCCACCAGATCGTCTGCAATCTGCCGCACCCGGTCGATGTTTTCCTGCGCGAGTGCGGCGATCTCCTCTGCAGCCTCCGCATGCGAGGGCACGAAGATCCGCGCTTCCATCGTTTTCACGCGCTCCAGCGTTTTGAGGTAGATGCCGGGATCGCAGAGGAATCCGATGCGGTATTTGTCCAGCGTTGCAACACTGGAGAGACAGTCTGCCAGATAGACCACCCCCTCCGCCGTGCGAAAGCCGCACATTTCAAAGGTGTGGCCGGGCAGGGGAATCAGCTCCATACCCTCCGGCAGGCTCTCCTCGGTCAGCGGTTCGGCGTCGCTCTCCTGCGCCATCAGGAATTTGTGGCACAGCTCCTTCGGCGGATATCCCCCATAGAGAAACGCAGGCTCCAAAATGGGATGACGGGTGAAGTCACATTCGATCCCGGGGGCATAGATTCTGCAGCCTGTTTGATCCTGGAGATACCGGTTTCCCCCGATGTGATCGGCATGGGAATGCGTGTTGTAGATCGCGGTCAGCTTCCAGCCGTTTTCATCGAGGATCTGGCGGACCTTGCGGCCTGCAGTCTTGTCGCTGCCGCTGTCGATCAGGCAGACCTCCTGATCGTTCAGGCGAACCAGACCTACCTTTGCGGGACTTTGAATATAGTAGCATTTCTCCGAAACCTGCACCAGTTCATACATGCTTTGAACCCTCCCTTTCGATCGATTTCTCACGCAGTGCGCCGCGCGCTCGCGGTTTTCTCGGGTCAATCATTTCTTCCGGCTCTCTTTTTCACAATATACCAAACTCTGCCACATCTTTCAAGCCTGCATCCGCCGCGCCGTTCCCTGCTGCGGACAGAAAAACCGCATGTGGATCGAAGTCCGAGCGGCATGCGGCCGAAACGGAAACTCCAAAAACAAAAGGGCCCATTCGGGCCCTTTTGTTAAAAAACGGAAGATATATCCCCTCTCGACTCTTGTTCGATCTGCGCCTTTAACCGGTGCAGCAAAACAACGGTATCCTGCCGGGAAATCGGCTCATGCAGATGAATCGCTCCCGTCTCGTCTCCACGCAGCAGGCCGGTTTCTCTCGCCCATAGCACGGCCTCGGCGGCATAGCCGTCTGCCCGGTTGTCCTGTTCCTCCTCCTGCTGCGCCAAGCGGGCGTCCAGCCATGCGGCGGGGTCGATCTCGGAGGGATACCGATAGGTCCTCTCATGCAGCTCCAGATGCAAGTGGATCCCTGTTGCATTTCCGGTCTCTCCTTCGATTCCAAGCGCTGTCTCTGCGTCTATCTGCTGCCCGCTCTTTACCAGGATGCGCTCCAGATGGGCATAGAGGCTGAGCATCCCATCGCCGTGCAGCAGGGTGACATAGTTGCCATAGGAGGGATGGTTTTTTGCACAGGCCGTCACTCTTCCACAGGCGATCGGATAGACTTTTCCGTCTCCCCCTGCCGCGCGGCTCAGCAGATCGAGCCCGCTGTGGTAGCCGCATTTCCAGAGATTCCCCTTCTTGCCAAACGCAGTCCCCTTGCGGAAGGGCTCGCGAAAGGGGTATTGATAGACCGTCATCTTTGCTCCTCTCCCCTTCCCTCAAACACACCGGTCAGCTGTGCAAGCGCCCTTTTGAGCGCATCCGGCATCGGCACGCCGATCTGCCCCAGATTTTCGAGCGATGAGAGCAGCTCGTTGAGACTGAGCATCATGGTGACGGTGAGCCCCAGCAGGGCGGGAAGCTCCGTAGCAAGCCCCATGGTCGCGGCGACCAGCGAAATCAGCAGGTCGGCGCAAAATCCCACGGCGACCCCAAGGATGTAGCAGAGCTTTTTGATCACGCCCTGCAGCCCCACTCTGCTATCGAGTTCCCCCTTCATCCAGGCCTTGACCATCCCGGTCACATAGTCGAGCACAATGCTGAACACAAGCAGCGCCAGAGCCGGAGCGTAGTATTGAAACTCGGCCATAGCAAGGGCCGCGAGCCCTGCGATCGTCCACCTGGCCGCGCTCCCCTGCGAAAGCAGTCCGTTCAATCCTTTCCCCCCTCGCCTCCGGTCAGAACCGAAAGGGCGGCCTGCGCAAGCTGTCTCGAGATGAAATTGCTGCGCAGGTCTTTGCCAACCTGCAGCACGGCCTTGTCCACATCGTTGGAATAGAGGCGCATCAGCTCCTGCGCATAGGTACGGGCAGCCGTCATGGTTGCATTGTCCACGGGCTCATAGGGCGCTGTGACATACTCGGCGAGCTCGGCCGCGGCCTCCTGCTCCTCCTTGGTTTTGGCCTTTGACCCAGCAGAGGCCAGTGTGCGCGCCGTGTTCTTCGATGCCCCGGAAGCGGCGCTCTTTGCCATGCCGCCGGCAAGGGCGTTCTGCTCCTCTTTGATGCGATAGGCATTTTCCAGCGCGGTCGTATCCATTCCCAGCGCGCGGTACCCACTGAAATCTCCCGCATCCGCCAGCAGCTTGGCCGCCATCAGGCGGCGTTCATAGGCCTCCTGCTCGGCGTTCTGGCTGAGCTGTTGCTGGCGATAGGCCTGATTCGCGATGCTCTGCGCCTCGCTGAGCTGCGCGTCGAGCAGCCTTTGATACATCGAGGCCATGGTTTTGGCCTCCTGCTCGGCGCGGCTTGCCGCCGCATTCGCCCTTTCCACGTCCCCTGTGGAGCGCAGCGCGGCGATCTCACTGTCGATCTGGCGGAGCGCCTTGAGACGCTCGCGCTCCGAGGCTCCCAAATTCTCCTGATAGGCAGTTCCCAGCGTCACCAGGGCACTCTCGGACGCCCCACCGTTCAGGCCGTTGACCGAAAGGGTATAGGGCAGGTTTTTCGCCCCCTGCATATAGGAGATATAGGCCTGTCTCGCCAGATCGTCGTAGCTTTGGTTGATGCTCTCCGCCTGCGCGCGCAGCTCGGCCACTCCGTTTGCCACGGCGGCCGTCAGCGCCTTGTCCTGCTCGCGGGCAGAGGCCTTGTATTGCTCCTGAACCAGTCCGAGATACCGGTCGTACGCGGCGTCCGCCCCCTTCCCTGCAGCGGCGGTAAGACCCGCGACCTCCTGATTCTGCCCCCCGACCGGATTGTAGGAGGCGGTCGCCTCGTTCCACCCGCCCGGTTGATAGGTTCCCGTCCAGGTCGCAACAGTGGCGTTATCTGCCCAGTCGGTGTTTTTCTTTCCGATCGTTTCCAGATGGTCAAGCTTGTTTTGGCGCTGCTCGAGCAGGGCCGCCCGCACCGAGGGGTCGGTCGTGTTTGCGATCAGGGCCGAATAGTCCTTGATATCGGGATCATATCCCAGCGTTCTGTCATATGCCATCCTGTCTTCCTCCTTTTCTCAGCGGAACGCAATATAGTTGGTCTTGTAGCCGGTGCGGTTGAACTCCGACCAGGCGTTGAGGGTCAGCTTGAATCCCCCCTCGACGATCTGGATCGCATTGTTCAGATCCGACGTGGCGTGGGGATACTCCCTCGTTGCAAGACCGATATAGCCCGAAGCGCGGTAGTATGGCACCGCGGAGCCGCTGCTTCCCTTATACCAGTTGCTTCCGTCAACCACCATCAAAACGGCGGACGGGGTGAACCCGCAGTCGACCACTCTGGTCGTGCCGATCTGCGAGGCGTTTCCTGTGATGCAGCCGGCCTTATAACCCACATCGGGGCCGGAGACCAGCCGCTCAAGCGCCGGCTCACGCGGTAAAACCGGCGTGCCACTCTGGCCCAGCTCAAGCTTGGCCCATTTCAGCAGCACGCTCTGCCCGCCCTCCTCCAGCCGAAGCGAAACCATCAGCCGATCCTGATCCGTCAGGCTCTCCGGCAGGGTCAGGGCAATCGTCGCCGCCGGAGGCATCCCCTCCTCCGGCGCGGAAACGGATTCGGAGCGGACCGTCATGCTCTGCTGATCCTCGGTTTCAAGCTTGAGCTGGACCGAGAATTCGCTGTCCTGCTGCGGAACGCCGAGCACCGTGAGGCAAACGCTCTCTCCGGCCAGACGGGAAAGCCCCGTGAGCTCCTGCGACAGCGCATCGGAAAAATCACCTGCCGTGAAGAGCAGACCCTCTTCCGACAGGGTCAGCTCCGCATCGTTTTCCGCAGAATGCACCGCCCAGTGATCGATGGTCTCTTCCGCTTCCCCCTGATAAACAGAGACCCCTTTCGTGTTGAAGGGATGGACAAAATCCGCGTTGCGCAGGTAGTTCGGATGCGACGCCAGCGAGGCCTCCCGCGTGGTCTGTGCAAGCCCGGCAAGCAGCTCGTCGAACTTTGCCTGAGACCCGCGGAATCCTCCCGTCACTGCCTCGTCATAGGCCGAAAGCCCGTCTCTCCCCGGCAGTCCGTCACCGTTCGACAGCGGGCGCACCACGGTGGTGTCGCCCTGCACCGAAACGTCTGCATTGACAAATTGCAGCCGTTTGGTTTCGCGCCGCTCCTGCCCATGTGCATCGACCAGGGTGTGTCCGACCGGCGGAATGACCCAATCGTCCTGGTCGACGGCAACCTCCAGTCGGTTTTTGTCGCTCATGCGCAGTTCTCTCACATCGTTTGACAGCACGGCATTGGAAAGGGATTTCCCTTTCCATCCGGTTCCGATGTTCTGTGCCCCCTCTTCGCTTGTCAATTCGTCCAGCACGCTGTTCAGTCGGGGCACTACCACCTCTTTGGTGAGCGCGTCGAACCGGGCCTTCAGCCAATCGGCCTGTCCGACCACGTTGTCCGGCAGTCCGGAAATGTCCTTGTCGGTATAGTCGCTGGCATAGATCTTATAGTCAGAAATCGCCATGTCTGTTCTCCTTTTTTGTGTTATCGTCGGTTGCGGCCCACAGAAAACCGCTTGATGATGCCCAGCACGCCCAATCCCTCATAGAGGCCATTGTTGCGGACGATGATCTGCAGCGTGAGATATCCGCGGCAGGAGGCGTGGATGGGGATCACCTGCGGGCTGTCGGTCGCATTGAAGACAAATCGGTCAAAGTGCACCCTGTCAAAGCTGAAGATATCGGTGACCTGCGAGAGCACGTTCGACTCTTCCTCCCGCTCGGTGCGCAGCAGCACCTCAACGCTTCCCCGCTCATAGGGCTTGATCTGGATGGCAAGCCCCCGCGGCAGCAGCGTCTTCTGACGCAGAAAGTCGCCGTCGTCATCGGCCTTGGTGCTCCATTGGCAGAGGATGGGTTCCCCGTCGTCGTGGTATTGGGCCACGCCCTCCAGGTCATTGTTGAAGCGGCAGATCTTCCCATCGTCTGTGCCGAAAAAGAGCGCGCCGTTTACCTCGAGAAAACACCGCGCCGGAATATTGTTCCAATGGAAGCATTCATAGACATAGTCGTTTTCACTCTGGGAGCGGTAGGCCTTTTTCTGGCTTCCGTCGAGCACATAGCAGTTGCTGCCCACACAGAGCAGGTAGCGGCCCTCCCAGTTGACGGCCACAGCTTCCTCAAGATGCTCCTCTTTGCATAAAACGGGGTCGATGAAATAGGAGCGGTTCTGCACGCTTCGCTGCGCGGTGATGGCACTGGTGGTGATGGCATAGATCCCCCTGCGTGAGAGAAAGAGAGGCTCGTCGCGCACACTGCCTACAGACCTGGCCGAGACGGAGCCCACTCCGCTGATCCCCTGACGCAGGGGGAAGAGCACGCCTTCCGGGGTATCCTGTGCAACCCGTAAGAATACGGTGGCGTCCTGCGCCTGATCCTCCTTGAGAATCGCCAGGTATTCTCCGAAGCGTGCGTAGCCTGTCACTGCGCTCCCCTCGCCCCCGATTCCCGCATAGCCCAGATCGGGAAAATAGGTCGGATCCTGCAGCGCCGAACAAAAGTCCAGATTGGGGTAATCGGCATTTCCCGAGAAAAACCAGTAATCGGCCCCGCCGATTCCATACTGGGTTCCGAATCGGCAGCCCTCGATGCGCTCCTGATACCCCGTCACCGGCTTTTCATAGGTGATCAGCAGGTTATCCTGTCCCGTCACGGCCGGCGCGGGCGGAGCCGAGGCAAAGGTGACGCATCCCCTTTCCCCGTCCAACGTGTAGGAAAGCTCACAGGCTTCGCCGTCGAGCAAAACGCCTGTGATTTCGGTGACCTCGGTGGCCGAGAGATAATAGCTTGTGCTGACGCCGTCGCACAGAAAGGAATCGGTTCGGTAGGGGGAGAGCAGATTGACGCTCTCATACACCCTTCCACCGCCGGTCGGTGTTCGCGAAATCGTGACGGTGGGGATCCGCGCCACCTGCTTCACCGGCGTGACAAACTGCCCGTCAAACCGCAGATATTCCCTGCCGGTCAGAAAATAGTAATACCCCTTTGCCTCAAACCCCCAGGAGGGAGCGTTGTTCAGCCCTGAGCGCAGCAGGGAGGGCGCGGCGTTTGAATCCGGATCCCACAGATAGAGCCCTGAGCCGACATGGGCCAGCCAATATTCGTTTCCGTCAAGCACCGTGTGAAAGAGCCCGTTGACCGCACCGGACAGCTTTTTCAGACTTCTCCAACCGGTTCGCTTCTGCGGGTAGCCACCGCTGTCGCTGATGAGGTTGGGCGCATAGGGCGACCGGGTGTTGTCGATTTTTGTGGTGTCTCCCGAAAAATCCACGCCCCGAAAGCTGTTGTAGAGCGTGGTTGCCCGGCTTCGTGAAGCGGGCAAAGAAAAAACAGCCATGCAACCCCTCCTCAGTTCCAGCCGCGCACCGAGTGAAAGCTGTCGCCGCCCAGCAGCTTTTGCCGCCCCGCAAGGCGCGAAAGTCCCAGCTCAAACTCGTTGCGCAGCGCCACGGCAACCGCCGGGTCGTCGTCTTTGAAAAGCTGACTTGCGATATAGAGCGGCACAAGCGCCGCCTGCTCCTCCGGAAGCGGGAGCGGATCGCTGTCGCGCGTCGCCTCGTTCAGTAGGGTCGGATAGGCCTCGTAGTAGATCCTCCACAATCCTTCGCAGTTGGGCAGCACCAAAACCTTTCCGGCCTCAAGCCCCCACGCAAAGCTCTTGTGCGAAACGCCCTCTTGTTCCACATAGACCCCTTCTTCTCCAAAGCGCCGGAAATCTGCCGCAAGTGCAGACAGATCGTATCGGCGCTGACGCTCCCCATCCCGAACCGACTGCTCGATCTCGAGAACCTTGATCAGCGGGCAGGCTTGTGTGAGAAAGAGAATCGCCTCGTTGGC
>JAEEGL011259221.1_pt1 | contig 16911 bp, 19 predicted proteins | sample 9134231 | NCBI WGS metagenome assembly JAEEGL01 (sample SAMN16246548, study PRJNA631951) | gut metagenome | biome: gut microbiome; feature: rumen; material: fiber-attached | host: Bos | place: Iran: Karaj | collected 2018-10
ACCTTGGCTGTACCGATGACGACAAGTTTCGTGCCGGCACCGCCGGATACTTCATTCAGCAATTCATCGTTCAATGCTTTATTTTCTTCCATTGTTTTTTCTCCTTTTTTAAGGTGTAAACCTCACCTTTTCTATTTTATAATGCTTTTTTGTAAAAATGGAATACTTTAATAGTCTCTGAGGCCCGCCTTATCGAGGATCTTCGCACCGGCATAGTAGAGCCCTTCGCCGAAGATGTTGATGATCTGGGCGACCCAGTTCATGAACGCCTTGTCGAAATTGCGGGAGGAGAGATAGCCCATGCACAGGCACAGGAAGAAGGAGACGATGAAGCAGATCATTGCGCTTCTCTTTTTCATGCGGTTGGCCATGTAGCACAGTCCCGCATCCAGGGCGCCGAGTCCGACGATCATGATGCCCACCAGAGCCATCGTCGGCAGAAAGGCGTAGGCGCGGTTTTTCTTTGCCATGACAAACATCATCAGACCGATGCCCGCCAGAAGAAAGCCGAGGGACTGGTTCGAGAAGAACTGGTTGCTCATCCACAGAAAGTCCCCGATGCGCAGGGCATAGAGCAGCTTGTAGGTCGCCTTCAGAAAGCCCGCAACGATCAATAGGGCGGTGCCTCCCGCAAAGAGGAAGAAGGCGACGCCTTTCATCTTTCTAATCAGAGCTCTGACCAGCGTAATGGTACCCAGGAGAAACAGGATGACCGGAACGTAGTCGATCAGAGCCATCACAACGGAGAATTCTTTCATGGTCAGTCTCTGTAAACTTTCATTGAATGATACTGTTTCGTGAACGGGAACAGCAGAGGAACAGTATCGGAATACTTCTGGTACTCCGGATCGAGGCCGTAGTTCTTTTCGTGCCTGAGTTCAAGGCGCTGTGCGGAGTTGTACATGACGTAGGTGATCAGGCACAGGGCGATGAGTACCATGATCCACTGCTTTCCGATGACGGCACCGATGCCGGTGATCGTCACACCGACCCAGAACATGACTTCCGAGAAGTAGTTCGGGCAGCGGCAGTATCTGTACAGACCGGTATCGCAGAAGCGCTTCGGATTGATCTTCTTGGCGGCGGATTTCTGTCTGTCGGCCGTCGCTTCGCCGCAGATCGCCAGCGCCATCACGACGATGCCCAGCCAGGCAAAGAAGTTGTCGTTGGCCTGATTGATGACGCGGTAGGAGAGCGCGGAGGTCTGCGCCGTATACATCCACATGCTGTAGGCCCACATGAACAGCGAGACCGGCAGCGGCATCGCCTTGGTCGAGCCGGTGGATTCGAGTTTCTTCTTGTATTCCTTGTTGGTCAGTTCCCTTTTCAGGATGTAGCCGCCCAGACGGTAGCCGTAGATCACAAACAGGATCGACATCACGGCGACTGCCGGAGTCAGGGAGTGATTGAAGAGGCCAAACAGGAAGTGGAAGAGGCCGATGCACATGACCGCAAAGCCGTAGCCGACGGACATGAACCAGACAAAGGACTTGAAGCCCATGCAGCAGCCTAAGGCTGCGACGATGGTGACCGTCCACATGAAGGGCGGCCAGACCTTGCCGATGTAGGAGGGATCGAGCTTCAGCATGCCTGTTTACCTCCGAAATAGTCCTTGATGTATTCCGCGAAGGAGTCGTCGCCGACCTTCGTATCGCCGACCAGGTTGTGGGACAGCGTCCACTTCGAGAACATGATGATGTCGTGCTTGCCTTCCTTCTTGATCTTGGGCAGGTTCGCCAGGATCGAGAACATCCAGATCGGAGAGTCCTTGATGATGACCGGCTTGCCGGCTGCGCGGAAGCACATCTTGGCCATCTCTTCGTAGCTGTAGGTCTCCTTGCCGCCGACGTTGTAGGTCACGTTGCTGTCTTCCATGTGTTCGACAATGAACTGCGCGAAGTCCTCACAGGAGACGACGTTGGCCTTCACGTCGTGGTAGCCCTTCAACAGCTGCATCTCGCCCTTTTCCACATAGGGCTTGAAGACGTGGGCGATGTCGTAGAAGTAGCCTGTCGGACGATAGATGACGTATTCCATGTCGCCCTTCTTGATCTCCTGTTCCAGCATGTATTTCGCATGAAGCATCGGTACCTTCTCCGCTCCCGGCTCATCGCAGGAGATGACGGAGATGTAGTTGAATTTTTTCACGCCCGACTTGCACGCCTCCCTGTAGAGATTCAGGTTGCCCTGATAGTCGATGTCGTAGGCTGTAAACTTGGTTGATGAAGTCGTCAGACCCATCGTCGTGATGACGATGTCGATTCCTTCGCAGATGCCGTCAAGGCTTGACGGATCGGTCGCATCGATGGCTTTGAAGACGTACTTGCCTTCCAGACCGTTGTTTTCTTTTTCCTTGAGATCAGCGGCAACGATCTCGTACTTATGTTCTGCCAGTGTCTTCAAGATCTCAAAACCGAGATTTCCGAACGCTCCGGCCAGCAATATTTTCATAATGATATATCCTCCTTAAAGTCTCCTTTATTATTATAGCGATATTTTGACTTATGGTACAAAGTGACGGTAACCGTAAAAGAAAGCGCATCTTTCGATGCACTGAGTTTCTTTGTTGATCGTGTTTTTAAGCGGTTTCCGCAAGGGAACGGTTGCCTTCATAATGTCCCTTCACAGCCAGAATCAGCACGGCATCGAAGAAGAAGATCGCCGCGAAATATTTCTTTGCGTCATAGCCGTAGGCCAGTAACGTAAACCTGCCGATCTCCAGGACGTGCTTTGTTGCCAGACAGGCGACAGCAATGTCGATCAGGGAGAAGATGGACTCAAGCCATTCAAGGAAGACGATGTGCTCGCAGATGATCGGGATGGCCAGTCCGAGCACTTCCAGCAGGAGGTGCTCATAGAAGGCCTTGAGGTTCCAGCAGTGGCGGAAGACCACGACCCAGTTGTAGAACGGGATGTAGCTCGTCCATGTCGCTTCCTCAAACGATTTACAGAGCCGGCGCGTACAGAAGACATCGATCAGATAAAGCAGGATCATGTAGGGAAGTCCGGCGTGTTCGATGAATTCCAGCTCCAGAAACGGGATCATTTCGATCAGATGGATGATGTTCATGACCTGTGTTCTTCGTGAATGACGATCTGGGAATAGGGAATGGAGATGCCTTCCTCGTCGAAGCGCTTCTTGATCGCCGTTCTCAGTCCTCTCTGGATCTGGTAGTGGTTGCGTTTCACGGCCTTCTGATAGATCGTGAAGCCGACGCTGCTTTCATCGAAGGAGTTGATGCCGGTCACGACCGGTTCGTCGTAGCAGATCTCCTGATTTTCCTTATAGTATGCGTCCGCAACCTCCTTGAGGACCTTGAAGATGCGATCGGAGTCTTCTTCATAGGGCGTCGGAACATCGACGATGGCCATGTTGAAGTCGCCCGAATAGTTGACGACCGTCGTGATCTGGCCGTTGGGGACGATGATCTTCTCGCCCTTCCAGTTTTTCAGATAGGTGCAGCGCATCGCCAGAGAAGTCACGGTGCCCTCGTAGTCGTTGATCTTCACGAAGTCGCCGACGGCGTACTGCCTCTCAAACATGATGAAGGCACCGGCGATGATGTCCTTGATGATACTCTGGGCGCCGAGTGAAATGACCAGGGCACCGATGCCGGCGGCTGTCACGACGTTCGACAGCGCCGAACCGAAGCCCAGCTGATTGATGATGATGCAGATGGCGACGAAGTAGATCGTATAGCGTCCAGCACTGCGAAGAAGCGTCATCGACGTGATCAGCTCCTTGGAGCGACCCTCGTCATCCAGCTTTTTCGACCTGTCGATCACCCGTGTCGTAAATCTCGATAAAGCGGCCAGCGCAATCTTCGCGACCAGCAGCACAACGGCAATGACGATCAGGTCAAGGACCAGTGTCGTCATGTCCAGTTTCAGTTTTTCCATGATCTCTTTCCAGTTGATTCCCATCGTGATGTACCTCTTCTTTATCTTAACTGAATCAGGCCTTCCTGTCCTGTTTCAGGGAAATGACGTTGTATGCGGCGATCGTGCCGATGACGACGATCGCACCGATGATCGACCTTGCGTTCATGTATTCACCATAAAACAGGGCGACCAGGATCGGGTTGAGGACCGGCTCGATCGAAGCGACCAGCGATCCGGCCAGAGGTTCGCAAAGCTTGAGTCCGGCGGTGAGCAGCGTGTAGCCCGCGCCCGCCTGAAAGATGCCCAGAGCTGCCAGCAGCCCAAGCGTCTTAAGCGAGAAATCGGTCTCCGAAAGGATCGAAGCGAGTCCGATAAAGACCGTGAAGACGTGGCCGAAGAAGACCGACGAGAGGGAATCCGACCCCTTAAAATCGTTCAGCATGATCGTCAGAGCGTAGAAGACGCCCGACGCCAGTGCCACCATGTCTCCCAGAAAGTTTCCGTGTTCGGATCCGTCGGATACGACGATGACGATGCCCGCAAAGACGATGAGACAGACGATCAGATCGAGCTTTTTCGGCTGCTTCTTAAAAAGCAGGGCTTCAAACAGGATGATGAAGATCGGTGCCGTATATTCCAGGACGATGGCGTTGGCGGCGGAGGTGAGCTTCATCGAAGTCACGTAGCACATCAGCATCGCCGATACGCAGACAGCGCCCAGAAAGACTGTCCGGTTCATCTGTATCCTGTGGCCGCTGAAATGAATATAGAGTCCAATGACCATCGAAGAGAAGATGCAGCGGCCCGCCGAGATCGAAAGAGGCGCCCAGGGGATCAGCTTGACAAAAAGACCGCCCAGGGAAAAGGCGATCGCACCAGACAGGACATAAAGTAATCCGCGTTCCTTTTTGTTCATATCTCTCTAAGACTGTCCGCCTTTGGAAACGACCTTGTAGGTCGTGGGATTGGTGATCGTGATGTGCTGGAAGCGCGTGTTCCACCTGCCCCAGCGCTTGCCGTAGGCATAGCCGATCAGCACTTCCTTGTCGGTCGTCTGATGGCCGTCCGGCGATTTGGCGATGCCCAGGTTGTGGGCGTAATCCTCGATGAACTTCTTGGTCGAGTCGCAGCGCTCGAAGTGCTGGCCGTTGCCGGAAATGTAGACGGCGAGTTCCGATGAATCGGACATGCGGTCTTCGATCGTGAAGGCCATGAACATCTTGTAGTCGTCCGCATAGAAGAAGTCCAGGGAATCCTGGTTGCTTCTGGCGATGACGGTGTCTTTTTCCTCGATGGTCGCCGGCCAGTTTTCGCCCACTTCCGCCTTGGCCAGTCTCGTCTCGCCGCCCTCCGTATTGAAATAGGTGTAGTAGATGTAGATATCCTTTTCTAAAACGACGAAGCTGATCTCGCCGATGCCCCAGCCTCGCGGATCGTCTTCGTATTCGATGATCGGCTGCGGATTGCCGCCCCAGCCGTTTCCGTTCCACTTCTCGTAGGGACCCTGCGGCTTTTTTGCGCGGGCGACAAAAGCCGAATTGTTCGTGCCCTTGTGCCGGTAGTCGTCCGTCGAAGTGTAGGCCAGATAGTAGTATCCGTCAAAACAGATGACCCCGGGATCGCAGACCGAACACTGGTCGGCCGATCCGGCCGTCGGCTTGAGCACGACTTTTTCCTTAGACCAGTTCTCCCCGTCGTCAGAATGGCGGTAGGTGATCCAGTCCCATTGCGTCGAACTGTTGCCGGGTGCCGAAAACCAGGCGTCGTAGGAGCCGTCCTCGTACTCGATGATCGAGGGCCCGTAACGGTAATAGCCTTCGGAGGATCTGAAGATCACGTCACCCTCGTCGGCGGTATCGATGGTGATGTTGAGGGAGTCGTCGGCGACGATGGCCAGCGACTGGCGGTTGATCGCCTCCAGCAGTCCCTTCACATGAAAAAGACTGCCGCCGCTTTTTTCTTCCGTGTCTCCGCGCGAGAGAAAGAGCGTGCACAGCACGATCAGAACCATGCATGATAACAGTACAGGAAAACTGTGCTTCTTGCTGCCCCCCGACATACTTCTATTTTAACCTATGCGGCTGTAAAGCGTTATTCCATTTGAAACCGATTGTACCCGGCAATAATATAACTTATCTTTGAAAAGGTAACATTATATAATTGTCATATATAAATAATTAACTTCCGACGATTTCGAAGGAGCGCAGATATGAAACAGTTCATCAAAAACTCTTTGATCCGCATTCTGGTCATCGTGCTGGCAGCTGCCGTTCAGCTGATGATCCATCTCTTTGTCATGACCTGGCTGAAGGACCAGGTCGTCTGGATCGACAGTCTGCTGCATTTTCTCGGTATCCTGATCACCCTCGGCATCATCAAGAACAGCCGTCACCTGTCTTCAGACATGTTGTGGATCCTGCTCATCAACTTCCTGCCGATCCCGGGCACGATCATCTATCTGCTTCTGGATGCCGACCTCTTCATCTCCCAGACCTTCCAGTCCATCAAGGAGACGACGGGACAGGCGCAGCGCTACTACACCCAGGACGACCGCGTCATGGATGCGATCAGGGAAAAGAGCGTCAAGTACGGCGGACAGGTCGAATACATCAGCCGCCATGTCGGCTACCCGGTCTACAAGAACACCGGCTTCGACTACTATCCGCTGGGCGAGGAAGGCTTCCCGGTCATCCTGGAGGAACTGCGCAAGGCCGAAAAGTTCATCTTCCTGGAATATTTCATCATCGAAGGCGGATACATGTGGGATTCCATCCTCGAGATCCTGAAAGAAAAGGCGAAACAGGGCGTTGAGGTCCGCGTCATGTACGACGACCTGGGTTCCTTCTTTCTGCTCCCCGGAAATTACTTTAAGATGCTGGAAGCCGAAGGCATCAAGTGCGTGCCTTTCAACCGCGTCTCGCCGATCCTCAACATCATTATCAACTACCGCGATCACCGCAAGATCATGGTCATCGACGGCAAGGTCGCCTTCTCCGGCGGCATCAACCTGGCCGACGAATACATCAACCGCATCGAGAAATACGGCAAATGGAAGGACAACGTCATCCGCATCACCGGCGACGCCGTCTGGTCCTACACCGTCATGTTCCTGACGCACTGGAATGCGATCAGAAAGGAGGACCACACCTACTTCTCTTTCAAGTCGCAGCCGATCAGGGGCGAGGAAGACGGCTATATCGCGCCCTATGGCGAAACGCCGCTGGACGATGAGATTTGTGCGCAGAACATCTACATGAACATCATCAACCAGGCCAAGAAGTACTGCTACATCTGCACCCCCTATCTGATTATCGATACCGAGATGATCAACGCGCTGATCCTTTGCGCAAAGCGTGGCGTCGATGTCCGTCTGGTCACGCCGGGCATCCCCGACAAGAAACTGGTCTTCCTGATCACCCGCTCCTACTACGAGCAGCTCATCAAGGGCGGCGTGAAGATCTACGAATACACCCCGGGCTTCGTCCATGCCAAGGTCTTCGTCTCGGACGACAGAGTTGCGACCGTGGGAACCGTCAATCTGGATTACCGTTCCCTCTATCTGCACTTTGAAAACGGCGCCTATCTTTACGATTCAAAGAAGGTCCTGGACGTCAGGGACGATCTGATCTCGATGATCGAAGAGGGACACGAAGTTACGCAGAAGGAAGCGCATTTCCTGCCGATCAAGGCCTTCCTGGTCTCTGTGCTGAGACTCTTCGCTCCGCTGCTGTAATCAGACGAAACACAAAATAAAAAAACAATTCAGAATGCTGAATTGTTTTTTATTCTTCATCCAAAAACAGGATATCGAGGTCGACATGTCCTTCGATTCCCGGGATCTTCCCGCTTTCGCTCAGCTGCCAGACCTCAAAGTCTTTGTCGAAGGTCGGTTCGTCCGTATACTGGGCCAGCCAGATCTTCTTCCGGTCAGTCTTTGCCCAGATGGTGTCGAGGTAGTACTTGCTTCCATACAGCATCGCCTCATAACCCCTTTTTTCACATTCCTCCGCAAAGACGTCGTAGAGGTGGTTGAGGTTCGTGAAGCTCATTTCATAGGTCTGGAAGTCCATGAAGTCCTCCCAGTCAAACGCGATCGGCAGATCAAGTTCCACGCCTTCAAGCTTTTCAAAGACTTCGGCCAGGCTCTTCAAGAGCTCCTCTTCGTTGGCGTCGTAGGAGAAGAAGTAGACGCCGACCTTGAGACCCGCCTCCTTTGCCTTTTCGATGTTTCGTTCGTACTGGTTGTCCAGCTTGAATTTTCCCCTGTCCGAGAAGCCGATCCGCATGATCACGAAATCGCATCCCGCCTCCCTGACGGCTTTGTAGTCGGGTTCACCCTGCCAGCTGGAGACGTCGATGCCGAAGAGCTTTTTTCCGCTGAGATAATCCTGTCTGAAATCTTCAAAGGCGTAGAACCACTCTTCCTCCTCTTCTTCCGATGCCTTGGGTGACTTTGCGATTACCTTTACATCGATATCCCACGACGTCTCGTTGCCCGACTCGTCGCTCAGCGTGATGTGCAACGGATAGGTTCCGACTTTTGCCGTGTTGACTTCACCCTCGACTTTCAATGCGGGTGCAGGATCGGCATTGTCGCCGTAGGCGATGTAGTTCATGATATCAAACTTTTCACCTTTGACGATCTGGGCGCCGTAGCCGGCTGCCAGGATCATCGGCGGTTCGCCGTCTCTGACGACGACGTTGTAACTCTTTTGGGATCTGTTGCCGTAGTCGTCTTCCGCTTCGATGTTGACGAGGTAGATGCCCGGAAAGCTCTCGTCATAGTCCGTGTCAAAAACGAAGCTTCCCTCGTTGACGCTGACGTTGGCCCGGATCTCCTGTTCCCCATAGGCCTGTCCGCAGTCGAGGATGATCGTATCTTCCTTAAATGCGATCTCGGGAGGAATCGTATCTCTGACTTCATAAGCAAGGTCGATGTCCCGGTTGAAGATCCACTTCCTGACATGATAACGAAAGGTATATTCGCCGACTTCTGCGGTGTTGAGCGTTTCTTCTTCATAGCTGACTTCGCCGCTTTTTGAAACGATGAAGTCTTCCGCCTTGTATTCGTAGCCCCTTTCAAGAACGGGGTTCTTTTCACTGAAGCGTATATCAGGGCGCATCAGAAAACAGACTGCAAACAGCAGCACGAATATTGCGGCGATGATGAATCCCTTTTTCTTCAGCACGGTTTTCATCTGTACACCATTTTATCAAAATCGACTCTTTTTGGCTTGAATCACCTGTCAAAGAAAAAGACGGGATGCCCCGCCTTTATTCTTCTTCTTTTGTTTCGCTCTCTTCAGAACCTTCCATCTTTTTGATGAAGTTCTTGAAGAAGCCGCCTTCTTTTTCGGGTTCGGGTTCAGCTGCAGGTTCAGCCGGTACCTCTTCGCCCTCTTCCGGCTTTCTCATGAAGGTCATCTTCATGAGCTCGTTTTCCTTCTTGACCTTCTCGGCTTCGGCCTTGGCTTCCTCAGCCTCTTTCTTCAGCTGGCGCTGGGTCTCTTCGCTCTCCTTCTGCGCTTCCCTGATGGCTTCACGCTTCTCGCGCTCGTTTCTTCTGACGACGCCGGCAAGACGCATGTAGATCACAAACATGATCAGACCGGCAATGATCGCGATGATGGCCAGAGCCATCTTCTGCAGGACGCCGATCGAGCCTTTGACGATCGAGTTGGAAAGCAGGACGACAAAGAGCTGTTTATTGCGGAAATACTGCCAGAACAGAACAAACACGCCCCCGATGATCAGTATCAATGATAAAAAACCAAACAATTTCTTCAATAATTTCATAATGTTTAATACCTCGTTTTTATTCTAGCACTAACGTTTTTTCTCTTCTATCTTTTTAGGAGGAAAGCCTATTTCTTTTCGAGGTCTTTCATGATCGCCTCGTGACGGCCTTTCGCGACACTCGACCATTGCGGACCGTTCTTATACATCTCGTCGAGCTTTGAGAGAGCTGCCGGCACATCGATGTGCTGCGGGCAGGCGTGACTGCACTGGCCGCAGCCGATGCAGGCGGAAGGCTTCTTGTCTTCATCGAGGCCGTCCAGGCGCATGGCGGGGGTGATGCCGGCCGCATACATGTAGTCGTTGTAGCACTCCAGAAGGTATGGAATATTGAGCCCCATCGGACAGCCGTCGCAGCAGTAGCGGCAGCCCGTGCACGGAACGCCTTTCTTCAATGATTCGGCGATCTCGGAAAGCGTCTCTTTTTCCTCTTGCGCGAGCGGACGATGGCTTTCAAAAGTCCTGAGGTTGTCTTCCACTTGCGATACCTCGTTCATTCCGGAGAGGATGACCTTGACGTTGTCGAGATCCTGCAGATAACGGAAGGCGTAGGAAGCGCAGCTGGCTTCAGGATCCAGTGCCTTCAGTTTCGCCGCATTCTCTTCGGAGAGGTTTGCGAGCTTGCCGCCGCGGCAGGGTTCCATGACCCATACGCCCAAACCGTGTTTCGTGATGATGTCGTACTTTCTTCTGGCGTCCTGCAGCGTCCAGTCGAGATAGTTGCACTGGATCTGCACGAATTCGAAGACGCCTTCATGACGATTCAGGAAGTCTTCCAGAAGATCCGGTCCGCCATGGAAGGAGAATCCGAGGTGGCGTATCTTTCCTTCCTCCTTCATCTTCAGGACGTCGGGAAGGATGTGATACTCTTCGCTCTCATAGATCTTCACCGACCACTCCGTGATGTTGTGCAGGAGGTAGAAGTCAAAGTAGTCCGTTCTGCACCGTTCCAGTGAAATGTTGAATAAGGCGATGTTGTCGATCGGGTTCTGTATGGAGTGACCGGGGAATTTGTCGGCCAGGTAGTAGGAATCGCGGGGATATTTTGAAAGTGCCTTTGCGGCAGCCCCTTCCGACCTGCCGCCCAGATAGGGATAGGCCGTATCGAAGTAGTTGACGCCTTTTTCAATCGCCAGGTCGAACATCGCATCGACTTTCTCCTGATCGACTTCGCCGTCTTCCTTTAAGGCAAAGCGCATGCAGCCAAAGCCCAGGCGCGAGAGTTTCGTTCCCTTAAAATCGCTGTAGATCATTCTTTTTCTCCCTTCATGTATTTTCTGAAGAATTCACATTCCTCGTCGTTGCACAGTGTCGCATCCTTCAGGCGCACGTTGACGTGGAAGACATGACCCAGCACGTTGTCCTCGCTTCCATAGATGTGAAGCTCATAGGGAATCTTGTTTTCTTCCAGATGCGGTATGAGGTGGTCGGGCTGGTCCTTCAGGAAGTCGCCGTTCGCCGTCATCAGGAAGACCGGCGGATAGCCCGGCTTGATTTTGTCATAGCTGTTGAGCATGTCCAGATCCTCTTTCGTCCAGCCCTTGGGCAGCAGATCGTTCAAGAGGTCCGCCTTCATCTTCTTTTTCGGCATCGCCTGATAGTAGACACCGCAGTTCAATGCGATCGCATTGAACTGAAAGCCTTCGGGCGTATCGATGTCATAGTGTTTCGCGTAGTCCTTATCACACAACATTGCGCTGTAGACCGACAACAGGTGTCCGCCTGCCGAATCGCCAAGTGCGAAGATGTTTTCGGTATCAAAGCCGTAGGTCTCGCCATTTTCAAGGACCCATTTCACGACGGCGTTGACGTCTTCGATCTGGGCCGGGTGCTTGTGTCCGGGTGCCAGGCGGTAGTTGAAGTTGATGACAGCGAAGCCCCTTTCCGCCAGGGACATGCAATAGAACTGATAGACTTCCTTGGTGCCGTAGACCCAGCCGCCGCCGTGGACGGAAATGATGACGGGAAGCTTTCCTTCCTTCTCCTTTGGCCGATAGACGTCGAGGATCTGCCATTTCTTATCCCTTCCGTAGGGTATGTTGTCATAGCGCTTGACGTCATCCGGCGTTGTTAAACCCGCATCTCGCTTGCGGTCGCCTTTGCCGAAATTGTATCTGACGATCAGACTGGTAAGTGACATGGATGGACCTCCGTATGATTATTCTTATCTTCATTATACGTTAAGAAAAACGCAGGTATAAACCTGCGTCCTTTTCCTTCGTTACATTTCGCTATTCGATCATGACGGTATTCTGATGGCTGAGCTCTTCCGTCTCTTTCTTCGGGATTTGAAGCATCAGTACGCCGTTCTCAAATTTCGCATGGACCTCTTCGCTCGTGACGTCTTCACCGACATAGAAGCTCCTTGACATCATGCCGGAGTAGCGCTCCTGACGTACGATCTTTCCTTCCTTGTTTTTATCTTCTTCATTCAGCCCCTTGGATGCGGAGACACTCATGACGCCCTCGTTCAGCTCGATCCTGATGTCTTCCTTCTTAAAGCCCGGCAGATCGATCTCCACATCGTAGTGATCGCCGTTTTCCTTGACGTCCATCAGCATTTCCCTGCCGGCGTGCTTGCCATACAGTTTCCGGTTCATCCGGTTCATCTGATGTTCCATCAGATCGAATCCATCAAACCAGTCATCAAACAGATTATCCGTAAATACTTTCGGTGCAAACATAGTCATTTACCTCCTTTACTTTCATCATTGTTCATATGAAATGAACTATGTTTCAGTAAGGGGAATGGAGGGTTTGGACTCTCGGGTCATACCTTCGGATCTTCTCTGATTCTCTTTACAACTCCGTTATAGTCCTCTTTTTTAGCAATGTCAATAGGAGAGTGCTAATTTTGTATCTTATCTTTTTAAATAGTGAACAAATTGTTCCATATAAATAAAAAAGCGCCCTGCGGCAGCTTTGTTTCAGATCTTTCAGGCCTTGTCCTTCAATCCGTTGTAGAAGTAGGAGACGGCGTTGATCAGGTTGGTCATGGCACCGGCATAACCCTTGATGATGATATTGTAGATCGTCCAGCAGGATGAAGAGAAGGCGCAGGCGAAGCGGATCTGCCTGGTCGTCGCCTTGGAATTCAATATGAAGACGGACTGCGTCACGTTGGCGATGATCGGCAGATAGCCGAAGATGCCGTTGTTGTTGAAGAGGATGCCGAATATAATTGCCATGGCAATAAATGTATAGGAAAGATAGCGGCTGGCGATGCCCTTGATCGACAGGATGTTCCTGGTGATGGCGATGACATCCATGACGATGGCGCTGTAGCCTTTTAAAAGATAGCTGGCGATGCCCATGACGAACATGGAAACGATCTGCAGTAAAAGGATGTCCTTCTTGTTTTTGCGGCTGGAAGCGACAAAGAGGATGGCTTCACCGATGATCATCAGAATGTTGGCGATCAGTACTTCGTTCATGTCTACACTATATCACGAGATCTTCGCTGATGTGATAAAGTGCGTATATGAAACGAAAGTTCTACCGGATATCAACATCTTTCATCACCTTCTTGCAAGCACGACTTGCGATGCGAAGCGGCTGATCCCGAAAGGCGTGACAGAGGATCATCCGGCTTACCTGAACCATCAGAGCAAACTGGCCGTCCTGGAACAGCGGAAAGCATAATAAAAACCTCCGTTAACGGAGGTTTTTTCTTATCTCCATTCGATCAGCTCTTCGAGCTTTCCGACAAAGGCTTCCAGTCCTTTCTGATCCTCTTCATTGAAACGGTTCAGCAGGGGCGAGTCGATGTCGAGCACTGCGACGACCTTGCCGTCTTCATGGATCGGGACGACGATCTCGGAATTGGAAGCGGAGTCGCAGGCGATGTGCCCGGGGAATTCGTGGACGTTTCTGACCAGTTGTGTCTCATCCTTTTCAAAAGCCGTACCGCAGACGCCCTTGCCCTTCGCGATATTGACGCAGGCGACCTTGCCCTGGAACGGTCCAAGCAAGAGCGCGTCGTTTCTGACCAGGTAGAAGCCTGCCCAGTTGAGATCATTCAGGTTTTCATAGATCAGGGCACTCGCATTGGACAGAAGCGGAATGTAGTTTTTCGAAGATTCGCTTAAGGCTTCCAGCTGGGCGATGAGGATTTTATAATCTCCTGTCATCAGTAGTCTCTCCTGTTGCCCCTTCTGCCATAGACCAGAACAAGACGCAGGACCTGCAAGACGGTGGAAGCGACGCCGGCCACATAGGTCAGAGCCGCAGCTCTTAAAACCTTCTTTGCGCCGTCGACTTCTTCGGCATCGGCCAGGTGGTTCTCGACGATCTGCGCGAGACCTCTTGAACTGGCGTTGAACTCAATCGGCAGGGTAACCAGCTGGAACAGCAAAATGACGCATTCCATCAGGATGCCCAGCCAGATGACGTTGACCATATCGAAGAGGACGCCCATCATGATGGCCAGATAGCCGGCAAAGGACGCGAAGTTTGCGATCGGCAAGAGGCTTGCCCGGACTCTCAGGAAAGCGTAGCTGTCCCTGTCCTGCAGGGCGTGGCCACACTCGTGGGCGGCGATCGCCAGCGATGCGATCGAAGCTCTCTCATAGTTGTTGGGCGAGAGGGTGACGGACTTGTCTCTGGGATCATAGTGGTCGGTGAGATAGGTTCCCGATTCCCTGATGATCGGCTCCAGCCCGTTTCGTATCATGATCTCGTTGGCTGTTCTCACGCCGGTGAGACCGCTCTTGTTGGGGATCTGCGAGTATTTCGCATAGACCGCTTTTATATAGAGCTGCGCACCAAAGGTGATCAGTATCGCCAGCATGGTCAGCCCGTAATAGACCGTACAATCGTATGCATAGGAATTCATATCCGATGACCTCCTTCTTTTCTATTTTATCAATCCGTCGATTTATAAAAAAGTATAACACTACAGGAAGAATGTCAGCTAGGGTATAATGTAAGCATGAAAAAGATCTATCTTGCGGGAGGCTGCTTCTGGGGCGTCGAACACTACCTGTCTTTGATCAGCGGTGTCAGGGAGACGACGGTGGGCTACGCCAACAGCGACATCCCTTCCCCTTCCTACGAAGACCTCAAGGCCCGCCGCTCTACAGCCAGCGAGACCGTCGAAGTCATCTATGACGAAAACGAAATTTCCTTAAAAGAGATCCTCGACCTCTTCTTTGAGATCATCGATCCTACGCTGCTCGACCAGCAGGGCCATGACGTCGGCCACCAGTACCGCACCGGCATCTATTATGTCGATGAAGAGGACTGCGCCATCATAAAAAGTTCCCTGCAGGAACTTTCAAATGCATACGCCTTGCCGATACTGACCGAACTGCTTCCGCTTGAAAACTTCACAAAGGCGGAAGAGTACCACCAGGATTATCTCTACAAGAATCCCGACGGCTATTGCCACGTCAATCCGAAGATGTTTGAGCGGGCAAAAAACTACAAAAAGTCATCCTAAAAATCTTCTGATTTTCAGATCATCGGCACCGGTGATCTTTTTTAAATGCTTAAAGAGTCTCTCATAGGACTCCTCGGGAGTCCTTTTGTAGCAGTGCTTCGCGAAGTTCTTGCCGAAGTACTCTTCGCTCGTGGCATAGCGGGCGACGCCCCAGCCGTAGAATTCGCCCTTTTTGTCGACTTCGTAGTCGAAGTCGCTGATCACGACGTAGCCCTTCATCTGCAGGGCAGTGATCGTCGTATCGAAGCCCTTTCTCGGCTCCCAGCTGTCCTTTCCCCGCTCCCTTGGCTTTACGTAGCCGCCGATGGCTTTGGCCGTCTTGGATAAAATCGAGTGTCTCGAGGCGATGATGTTGTAGAGAAACTCCTCGTTGTAGTTGACCAGGCCGTCGTTGACCCTGGCATCGAAGTCGTAGCCGTCCCGGCGGTAGTTGGCCAGATCGTAGTAGAGCTCCTTCTTTACGTAGGCGGCTTTCTTCTGGAAGAATTTGCCATAGGCGCACTTTGTCTCCTGGATGACGGGTCCCTTCCATTCCCAGACGCCGGGCTCTTCGTTGAAGTAAGCCTTCGGATCGCAATTCTCCTCAATGGAGAATCCTTTGATCTCATTGGAAAAGAAAGGAAGTATCCCATACTCCTTGATTGCGCTGATGATATCTTCCTTTTCTTTAATGTATATGTTGAACATTTTTATTCTTCTATGGACGGAAGTCCGAATTCCGCCGGCTGGAAGCGCGGCGAGATGTTCTCCTTGGTCGCGATGACCGCTGAAGCCAGACGGGTGCCAATACTGCAGGACTCCCTTAAGGATTTGCCATAGGTCAGACCGACGGCAATGCCGGCAAAGAAGGAATCGCCGGCACCGGTCGTATCGATGACGTCGACTCTCTGCGGCGGGCAATAGCCGTGTTCGCCGCCCCTTTGCGCATAGACCGCACCCCGATCGCCCAGCGTTATGACCATCTTTTCGATGCCGGCCTTCTCGATGTTTTCGCAGAGTCTGTTTTCCAGTTCCTCTTCGGAAATGCCCTCATAGTCTTCCGAAAACAGCAGGCTCGCCTCCTGTTCGTTGCAGACGATGCAGGAGACTTTGGACAGCAGGTCTCTTCTTTCCATGGCGATCGACATGTTGGAGACGACCGCAAAGATCTGCTTCTTGTATTTCTTTGCCAGGTCAAAGATATGGTTCAGAAGATCGGCTTCCATGTCGATCTCCACGACGACGCTGTCTGCGTTGGCAATGATCTCTTCGCCGTGTTCTTCCAGGACTTCCCTGATCTTGGAGAGGTCGGGACGCTTGGAGATTGAGGCCACGACATCGCCGTTGTTGTCGAAGATGGCGAGCCATGTGCCCAGGCCGTCCGGGGTTCTCAGAATATAGTCGGTATTGACCTTGTGGCGTTTCAGTTTTTCAATGACGTCGTTGCCGATGCCGGTATCATCAACCACGCTGACGTAGGTCGGACGTAGTTCCAGATTGGCGATGTCTTCAGCGACGTTGCGGCTCACGCCGCCATGGACCTGTATGACTCTGCCGACGTTTCTGCCGGAAGGAATATACTGATCGATCGGATAGCCTTTAATATCTACGAATACTGCCCCAAATACGACGATGCCCATTTTTTGATCTCCTTTAGATGGCTATATTTTACCTTATTTCGGGACTTTTTGGCGCACTTTCGATGATGCGGATGGCCTCTTCCGTGCTGCCCGCAAAACAGACGCCCGCAAGCTTTTCTTTTGAGGAGAGTCCGCTGTCGATCATCTTCTCAAACAGTCTTTGCAGATCGTCAT